>OGCO01006099.1_pt1 | contig 11009 bp, 6 predicted proteins | sample 1570171 | NCBI WGS metagenome assembly OGCO01 (sample SAMEA4370583, study PRJEB24528) | human gut metagenome | reverse complement strand
ACCTGGAGACGGTAAAAGGGCAGGATATACTGGTAGATGAATTTGGAATGGGTGCGTTCTCCATGGTCGCGGTTGAGAACATGGATATGAAAGACGTACAGAAGCTGGAAAAAGAATTTGAGAAAGTGCCACATGTACAGGATGTACTCTGGTATGACGATGTGGCAGATATCAGTCTTCCGACTGAGATGATCCCAAAAGATATCAGAAAAGCGTTTATCAATGGAGATGCCACGATGATGCTGGTATTGTTCGATGATACGACATCGTCCGATAATTCCATGGAGGCACTGACACAGCTTCGTAAGATTGCGAATAAACAGTGTTTCATCAGCGGTATGACAGGTATCGTTACAGATATTAAGAACATTGCAATGAAAGAACTTCCAATCTATGTAGTAATTGCAGCACTTCTGAGTCTGGTAGTTCTGGAGATTACATCAGGATCATTTGTTGTTCCGTTTCTGTTCCTGTTAAGTATCGGACTTGCGATTCTGTATAACCTTGGAAGTAATATTATACTTGGTGAAACTTCTTATATCACACAGGCATTGACAGCAGTCCTGCAGCTTGGTGTAACGATGGATTATTCCATCTTCCTTCTGAATAGTTATGAAGAGAATAAGAAGAGATTCCCTGGCGAGAAAGAAAGAGCCATGGGGCATGCGATTGCCAACACATTCAAATCAGTAGTCGGAAGTTCCGTTACTACCGTAGCCGGATTCATCGCACTGTGTGTTATGACATTTGCACTCGGACGTGACCTTGGTATTGTAATGGCGAAAGGTGTTGTGATCGGCGTTATCTGTTGTGTAACGATCCTGCCGGCACTGATCCTTGTATTTGATAAGCCGATTGAAAAGACAAGACACAAATTACTGTTAAGCAACATGGATCGTCCATCCGCTTTTATCACAAAGTATTATAAAGTATGGATCGTAGCATTTCTTGTATTATTACTTCCTGCAATTTACGGTAATAATCATACAAAGATCTACTACAACATTGCAGATTCACTTCCTGCAACACTGAACAGTAATGTATCGATCAAAAAAGTAAAAGATGACTTTGGTACAAGTAACATGCACATCGTCATGATGGATAAGAACATGAGTGCCAAAGATAAGCAGCAGATGTTCAAGAAGATCGATAAAGTAAAAGGTGTAAAATGGACCATCAGCATGAGTTCACTGATCGGTCCTAGCGTACCGGATTCCATGATCCCAAAGGATGTCCGTAAGATGATGCAGAGTAAGGATTATGAACTGGCATTCGTCAGTACGAAATATGAATCCGCAACAGATCCGGTAAATACACAGATCAAAAAGATAGATAAGATCGTAAAATCCTACGATAAGTCGGGAATGGTCATCGGAGAGGCACCTTTGATGAAAGACCTGCAGGATGTTACAGATGTTGATCTGGTTAATGTAAATATTATCTCGATCGCAGCTATATTTGTAATCATTCTGATCATTTTCAAATCAATCTCACTGCCGGTAATCCTGGTAGCGGTTATTGAATTTGCGATCATGATCAATATGGCAATCCCGTACTATCAGGGAGTCAGCCTTCCGTTCGTGGCAAGTATCGTTATCGGTGCGATCCAGTTAGGAGCAACCGTTGACTATGCAATCCTGATGACGACAAGATATCAGAAAGAACGAAGCCTTGGAAAAGATAAGATGGAAGCAATCAGCATTGCACATAAAACGAGTATGCCGTCCATCATCAGCAGTGGACTTAGCTTCTTTGCTGCAACATTCGGAGTTGCCTGCTATTCTCAGGTTGAAATGATCGGTTCGATCTGTACATTGCTTGCAAGAGGAGCCATTATCAGTATGGTAGTCGTGCTTCTGGTATTGCCGGCAATGTTCATGATATTTGACAAATTAATCTGCAAGACATCCATCGGATTTCTTGGGAAAAAGGCAAAAGCACAGACAAGTGAAGCAAAGTAACCTGTTATTAACAATCCATGATAATTAAGAAAGGAAGCAGGAATTATGAATAAGAACAGAAAAATAAAACGAAAAATTGCAGCATCTGTAGCAGTCGGAATGTCAGTGATGATGGGTGTGACACCAGCTTTCGCGGCAAGTGGAACTTCAGACAGTGATGTATATAAAGAAGAAACAGTATACGTGAATGCCAAGGCAAGTGGTAAGACGGATAAGGTAACCGTATCTAACTGGCTTAAGAATTCCGGAAGCGTATCCGGCAATCTGGAAGATGAAAGTACACTGAGCGATATCAAGAACGTAAAAGGTGATGAAAAATATACCGCAGACGGAGATAAGCTGACATGGTCTACTGATAGCGAGGATATCTACTATCAGGGAACGACAGATAAGAAACTTCCGGTATCTGTTAAATTAAAATATTACCTGGATGGAAAAGAGATGAAACCATCTGAGTTAAAAGGAAAGAGCGGACACCTGAAGATCACGGTGGATTATAAGAATAATGAAAAGAAGAATGTATCTGTAGACGGAAAAGATACAGAAGTATATACACCATTCGTTATGATGACAGGTATGATCCTTCCGAATGAGACATTTAGTAATGTAACAATTGATAACGGCAAGATCATTTCTGATGGTAATAAGAATATCGTAGTCGGATTCGGAATGCCGGGATTAAAAGACAGCCTGAACTTAAGCAGCGAAGAGACAGACAAAGTTACAATTCCGGAAAGCTTAAGTATCGAAGCCGATGTAAAAGATTTTACAATGTCTTCTACTTATACTGTTGCATTATCTGATCTGTTGGATGATGTGGATATGGACAGTATCGTAAATGTAGATGATCTTCAGAACGCTCTGGATGATCTGGAGGATGCGGCACTTCGGTTAGTAAGTGGTTCCGATACACTTGCAGATGGAGCAGGAACACTTGCAGATGGTGTGAACAGCTATACAGAAGGCGTTGATACATTGAACGCCGGCATCCAGAAATACCTTGGTTCTAACGGAGAGCTGAATGGCAGCGTCACAGAGTATGTGAATGGTGTAAACAAAGTTGTCAAAGGTGTACAGGATTATACAAGTGGTGTGAATACACTTGCAGACGGTGTGAGCAGTTATGTAGACGGCGAGAAGCAGCTGGCAGCCGGAGCTTCACAGCTGACACAGTTAAGTACAGGACTGAAGCAGGTACAAAGCGCTATCTCACAGCTTGAAGCTGCAACAGATGGTAAGGGTGCAACGACAGAAGACCTTCAGGCAGCATCCAAAGCACTGGCGGCAGGAACTGCACAGATGAAAGCAGCACTTGGAACAGAAGAAGTAAAGAGTCTGATGTCTCAGGTAAATTCTATGGTAACAACCGGAAATACGCTGATGGAAGAGACGAAGACATTAAGCGGAACACTTACGGAAGGTATCGAAAAACCACTTACAACAATCGGCCAGACATTACAGAGTATGCAGGAATCCTTGAAAAATATAGATGCAGCTCAGACAGCATTACAGAATGCATGCAAGAATATCAATGAGGTAGTTGCTTCTGATAATCAGACGATTAAGGCTGCAAAGACAGCAGCGAAGAACAGTTCCGATTCTATTGCAGCATCTATAAAAACACTGGAAGCAAAGTATGTAGAAATCTCAGATAAGAATTCCGAAGAAGCAAAACAATTACAGAGTTCGATCAGTGCACTGAAGAGCGCAAAGGCTTCCACAGATTCCGTACAGAATCTCAAAGAGTTAACAGGCATTGATACTACAAAGATGCCGACAATAGATGTAGATTCATTAAAAGCCGGTGCTGCAACGATCATGACAAATGCAGCTACATTGCAGAAATCTTCGGAAGCATTGTCAAAAGCTCTTCCGGAATTGAAAAAACAGTTGAAGAGTATCGAAGATGCAGAAGGTGTTCTTGCACAGGCAGGACAGTTAAGTACACTGACAGGAAGTGTAGATCAGTTAAATGCAGGTATGCAGGGACTGAACAGTGCGATCGGAACACTGCACAGCAATCTGGCAACATTGAATAATGCAACATCCGCTCAGTTCCCGACAGCAATCAAGGGAATCACAGCATTGAATAAAGGATTCGCACAGTTAAGTGGATATAATGACTCCTTAGTAGGAGGTGCAAACAAACTGAGATCTAACAGCCCGACACTGGTAGCCGGTGTGAATACTTTAAAGAGTGGAACCAATCAGCTGGCAAGCGGACTGAACACACTGGGAAGCCAGATGTCTTCCGGATCTGCAACACTTGCAGCCAACAGCGGTGCACTTAGAAGCGGAGCTTCCGAACTTCAGTCAGGTGCAAAAGAGCTTGCAGAAGGCATGGCAAAATTTGACAAAGAAGGAACCAGCAAGTTAAAGAGCACAGTAGAAGATGAACTTGGTGATGTAATCGACAGAATCGATGTGCTGACATCGGAAGATTGCAAATACAATACATTCAGCGGTAAGGATAAAGCAATGGATGGTAATGTAAAATTTGTGATTGAGACGGATGCGATCGAGTAAATAATATGAATATGAAATAAAAAGAATCACAGGTGGAAGAGGATGAAGTAATATATTCCCTGTTAATTAGACGAGGGGCGTATTACTTCATCCTCTTCCGTTTGTGATTCTTTTTTTATTTTTTCAACATTCTCCAGAGAGTGCTTCTGCTTATGCCAAGACGTTTGGCAGTTTTTTCTTTATTTCCATGTTCTTCGGCAAGGACCCATTGTATGATTTGATAGTTCATTTCATCTAGTGTGGCGGACAGATTCAGTGTGGTCTGTGGGTCATTGCAGGATATTGCCGGTTCGGCATCAAGAATAGCCTTTGTGTCAGCGTAAGTGATATAAGGTGTCTGGGTGATAACAACCAATTCTTTAATAACATGATGAAGCTGATCAAGGTTTCCGGGCCACGGAAAAGAATTCATAAGATCCATGGCTTCTGCTTCAAACCCAATAATCTGTTTTCCGATAGTGATATTCATCCGATGAATATAAAGAGCTGTAATGCTTGAAAGGTCATTGATGCGTTCTCGCAAAGGAGGAAGTCGTAAGGTAAGACAACTTAGCCTGTTTTCAAGATAAGAACGACACAGAACGTCCTGCTCTTGGGAAACATTTCCAAGCGTTATAGAAAAAATCAGGCGGTTTCTTTTTGAAAGCCTTGAATTGTCTATATAGGAAAACAGGTTATCCAGTTGAGTTTTTGAAAGAGAAGCCAGACTTTTTATATAGAAGGTCGCATTTGTGGCAGCAAAAGGAGATTCTATGCTATTAAGGAGTGTATTCCATTTTCTCTCGCCGATCAATTCACAGTTAATGATATACAGCGGAGCTGTATTATTGGGACTGTTTTCATACAATTGTCTGGCAATCTTATCCTTTCCCGTTCCGGTCTCGCCAATAATTAATACAGGGAAAGTATTTTTCGAATATTCCTGTATGAGAGTGGCAGTATTACCAACATGATGTGAACTGCTATATTCATTGGAATATTCCTGTGAAGTATGGTCAAGTCGGTTATAAATAGTAACCTCGGATGAATCGTCAGAAAATAAAGCCATCTGCTGCCGGATGGTAATCGCGGTATATTTTTGATTTTCATATATCAAATGCCGGTTGGTCAGGACATATATTTTATCGCGGATCTGTCGGGTGACAGTCTGATCCGGAACTTTAAGAAATGCTTTAAGATATGTATTTATCAGATTCATCAGGGCAATATTACGATCGTTATCTGTAAGACTGGAAAACCATAAATTACCTGCAGGATCATAAATCATGAATTCTCTTTCTTCATCAGAAAGAAGTGCCTGAAACAGGTCTTTTTGCTTATGGACATGTTGAGAAGAACGTACTAACTTTACCGCTTCATCGATTGCAGCATTAATACTTTCGGTACCGGATGAGATGAAAAGAGAATTCATTCCAAGTGTCTGGGCGGCTTTAGAACCGGCCATATCACATAGTGCGAGTGTACAGCCGTTTTCATATGCTTTGCGAAGTGTCGGAAGAATATCGGTTTCGCTTGTAAAAGTAAATATGTCAATGTCATATTGTAACAGATCGCAGAGAATTCGAGAACAGTTTGTTATAGATGAAAAGCCTGCGATAACAAATTTACCGGAATAATTTTCAGCCAATTTAATTGTTCTCAGAACATCATAGACAGAAATTGGAATATCTATGACCGGAAGTTCAACAGTTGATCTTATAAGTTCTGCTGTGCCGCCTCGTGAGATGATCACATCATAATTATTATGAGCCAGTTCCATTGCAATCTGTTTTCCTGTATTCAGGTCTCCAATCTGGACAGTCATTTTTATATCATCCCTTGTCTGGGCAATTGTGGAGATTGCATCGGCCATCCCTTCATATGGTGCAACGGCCAAAATCTTTGTTTTCTGCATAAAAAGAATCCTCCTGTATAGTTTGTGCTTATAATTAACAGGATAATACGAAATGTTTTAAAATGCAACAAAAATAAATAATGATGTTTCAGAATAAAACGAAATAATGAAAAAAATAAATGGAAAAACAATGAAAAAGAATGTATTATAAACGAGAAGACAACAAATAAGAAAAGAAAGTTTCAAAATAAAACAGGAGGATTAAGAAATGAGTTATCAGATTAAAATTCCATCATATACTTGCGGAGGTGAAGGTTGTATTGAAAATGTACCAGCTATTATAGAAAAAGAACATGCAAAGAAGATAATGGTTTTTACTGATAAAGGCATAAGATCAACAGGACTTTTAGATGTGTTGACAAAGATTCTTGATGAAACAGCAGCAGAGTATAAAATTTTTGATGATTTGACACCGGAACCGGCATATCAGGATGTAGAGAGAGTTATGGATGAAGCAGCTCGGTATGAAGGAGATTTCATTATTGCAATTGGCGGTGGAAGTGTCATGGATGCCGCAAAGCTCTGCAGTGTATTAAAAGGGGCTTCTTATACAGTGAAAGATCTTTTGAAAGATCCGGCAATTGCAGAGAAACAGATTAAGACATTAATGATTCCAACTACATGTGGAACAGGATCTGAAGCAACCTGCAATGCCATTGTAGCAATTCCGGAAGAACAGTCAAAGAAAGGAATTGTAAATGATAATATGATTCCGGATTATGTATTCCTGGATTCTCAGATGATCAGAAAGCTTCCAAAAGCTATTATTGCGGCAACTGGAGTGGACGCACTGGCTCATGTAGTGGAATGTTTTACATCAAAAAAAGCAACACCATTTTCTGACACCTATGCAACGGCAGGTGCAAAACTGATCTTCCATAACATCAGGGAAGCTTATGGTGATGCGGATAACATGGAAGCAAAGAACAATATGATGCTTGGAGCATTTTACGGAGGTGTAGCAATTACAGGAAGTGGAACAACGGCTGTCCATGCATTATCTTATCCTCTGGGTGGTAAATATCATATTGCACATGGTGTGTCAAATGCAATCTTATTTGCACATGTAATGGAATTTAACAAAGATGCATGTAAGGAAAGACTTGCTGTATTATGCGATGGAGTATTCCCGGAATTTGCAACAAAGAGTGTAGATGAAAAAGCGGATTACATGATCGGGCAGATTGCAGATATTGTAAAAGTAACAAATATTCCGACAGACTTGACAGAGTTTGGAGTAAAGATGGAAGACCTGGACTTTTTGGTACAGGCAGGAAGTGACCAGAAAAGACTTCTTGTTAATAATATGAAAGAATTATCACTGGATGATATTCGTGAGATATATCTGAAAGTATTGAAATAATCAGAGGATGGAGGAAGAAGACGATGGCAAAGAAACCAATTATTGGAATTACAATGGGTGATCCTGCCGGAAACGGATCGGAAATATCTGTAAAAGCACTTGCAGATTCGTCTGTTTATGAAAGATGCAGACCAATTATTATTGGTGATGCGAACTGCATGGAAAAAGCGGTGAAAATTCTCGGTAAAGAAAATGAAATCAAAATCCATGCAGTACAGGATGTAAAAGAGGCTATCTTCGAATTCGGAACAATTGATGTATATGACATGAAATTGGTCGATATGAAAAAGCATATGTACGGAAAAGTATCAAAAATGTGCGGAGAAGCAGCTTTTCAATATGTTGTGAAAGTAATTGATCTTGCAATGAAAAATGAAATTGATGCAACTGTTACAAATGCAATCTGCAAAGAAGCAATTAACATGGCGGGACATCATTATTCAGGACATACAGAAATCTATGCAGACTATACACATACAAATAAATATACAATGATGCTTGCACATGATGACTTAAGAGTTGTGCATGTATCTACACATGTGTCGTTAAGACAGGCCTGTGACAAAGTAAAGAAAGAAAGAGTGCTTGAATGTATCAGAATTGCTAATAATGCATGTAAGGCAATAGGCATTCAAGAACCAAAAATCGGAGTCGCAGGATTAAATCCTCATTGTGGTGAGAATGGAATGTTCGGTGTTGAAGAAATTGAGGAAATCCAGCCGGCAATTAATGAAGCAATGGAAGAGGGAATTAATATTCCAGAGAAAAAGCCAACACCACCAGATTCTATTTTTTCGAAAGCAATTGGCGGCTGGTACGATATTGTTGTTGCAATGTATCATGACCAGGGACATATTCCGTTAAAGGTAGAAGGATTTAAATATAACAAAGATTTAAAAAAGTGGGATGCAGTATCAGGAATCAATGTAACACTTGGAATTCCAATCATCAGGGTATCCGTAGATCACGGAACTGGATTTGATCTTGCTGGAACAGGAGAATGCAATCAGATCAGTCTTGTGAATTCCATAGATTATGCAATCCGTCTTGCAGAAAATAGGTAAAAGCAAGGGAGGAGAATAATATGGTAAAATTGCTGATCATAGCAGATGATTTTACCGGAGCTTTGGATACAGGAATTCAATTTAAAAAATATGGAATTTGTACACAGGTTTTTACAAAAACAAGGATAGAGGATAATGAAATTAATCCAGATACAGAGGTGCTTGTGATTGACAGTGAATCAAGACCGCTAACAAAGGAAGAGGCATATCTGGAAGTCTTGAATATTACAAAATGGGCCATTTCAAAAGGAATTGAGATTATTTTCAAAAAGACAGATTCAGCGCTTAGGGGTAACATCGGGGCAGAATTAAAGGCTGTAGCGGATGCAGCTGGAGAGGAAAATCTGTTTTTTATGCCGGGATATCCTGAAATCCATAGAATTACTAAGAATGGAATGCATTACATAGATGGGGAGTTGTTGGAAAACAGTGTGTTTGGAAAAGATCCATTTGAGCCGGTTAAAAGATCTTATATTCCGGATATTATAAATGAACAGAGTTGTATTACAGTCAGATGTGTTCAGTCAGGAGAAAAAATACCGGAAAGCCGGAAAGAGGATTCAAGTATTATTGTGTGCGATACGGTTACAACAGAAGATATAGATAAACGGTTAGAAGAACTTCAGGAAAAAAAATGCTTGAAATTCATTGCCGGATGTGCCGGACTTGCGGCCAGACTGGTTTGGAAACTTCCTTTTGAAAAAAAGGACGGACAGATGTTCAGACAGACAAAAGCCTTGTATGTTGCCTGTGGAAGTCTGAATAAAATTACGGAAAAACAGGTTGAATATGCAGAAAAAACAGGAGGATTTGAAAGAATCCATCTAACTATGGAACAGAAACTGATGCCGGAATATTATCAGAGCAGACAGGGAAAAGAATTCACGGAATGGCTTGTGAAATTGTGCGAGACAAGGAAAAAACTGATTGTCGATACATTTGATCAAGATGATAAAAAAGAAATGTTTTTAGAGAAACACAAGATTCCAAAAGCATCTGTAAGATTTAGGATTTCGGATTCGCATGGATGTATTGTAGATGAAATTCTAAAAAGCAATATAGATGTCACAATTCTTATGACAGGCGGAGACACCCTGATGGGATATATGAAGAAAATTGGCTGTACACAGATAGAACCTTTGTGCGAGATAGAACAAGGAATAGTGGCATCAAATATTACATGTCATGATCATACGGTACAGGTTATTTCAAAATCCGGGGGATTCGGAACTGAGGATGTTATGTGTATTATTGCAGAAAAAGTAATAAGAAAAGAATCATAAATGAAAGAACTGAAAGGAATTATCACACCTATTTTAACACCTATGAAAGAAGATGAGAGTATCAACACAGAGGAACTCCGTAACCAGATCGAACGTTTGATTGCTGGTGGAGTACATGGGATTTTCCCGTTTGGAACCAATGGCGAGGGTTACATCTTAAGTGAGACTGAGAAGGTTGAGGTTTTGGAGACAACCATCGATCAGGTAAAAGGAAGAGTTCCTGTATATGCTGGTTCCGGATGTATCTCAACAGCTGATACTATCCGAATGAGTAAAAAAGCAGAAGAACTTGGAGTTATACCGAAACTTGTTATTAAAGGCTGGACGGTTGCAGGATTTGACGCAGAGTTAATGGGATATTCACCGAAATTCTCCAGCGAAAAACTGGCTAAAAAATTAAATCTGAACTTAAAAGACATTGACATGTTTGAAATTAACGAGGCTTTTGCAAGCCAGGCATTCGCTGTAAGTCGTGACTTAGGACTTGATCCCCAAAAAGTGAATATCTATGGCGGCGGTATTTCCATCGGCCATCCGATCGGAGCAACTGGCTGTATACTTACAGTAAAAGTATTGTATGAATTGATGCGTACAGATAAAAAGGATGCTATGATTTCTATGTGTATCGGCGGCGGCCAGGGAATCTCTATGTACTTTACAAAATGCTGATTTCCCTGCTGTACGGATATGCTGTGAAAATACCGGTATCTTTATAAAATTAATATGTCCTCCCTTCGGGAGATGGAACCCCTATAAATGTCTATTCCATCTCCCGATTTTCAATACTTTAAAAGTATGATATAATTTTTATGAAAAATTTTTGGATTCGATGTAGTATTTGCCGCTAAAACCGTAGTATATAGGTGAAGCCGGAAAGGAGGCGGTGTGATGATAGACGATGAAAAAATCATAGAAATG
>OGCO01006098.1_pt1 | contig 11010 bp, 8 predicted proteins | sample 1570171 | NCBI WGS metagenome assembly OGCO01 (sample SAMEA4370583, study PRJEB24528) | human gut metagenome | reverse complement strand
GGGCCAGATCGCCCATGGACTTTTTGTGCGTCCACTCCTCCAGCAGCTCACCCAGCTTCAGAAGGAACATGACGGAACCAGCCGTATCAAAGTCGCCCCGGAACACGGAGATACCGATGGACACGCCGTCCAGCAGTTCCACCGCCATCTTCCGATGCCAGATACAGCGCAGAGCCCTGCCAATATAGGGCAAACTGCGCCACACGGTATAGACTGCCCGCAGCGGGGCCGGCAGGAAGAGCTTGCGCAGCACGCGCCAGCAGGTCATGCTGACCAGTTTTTCCTGATACTCCCGATTCAGCGCACGGTTGGAGTGAACGTTTTCCAGCGCCGTGACCTCCGCAGACTGGAACGAAAACCCGCTGATCTGGCGGATCAGCTCCTGTCGTTCTCCCTGGTACCGGATGATCGCGCAGCAGGTGTTGTCATGGACGGTGACAGCGGTGACATTCTCCTGCCGCTCCAGCCACGCCTCCATCTTATCTGCCTGCTCCATCGTCATACGCTGAACTGCCAGACGAATGCGCATCCGTCCGGCGTTTTCATGTACAATACTGAATTTCATGCGATAATCTTCCTTTGAAAAGCACAGGGGCCGCATCAGCGGCCCCTGTGGTCAAAACTGTGCTTTGCTCCGATCAGGCCTCTTCTGCGTCAGACTCGACAGTCTCTGCGGCCTCGGCGGCAGTATCCTCAACAACCTGCTCGGCATCGGCGGCCGCACGCTTCTCGTTGATCTCCTGAGCAGTGGCGTAGATGTCGCCAGCCTCCTCCTGAACATTGGTAACAGTGTTCATCACGCAGTCCTTCATGCGCAGGACAGCCGCGGTGGTCTGGCTATAAACCTTCTTGGCATCCTTGCTGGTCAACACCTTGATGCCGGCAGTACCGAACAGAACGCCGCCCGCAAACAGTGCAATTCTCTTGTAATCGATCATAACAGATTCCTCCTGTATCTACGGGCCATATGGCCCTCAGTTTTCAAGGTTATGTTAGTACAATCCGTCGAAAAAGTCAACAAATTTCAGTGTAAGTCGTGTCTAATGTTTCAAAGTATATGCTAACCTAACTTTTTGTTGCACATTTTCGTTCAAAATATTCCGTTTTACACGATCAATCTGCTTGGTTTTCCTGCATTGCGTCAAGTTGCTTTTCATGCTATAATCTTTTAAACTCGTATTACAGGAGGTGAACTGTAATGGAAAACTACGGAATGTGCCGGGACTGTGCCAACTGCGATCTCAACGAGCGCAACGGCTACAAGGTCCACTGCGATTGGTACGGCACCTATGAAGATCCCGATGAACTGCGCGACTGCAATCATTACGAAGAGAGATAAATGAGAAATCGGCCTGCTTTAACAACAGGCCGATTTCTCATTTTTATATAAACATACGTCCTGTTTCGTTGACTCAGGAATTTCTTACCGACCATATCAGTGGAATACACAGCTGTAAGCGCAGTTGTTTTCGGCGGCAGGTGCTCCAAATAAAAGAGAAAAATCAGATTCCGCTGATGCAGAATCTGATTTTCCTGGTACGGCAGAAGGGACTCGAACCCCCGACCTACTGGTTCGTAGCCAGTCACTCTATCCAACTGAGCTACTGCCGCATGTCGTGCTCTCGCTGACGACTCGTATATAATAGCACAGCTCTCCGCAGAATGCAAGCCTTTTTTCAAAATTTCTCGAATATTTTTTCAATGGCTGTTGGAACGTCCGAACAAGTATTGAAATAGCGCTTTTTCAGGTCGGGAGCGGCACTCTCCATAATATAAGGATGGGCCACAAAGTCCAGCATGGACACGTCATTCCAGTTGTCGCCGAAGGCAATGGTTCGCTCCTGCGGGATCTGAAACAGCTCACAGGCCGCCTTCAGGCCGGAGCCCTTATCCGAGACACTGAAATCAATCCAGGCACTGCCTGAGACCGCGATCTTGGAGCAGTGACCAAACCGCTCTGCAAAGGGCTTCTCATACTGGTCAGAGCCCTTGGGGCACCAGACTGCGATCTTCATCAACCGGTCAGGAAACGCATCAAAATCGTCAATATAGCGCACGCTGAGTTTCTGCACATCCTCCAGTTGATGGACAAAGGCACGACTCTTGGGAATGGCATAGCTCTCCCCCGCCCCGTCAGCCAGAAACTCGCAGTTCGGCACGGACTGGACATATCGGGCGATTCGGATCGCCGTATCTCGTTCAAACGCATTGAAATAGATCAGCTTCTCCTGATAATAGATACCGCCGCCATTCTCGATCAGAAATGCCATCCGATCCGCCACCGGTGCAAACAGGGCGCGCAGACTGGGGTATTGCCGGCCGCTGGCTGCCATGAAGAGGAACCCTTTCTCCCGGGCGGTGCGCACCTGCGCGTACACCGCCTCCGGGATGATGGTAGTCTCCTCCGGGATCAGCGTACCGTCAATATCACTGGCAATCAGGGTGTGAAAGCTCAAAACGGAGCATCTCCTTCATCTTTATAGTCGGGCATAGACTGGGCCGCTGCATCTGCCGCTTCACTCATGGCCAGCGCGGCCGCGTACTCATCCGCCTGGATGGCTGCCTGTCCGCCGCCGGCTTCGGCATTCTTGCGCTGGTTCCACTCCTCCTTGCTGATCAGCACCTGCCGGGGCTTGGAGCCCTCAAACTGACCGACGATCCCGCGTTCCTCCATCTGATCCACCAGGCGAGCGGCACGGGAATAGCCCAGCTTCAGGCGGCGCTGGAGCATGGAGACGGACGCCATGCCAGTCTCCACCACGATCTCAATAGCGGCGGGCAAAAGCTCGTCCGCTTCGTCGGCAGAGCCCTCCACGGAGGCATTGTTTCCACCGGAAGAGGAGCCGGAAGATCCCTTACCGGACTTTGTTCCGGTGGCTTCAGCATTGGACTCCACTTCTTTCATGACGGAGCTGTCGTAATTCTCGGTGCTGTTCTGCTTGACAAACTCCACTACCTTAGCGACCTCTTCATCGGTGATCATACAGCCCTGCACACGCATGGGCTTGCCAATGCCCAATGGAGCATAGAGCATATCGCCCTTGCCCACCAGCTTTTCTGCGCCGGTAGTATCCAGAATGATGCGGGATTCCAGCGAGGAGGCCACTGCAAAGGCAATGCGGGAGGGAATATTGGCCTTCATCAGGCCGGTGATAACGTCGGAAGAGGGGCGCTGGGTGGCGATGATGAGGTGCATACCGGCGGCACGACCCATCTGAGCCACGCGACAGATGGACTCCTCCACCTCCTTGGCGGCCACCAGCATCAGGTCTGCCAGCTCGTCAATGACCACCACGACCTGGGGCAGCTTTTCGCCGCCCTCCTGTAAGACGTGGGCATTATAGGAGGCCAGATCGCGCACGCCCACCTCAGAGAACAGACGGTAGCGCTTCATCATCTCATTGACCGCCCACTGCAATGCGCCGGCGGCCTTTTTCGGGTCAGTGACCACAGGGATCAACAGGTGCGGAATGCCGTTATAGATCCCCAGCTCCACCATTTTCGGGTCGACCATGATGAGCCGGACATCTTCAGGGCTCGCCTTATAGAGCAGGGAGATAATGAGCGAGTTGGTGCACACCGACTTGCCGGAGCCGGTGGTACCGGCGATCAACATATGGGGCAGCTTGGCGATGTTGCCCACCACATTTTTGCCGGAGATATCCTTGCCCACAGCAAAGGCCACCTTGGAGACATGGGTGCGGAACTCCCGGGAGTCAATGACCTCCCGGATGGGCACCGGCGTGACCAGCTGGTTGGGCACTTCAACGCCCACAACGCTGCTGCGGCCCGTGATGGGTGCGATACGGACACTGGACGCGCCCAGAGACAACGCAATGTCGCCGGCCAGATTGGTGAGCTTGTTGAGCTTCACGCCCCGCATCAGTTCCAGCTCATAACGGGTGACCGAGGGGCCACGGGTCACATTGATGATGCGAGCATCAATGCCAAAGGACTGGATGGTATCGTCCAGCAGCTCCCGCGTCTTTTGCAGCTCGTCCGCCGCAGCGGAATTGGAGACGGCACCGGACTTGTCCAGCAGGTAGACTGGCGGATACTGATAGGCGGGCTCTTCCCCGCCCATACGGGCCTTTGCCGCCGCCACCGCGGCTTCAGACTTCTGCATCTGCGGGGACGCCGGAGCGGGCTGACTTGCGGGTTCCGCACGATGGACCACACCAGGGGCAGGCACATCCATGCGCACCGGCGGGGCGGGGACTACCTTGGTGGCCACCTCCGGGATCACATCCGCAGGCACCTCCGGAATGACCTCGACGGGCACCTCGGGGATCGCATCCACCGGCGTCTCAGGCGCCGCGTGTTCCGGCTTGGAAGAAGCATTCACCATGCCAAAAAGCTCCGTACCGTCCTTCCCGGCCGCACTGGTCTGCGTCTGGACAGCAGCCTCCCCTGCTTCCGCTGCACCGGATGGCTGAGCGGGCTTTGCAGAGGTGAAATCCATATCCGGAAACTGGAGATCCAGCCCAGCCAGCGGGTCCTCTTCCGGCAGATCAACCGCAGGCGCCGTCTTTTCCTGCACCTTGCCGCTCTCCTCTTCGGCCAGCAACTCATGGGGCGGGCGGACGCCGGGACGGCTGTCAAACAGCGGCTCGTCCACACCGCGCTGGGCTGCGGAGGAAGCCGTGTCGACGCTGTCCAACGGAATATCAATGGCGGAGCGCTTCTGACTGCGGCTGACCGGCCGGGCGTTCTCCCGATGACCGGCCGCACCGCGGCGCCCCACCGGACGGGCGGGCGCGTCCGGTTCATAATCGTCCGCCTCGTCGTAGTAGTCCTCCTCCTGATAGGCGGGGCGGTTCTCTACGTAGTTGCGGGCGGAGAGGATCCAATTATGGATCGCATCGATTATATCCGCAGGTGTGATGCGTGTAATGAGCATGAAGCAGAAGAGCAGGGCCAGCACATAGAGGATAACCGCACCGATCTTGCTGAACACCGTGCAGAACAGCACGGCAAACCAGCCGCTCAGAGCTCCGCCGCTCTCCAGCAGCAGGCCGGACTTCCATAGCGGTACGATCTCGCCCAGCGCGTACTGGCCGCTGAGTTTAGCCGCATGGATCAGTCCGCCGAGCAGGAACGGCAGCAGCAGTGCGCTGACCACCCGGCGCCCCACCGGACGGCCCTTGTGGAACATCAGCACAATGCTGGCAATCAGCAGCGCGGGCGGCACAAACCAGAAGCCGTAGCCAAACAGCCCCTTGAGCAGATCACAGTAGAAGGTGATAAACACCGCCTCAATATGGAAATAGCCAAAGGAGGCAAAGATGGCCAGCAGGAAGCACACCAGTGCGCCAATCTCGCGGCGCATAGGCTTCGGCTGAGTTTTGTTCTTTCGGGTATTCTTCCCCTTTGCGGAGGCGCTCCCCTTTTTTGCCGTAGGCTTGCTGCGGCTGGCGGTCGATTGAGCGGACTTTTTCGCCGTACTGCTCCGGCCGGCCGAGCTTTTCGCGCTCCGGCTGGAACCGCGCTTCCCGGAGCCGCTTCTGGAGCTGCTCCGGGAAGAAGAACCCGACTGGGTAGATTTGCTTTTTGTGGCAGACATAACATTTTCCTTTCAAACGCGCGGGTTTTCGCAGACTCAGATCAGAGGACGGCGCTCAGGATCAGAGCCAGAATACCGGCACCCCAACAGTAATAGGCAAATTTGCCAAACTTGCCCTTATTGGCAAAACTGTTGACCAGCCGGATGGCAAAGTAGCCGGACACGGCGGCCACGATCACACCCACCAGATAAGCGGGCATCATGGACCAGTCGATCCCAGCCTTGACTGCGTCCGCAAGGCTCAGAATATTTGCGCCAATGACAGCGGGAATGGACATCAGGAAAGAATAGCGCACGGCGAAATCCCGGCGGCATCCCAGCAGCATGGCGGCAGAGATCGTGCTGCCGGAACGGGACAGTCCAGGCACCGTGGCCACTGCCTGAGCGCAGCCCACCAGCAGGATATCCACCAGAGAAACGCTGCGTTCCGTCTTATGGCCCTTGCTCAGCCGATCGGAGATGAACAGCAGGCAGCCGGTGACCAGCAGCGCACAGGCGATAAACCAGGTATTATTGTAGAGGTTGTCGATGTACTTCTTAATGGGCAGGATCGCAAACAGCGGGATAGTGCCCACGATGACCAGCAGCACCATGCGGCGGGCCGCCGGGGGCTCCTTCTCCGCCGGATCCGGGTGCACCAGCGCGGCGCAGCCCCGGAAGAACTCCTGCACCATGGAGACGATATCATGCCAGTAATAGATAAATACGGAGAGCAGGGTACCCAGATGGAGCACTACATCCAGAAACAGGTTGGACTCTTCGGCAGATTGCAGGCCGAAGAAATTCTGAAACAGAGACAGGTGGCCGGAGCTGGAGATGGGCAAAAACTCCGCAATGCCCTGAACCAGGCCGAGAAACGCCGTATAAAGATAGTTCAGCATAGTCTATCCTCCTAATTTGACATAACAATACAGATATTATATTAGCACAACCACAAAAATATTTCCACTCTTTTTTCAACGCAAAAAACGGCTCAGTTCTTCCATTCCGCAAAGAAGGAAGTTCTGAACCGTTTGGGTCAAAGGTGAAACCGGCGATGCACTTCGGAGAGGAAATCCCGCCCCCGCAAAAGCAGGAGCGCTGCCATCAGCACTACTGCTGTTGCCACTGCTACCGCAGTGGGCAGCCACAGGGTGATGACTCCGGTGATGGCCAATAAAAGCACCACCCCCGCCCAGACAGAGGCGGTCACGAAATAGATGCCGTAGGCGTTCCGTTTTCGAGAGCCGGAAAGGATCAGGGCAAAGTAGAATATCTCCAGCACACCGCCCAGAATAGGCAGGACAAAATTCAGGCTCCAGCCATGCCAGCCGGTGCCGACATCCCAGAGGATAGACAGTCCCGCTCCCAGCAGAGCTTCATACATGACGCTCTTGGGCAGGTTGCGCCACTTTCGGATCCCCACCAGAAGGGTCACATGAAGGCAGGCCACACCCAGGCAGAGCAGCCAGAAATAGGGCAACCTTTTCAGCACGGTAAAGCGGAGCACCAACAGGACCGCCAGCGCCACCACGCCCCAGAGACCGATGATCCAGTCCAGCACCCGGTAGGTCAGGTGCACCGGTACCACAGGGTAGCAGCCATAGTCCTCCTGCTCCAGCGCACTGTCAAACCCGGTGCCGCACAGGGGGCAGCACCGACGATCGCCAATCAGCTCCGCGCCGCAGATCTTACACTTCACGGGCATTCCACACCCCTTCCCCATAGTTGGCCGTCACTTGAATTGCGTCGTCATACTGGGCCAGACGGCGCAGGAAGGCCCGCTCCACATCCTTTTCAATCAGCGTACCCGCAAAGCTGAGCACCATGCGGTCGTCAAAGGTGGCGGCCACCAGCTGCCTCGTGGCGCTGGAGAGGTAAACTCCGCACTGCACCACCTGTGCGGCGGCTTCCTCCGGAAACGTCATACGGCCCACATTCGAGAACACCATGGTGCTGTTGCGCTCGCTCAGCCGCTTGGCGGCCTGAATGACCGGCTCTTTGATGATCAGGGGCACAACCCGGATGGTGACGCTTTTTCCGATCTTCACCTGCTGATTGATCTTACCGCCCAAATTTTCCTCGGTCAGTTCCTGCTCCAGCGCCTGTCTGACCTCCCCTACGATGCGCTCCAGGTCGCCGCCGGAGGTAACAGGATCGTACCAGATCTCCACGATAGAGAAAAAGTTGCGCAGGGTATCCGAGGCAAAATGTCCCCGCAGGTTCACCGGCACAGACAGGCAGATCTTGCGGGTGCGCTGGTTGGCAGGCATGGTCTCCCGAATGCTGAGCAGCAGCAGGGCGGAGAGGAACGCTGTGACCGTGGCGCCGTACTCCTTCGCCGCTGTGCGGATACGCCGGGTGCTGACGCAGATCTCCGTGACCAGCTGCCGCCGATCCGGCAGGCGGTGCCCCGTGAAATGATACACCCGGCCCCGGCTGGAGCCCAGCAGCGGGGCGGTTTTTTTCCCTTTCGCATCTGCCATATAGCGTCGGAAGGCGTCATCCTCCCGGGCAGAGAGAGGGGCCGGAGCGGCCATGGTCTCCACCGCACGCTCTGTCAGCCCCGCTTCCTCCAGATAGAGGAGCACCAGTGAATGAAAGAACACCGCCGCACCAAGGCCATCCGCCAAGCCGTGGAAAATCTCAAAGTTCAAGCGGCAGCGATAATAAGAGATATCGATCAGCAGGCCATGAACATTGGAGGAATAGAGCGGATAGCAGGGCGTCTGATTTTCTTCATGCACCACCGGCTTCAGCCCGGTGTGTTCCCGGTAGTGCCAGAAAAAGCCGGAACGGATGGTGTGGGCAAATTCCGGGTAACGCTCCAATGCCCGGTCAGAGGCACGCTGGAGCGCTTCCGGGTCAACATTCTGACGAAACTGGCAATAGAGCCGGAACACCCGGGTGGCATCCCGGGTGGCCAGCGAGGGGTAGATCAATGCCGCGTTGTCCAGCCGACTCCAATGATAGGCATTACGCTTATTCACTTTCCTCACCACAATTCAGAAACGTTTTGATATGTCGGTAGATAGCGGCAGTGACCGGCTGGCGCACGGGCAGTCGGAACGCGCCGTGGACGCCGTTCAGAATGCGGAAGGCCGACACCGGGTTGTCCGCTGCGATCAGCCGACGCCCCAGCTCCTCCCCCTCGTCCCGGAGCGGGTCGAACTCCATGGTCAGCAACAGCGTAGGCGGCAGACCGGAAAAATCCGTATTGCGCAGAGGGGCAAAGCGGGGATCCAGCCTGTCCTCCGGCTCAGAGGCATAGAGCTCCATATAGTCCAGCAGCTTCTTGCGGGTCAGAATGTAGTCCGCGCCGTTTTCCGCCACCGAGGCGAAGGGGGTGGCGTCGGTATAGTCGCACCAGGCGGCAGGATAGATCAGGATCTGGCCGCCCGGCATAAGGCCGCCCCGGTCGCGGCACAGGAAACTGGTCACACAGGACAGGGTGGCTCCGGCACTGTCGCCGATCAGGATCCCCTGATCGGCCGAGACCTGATACCACTCCTCACAGTGGGTCAGGATCTGCTGGGTCACGGCATAGCAGTCCTCCACCCCCGCCGGGAACTTATGCTCCGGGGCAAGGCGGTAGTTGACGGACACCACTTTATAGCCGGTCTGGGCGGCCAGCGTGGCGCAGACATTGCTGTAACTGTCAAAGTCACCGGTGACAAAACCGCCGCCGTGGAAAAACAGCAGCACCGGGGCGATCTTTCCGTCCCTGCTGAATGCGCGCACCAGAATGTCATGATCCTCCAGATGGACGATGCGATCCATTCGGTTGCTGGTCACGCGCTTGACATAGGGGTGGGAGAGCTGCTCCAGCTTGCGCACCCGCTTATACTCCCCCTTCAGGTTCATATCATACCTGGAGATGGCTTTCAGCAGCGATTGAGTCAGTTCGTTCACGTCTTTTCCTCCTTACCAGAGTTTGGAAACCGCCCGGAGCACACTAATGCCCCGGGCGGAGTGCAGAATTATTCCTCAAAGACCGCCTTCATGGCCAGATAGGTCATGTAGCAGTCCAGCTTGCCGGTCACCTCAAAGGGCGCGTGCATACCCAGCACGGAGACTCCGGCGTCCACCGTGTCGATATTGCGGTTGGCCATGAACAGGGCCACGGTTCCGCCGCCGCCCACATCGACTTTGCCCAGCTCGGCAACGTGCCAGAGCACATTGGCGCGCTCAAACACCCGGCGGGCATAGCCCATGACCTCAGCAGAAGCATCGGATGCACCGGACTTGCCCCGGGAGCCGGTGTACTTGCACAGACCAACGCCCCGATTGATGATGCTGGAGTTGCGCTTGTCATACACATTGGCAAAGTTGGGGTCATAGCAGGCGGTCACATCGGCAGACAGGCAGAAGGAGTGCTCAAAGCACTCGCGCAGGCTGACGCCCTGGCTGTCGCACAGGTCGGCGATAAAGGTGTCGAAAGCCTGAGACTGCATACCGGTGACGCCGTCAGAGCCGATCTCCTCCTTGTCGGCCAGAATGCACACGGCGGTCTTATGGCGCTTCTCCGCGTCGAACAGGCCCTTCAGTGCGGCATAGGAGCACACGCGGTCGTCCTGGCCGTAGGCGCCCAGCAAGGAGCGATCCAGACCCACGTCCACGGCGGAGTATGCGGGCACGGCGCACAGCTCGGCAGACAGGAAATCCTCCTCGGTGATGCCGTACTTCTCGTTCAGCAGGTCGAGCACGGCCAGCTTGATGCGGTCGCTGCCCTCCGCCTCGGCATAGGGACGGGAGCCGATGAAGATGTTCAGGTCCTCGGGATCGACTGCGGTGCCCAACGGCTTCTGGGACTGTGCGGCGGCCAGGTGGGGCAGCAGATCAGGAATGGCCAGCACGGGGTCGCCGGGCTCCGCGCCGATGCGCACCTCAACAGAGGTGCCGTCCTTGCGGATGACCACGCCATGGAGTTCCAGCGGGATGGACAGCCACTGATACTTGCGGATGCCGCCATAGTAGTGGGTCTTAAGCAGGGCGAAGTCGCCGTCCTCATAGAGGGGATAGGGCTTCAGGTCCAGGCGGGGAGAGTCGATATGGGCGGCGCCGATCTGGACACCCTCGGCCAGAGAGGCCTCGCCGATGACCGCCAGCAGCAGGGACTTGCCCCGGTTGGAGCGGTACACCTTGTCGCCCGCCTTCAGGGCCATACCCCGGACATAGGGCACAAAGCCCTGCTCCTCGGCCAGCGCAATGGCGGCCTTTACAGCCTCGCGCTCAGTCTTGGCATCGTCCAGAAACTTCTTGTAGCCCTCGCAGTAGTCGGCGGCGGCGACCACGGTGCCCTCGTCCACCACATCATAGCCGTTCTTCTTGTCCAGGAAAAGCTGCTCCTTGCGCTTTTCCCATGCCTTCTTCTCTTCGCTCATGTCAAATTTCCTCCTTTAATATCTGCCCAAACAGGTCATGGGCCTGCCGGGCATAGCGCTCCTGTGCGCCGTTGTTTTCCAGAA
>OGCO01006096.1_pt1 | contig 11012 bp, 8 predicted proteins | sample 1570171 | NCBI WGS metagenome assembly OGCO01 (sample SAMEA4370583, study PRJEB24528) | human gut metagenome | reverse complement strand
CAGGTTTTTATCACATTTCTGCAATCTCTGTCAACTCCCGTGAACTTCATAGGTTACCAGCCTGTACTTTTTTCTGAAAATCAGTTATAATATTTTTTGTTTGTAAAAAATTCTACCAAGGAGGATACCGGAAATGAAAACACAGAATCAGACTATGCTTTCTGAGAATACACTGACATCCCGGCCCACAGATATTATCGCGGGATTTCCTGTACGTCCCGGTTTTTTTGAATTAAATGGCGCTACTCCCCTTTCCAACGGAGTCAACTTTACCACACATACCCGTCACGGTACATCCTGCGAGCTTCTTCTTTTCCACTCCGGAGAAGAGGAGCCCTTCGCAGTTCTTCCTTTTCCCAATGCCTGTCGTATCGGTGATGTCTATTCCATGATCGTCATGGGACTGGACATCGAAGACCTGGAATACGGCTACCGCATCGACGGTCCTTATGAACCGGAAAAAGGCCATATCTTCGATAAGACAAAAGTTCTTCTTGATCCTTATGCCAAAGCCGTTGCCGGTCAGCGCGAATGGGGACAGCAGAAGATTGGAAGCTATCACGCCCGTGTGGTACGCGATTCTTTCGACTGGGAAGACATGCCTCAGTCCACCCGTAAGATCAGTGACCTGATCATCTACGAACTTCATGTCCGCGGATTTACACAGGACGCTTCTTCCGGTGTCACACACCCGGGAACTTTTGCCGGTCTTCGTGAAAAGATTCCTTACCTCAAAGAACTGGGAATCAATGCGGTGGAGCTGATGCCTATCTTCGAGTTCGACGAGAACATGAATGCCCGTACCGTAAACGGCAAGCGTCTTCTGGAATACTGGGGATACAATTCCGTTAACTTCTTTTCCCCAAACACCAGCTATGCTTCCAAGGCAGAACATAACTGTGAGGGAACCGAACTGAAAGAACTGATCCGTGAGCTCCACGAAAATGGAATCGAAGTAATTCTTGATGTCGTATTCAACCACACTGCCGAAGGAAATGAACTTGGAAAAACTTTCTGCTTTAAAGGATTTGACAATAAAGTTTATTATATGCTGACTCCGGAAGGAAATTACTACAATTTCAGCGGATGTGGAAACACTCTGAACTGTAATCATCCGATCGTGCGTCAGATGATCCTGGAGTGTTTACGTTACTGGACCATCAACTACCGCGTGGATGGTTTCCGTTTCGACCTTGCAAGTATCCTGGGACGTCATGAGGACGGTTCCCCTCTTAACAACCCGCCACTTCTGGAACTTCTTGCTTACGATCCGGTTCTTCGAAATGTCAAGCTGATCGCAGAGGCCTGGGATGCCGGCGGACTGTATCAGGTTGGTTCTTTCCCTGCCAGCCGCAGATGGGCTGAGTGGAACGGCCGTTACCGTGACTGCCTCCGTTCTTTCCTGAAGGGAGATTTCTGGAACGCCTGGGACGCTGCATGGAGCATTTCCGGTTCCGGTGACCTGTATGGCGGTTTTTATTCCGATCACAATGACAACTATGCAGGATACAATTCCTGCGTCAATTTCCTCACCTGTCACGACGGATTCACCATGTACGATCTCTATTCCTACAACGAGAAACACAACGAGGCAAACGGCTGGAACAACACAGATGGTTCCAACGACAACCGCAGCTGGAACTGTGGAGAAGAGGGTGATTCCACCAATCCGGAAGTCCTTTCCCTCCGCTTCCGCATGATCCGAAACGCCTGCGCGGTACTGATGTCCAGCCGCGGAACCCCGATGTTCCTTGCAGGTGACGAATTCGGAAACACCAAACACGGAAACAACAACACCTACTGCCAGGATAACGAAACTTCCTGGATCAACTGGAATCTTCTGGAGAAAAATCACGATCTTTTCGAATTTTTCAAATATATGATCCAGTTCCGAAAAGACCACCCTGTCATCTCCCGCAAGCTTCCAAACGCAGTATGCGGTATGGAAAACATACACACCCATAACATTGATGCAAGGGATGTGACCATCCCAAGAGATGCCCACACCTTCGCCGTAAGCTTTGCAGGTTATGATAAGAGCAAAGGCGCCGATGACCTGATCTACATCGTTATCAACGCATACTGGGAAGATGTAACGGTTACGCTTCCGGAACTTGCACGCCCTGGTGCATGGTATCTCTGTGTCAACACATTTGGGGACGGAGATGGCCGTTATTTCTATGAAGAAAGCCAGGAGCCACGTATTGAGCACGATTTCTGCATGCGGCCCAGATCCGTTGCCATCTTTACCGGTCGTAATTATTAAAATTCATATCAGGGACAAAATCTTTTTTGTCCTTGTCCGAAAGAAATGGAGTATTTTGAATGGAATTAAAAAACAGAACTTTGTCCAATTTCGCAGAACTTGTGGAAACCGGTGAATGCAAAAAATTCCGCGGCCGTCTGAAAACGGGCATTGACCTTGGTACTGCCAACACCGTTCTTGCTGTCGTTGACCGGAACAACCGTCCCATCGCCGGAATTTCCGCACCGTCCCATGCCATTCAGGATGGGGTGATCGTTAATTATTACGAATCCGTCCAGCTTGTAACAAAGCTTAAAAATGAACTGGAAGAAAAGCTTGGCACAGAACTTACCTACGGTGCAGCTGCCATCCCTCCTGGTGTTTCGGAAGGCAGTGTCAAAAGCATCGGTTATGTCCTGGAAGGTGCAGGTTTTGAGGTTACCAATATCGTAGACGAGCCTACCGCTGCCGCTGCTGTCCTCAAAATTACAGACGGCGCCGTTGTAGATGTGGGCGGCGGTACAACCGGCATCAGTATCCTGAAAGATGGCAAAGTCATTTACACAGACGATGAGGCTACCGGAGGCAGCCATATGACCATGACTGTGGCCGGACACTATAAAATCCCTTATGAGGAAGCGGAAATTTTAAAGACCACTCCGGAAAAAGAAGATGAAATTTTTCCTGTAATCAAGGCAACCGTTGAAAAAATGGCTGTTATTACCGAAAAATTTCTCCATGGTTATCAGGTTCCGGCTGTTTACGTTGTAGGCGGATCTTCCATGTTTAAAGAATTTACAACCGTTTTTGAGAAGAAACTGAAACTTCCTGTGTACAGACCTGTACATCCTCTTCTCGTTACACCCCTTGGCATCGCATATCACTGTGAACTGCCCAAAATATGATTGATTCCTAAAATGATCATCTCTCTGCTTTGTATGTAAAAACTGACCAGAAGGCTGTATAACAGGCCCCTGGTCAGTTTTTACATTCATTTATATACATATCGGTTAATGTTCTGTCAGTTATCTTTCATAATCTTATCAATCGTATTGATCAAAGCTTCCGCACTGACAGGTTTTGCCAGATATCCATTCATACCGGCTTCGTAAGATTTTTCTCTGTCTTCCTCAAACGCATTTGCCGTCATTGCAACAATCGGTACAGACGCTGTTTCTCTGTTTTTTAATGAACGAATCTGTTTTGCAGCTTCATAGCCATTCATAACAGGCATCTGGATGTCCATCAGGATCAGATCATACTGTCCCGGAACCGCCTGTTCCATTTTTTTGACTGCTTCCACACCATCATTGGCTGTCTCGACCATAAAGCCTGCATCTTCCAAAATGGTCTGTGCGATCTCCTGATTCAGTTCGTTGTCCTCTACCAGAAGAATTCTTTTTCCATTGTAAATCCATTCCCTTTTTTCCGGTTCTTTTGTTTTCGGAACAGGATTTGTAAGCAATTCGCGTAGCTGCGACATAAACAGTGGCTTTTCGCAGAAGGCAGTTACACCTGCTTCTTTTGCTTCCTCTTCTATATCTGACCAGTCATATGCAGTCAGTATGATGATCGGGCTGCTGTCCCCGATAACCCGTCGGATACGTCTTACCGTTTCAATTCCGTTCATATCCGGCATCAGCCAGTCAATGATATATGCGTAAAATTCATCACCCATTTCCATGGAATGCTTTGCCCGGATCACCGCTTCCTTCCCGGAAACCGTCCATTCTGACCGCATACCTATTTCTGTCAGCATGCCGGAAATGCTGAGACAGGTATCTGTATCATCGTCTGCGACCAGAACTTTAAGACCCTGAAGCTGTTCGATCTTTTCGTAGCTTTTTGCTTCGCCACATAATTTAAAGGTCAGATTTACCGTAAATTCACTACCCTGTCCCTCTTCACTTTTTACTGTGATGGTACCTCCCATCATATCTACAATATTCTTGGTGATCGCCATTCCAAGGCCGGTTCCCTGGATCCCGCTTACCGTTGAGGTTTCTTCTCTGGTAAAAGATTCAAATATATGTTCCTGAAACTCCGGCTTCATGCCGATTCCGGTATCCCGGATAATAAACTGATAGTTTCCATATCCTGTCGGTGCAGATTTCAGCTGCCGGATCCTTAAACTGATCGTTCCACCGGTCCTGTTAAATTTGATACCATTACTCAGAATGTTCAGCAGGATCTGCGTCAGCCTCAATTTGTCCGCAATGATATCTTCATTTTTTACATCTACGGTATCGATCAGAAAATCCAGCTGCTTGGAAGTAATATTGGGCTGCACGATAGTACGTATGTCGTGGAGCAGCTCCGGAAGATGCAGCGGATTCTCATTGATCTTTACCTTTCCGCTCTCAATCCTGCTCATATCCAGGATATCATTGATCAGCGAAAGCAGATGTTCACTGGAGGTTGATATTTTGGAAAGGTATTCTTTTACCTTCTCCTTATTGTCCACATGAGAAGCAGCAAGGGATGTAAAACCAATGATAGCATTCATAGGTGTTCGGATATCATGGGACATATTATTCAAAAATGTAGTTTTTGCAGAGTTTGCACTTTCCGCATGCATCAGGGCAGTTTCCAGTTCATGATGGCTCTCTTTCAGCTTCTGGTTCAGTTCATAAGACTGTCTGGCTGCCTTTTTGGCTTTTGTCTCTGCGCTCCTGGCTTTCTGCAGGATACCAAGGATCACCAGCAATACTGCCAGAAATACACAGATAAACACAGTTGCCACCGCCAACAGATTCTCCTTTATGAAATCCAGCAGAGTAACTTTCTGGGAAGCATTATCGTAGGCAGACAGTGCACCTGTAAGTTTGGATGTAGGCATAGACTTCAAAGTCTTATTCAGGATCGACAGAAGAACGGAATTTCCCCGGCTGACTGCAAAGGATATATTGTCCGGCTGTGTCAGAAAAACACTGTAAAGCTTTTTGTCATTGACATACTCTGTCGCCCGGCCTGAACTGGAAAGAAAACAGTCTGCCTTTTTATCCTGTACGGCTTTTCTTGCATCCTCAAAGGAATCATACTCCATAATTTTCCATGTCGGATAATTATAGGAAATAAACCATTTTAAATTCAGATCGCTTTTCGGTATAGCAACGCTGTTTTCTTCATTTTCATCAAAGGATCTTTTACCGGTCACTGCTGCCAGACTGGAAACAAGGACCGTATTGGACAGGGCCATGTCATTTTGTTCTGCAGCATAAGGGTTCTGGCTGGTATGAAGGATCATGTCGATCCTGCCGTCTTTTAATGCCTGGATCAGTTCTTCCTGGGAGTCAAAGCCTTCTATATTAAACTTCAGGCTGCTGTTTCCCAGACAGTCCACTGCATATTTAATATAATCGTTGATCACACCCGTCATTTCACCACTTTCTTTGTCAAAAGTACTGAAACTCTGGTCGTTATTCAGAAATCCCACACCTATCTCACCGTGCTGTTCCAGCCATTCCTTTTCTTCACTGGAAAGGACGGCAACAGACTGTGCAGAAAGATATCTCTGGTAAAGTTCATCGCCGTAAAATGGTTTATCATACTCCATGGAACGCATGGCTGCATCCAGTTCTTCTTTCAGATCCGGACGGTCTTTGCTGATGCCATAATAAATATCAGAGCCACCGATCGTCACAACCGCTGACATTCCGGCTTCAACCCAGGCAGGAGTCTCTGTAGATATCACTCCGTCAATCTCCCGATTCCCGGCCATTTTTTTCGCCCGTTCAAAGCTGTCCACATCCAAATGCTGTGTCTTTATATTCTGCTTTTCTTCCCATTTGCGAAACTGAGTTCCCTGTACGCTCTCTTCCATTACCGCGATCCTTTTGCCATTCAGGGTAGAAAGATCTGACGGAGAAATATCCGTATTTGTAAGATCTGCATACAGATAATATTTTTCTTTTCCCATGGGGAGATCTGAGAACAGCATCGTCTCAGCACGTTCATCGGTATAGGAAAGTGCAGCCATCAGGTCGATCTCGCCATTTTGGAGCTTTTCCACAAGCTCTCCCCAGTCGCCTTTTATATATTCGTAATTCCAGCCTGTATAGGCGGCAACTGCCTGTTCGTATTCATAACCATATCCGCTTCGTTCACCATTTTCACCGGTAATATGATAGGAATCCGGATACCAACCTACCCTGACTGTTTTCGATTCTGTATCTGTCTTCGTTTCCGAAGCAGCCACAGGAACCGGAAGTACTGTAAAGATCATCAGCAGACATAATGCCAGCCCCACATGTCTGCATAAAGTTCTCCTGCTCTTATTCATACTTTTTCCTCGATAATATCGTATTTTTTGTCAAACTCTCCCGCTGTTTCGTTTCCCCGGACGGGTTCTGCGGTTTTCCAGGAGACAGACGACTTCGACTGTGTTTTCTTCGGGCATACGAATTCTTGTCCCTTTACAATCTCCATAATACACCGGAAACGCAAGATCAATATGTTCAATGCGTGACCCCTGACCTGTCCCATTATTAACAGTTTCATTCTTCAATTCAATCTTCTCAATAAATGTATTCATAAATTCTTTCTTTTCCATATCTGTCATTTTATCATACAGTATATCAAAATCCAGAAGAAATTCATACAATTTTTTACCCGTAATTTCTTTCCCGTAAGATGCCCCAATCTTAGCATCAATATCTTTCATCGCCTCCTCAAACTCTGCCACCTTATCATACAGGTTATCCAGCCTGTCCTGCATATCCTGGTATTTTCTCGTATAATGCTTATCCCCAGTATCCAGACGATCCAGCATCTGTATCAGTTTCAGTTTCGACCCTTGTACCTGTTTCAGCTGTTTCTGCAGCTGCTCCCTCTCAGTTTCCAAAGCAGAAACATCCACCTTCTCTTCCAGTTTCTCCTGCACAAACTTTCGGAACTCATCCCCCGCAACCATATACCGGATAAATTCCTCTACTTCTGCATTAAACATTTTCTGGTTCAGCATCGGCTTGTAGTCACAAATCTTTCCATCAACTTTTTTTCTGTGATGGCATCTGTAATAAAATGTATCTTTGTATTCCCCAGTTTTTTTATTCTGCCGTCGCTGAACAGTTCCACTCATTCCACCACCGCAAAGAGGACATCTGATTAATCCAGTTAAAATATGTTCATGCTCCAGACTATGAGTTTTAACAAATCTAACCCCCGTCCTCTTCCTTTTCTCTCTCGCCGCCTCCCACGTCTCTTCATCCACAATCGCCTCATGCAGTCCATCTGCCAGCAGGTAATCATCAGTCTTCACACGCCGGTATTCATCCCTCGTTCCCTTCACCTTCTCCGTAACATTCTTCCCGTAAGCAATCTTCCCAGTATAAACCGGATTATCCAAAATCTTCATGATCAGTCCTCTGGCAAAATAGTTCAGCTCATGCCCCCTGACCTTTTTCTTCGTATAACCTCTCTGGTTCAGATAATTACAGATAGCATCTGCCCCCATATCCGTATGCACAAACTTGTCATAAATAATCCGCACAATCTCCGCTTCTTCCTCATTCACCACCAGAGTGCTGTTCCTGGAATCCAGATCATATCCGAAAGGAGCCTGCCCGCCATTCCATTTTCCCTCTCTGGCCTTCTGCTTTCTTCCTTCCATTGTCTGGACCAGGATATTCTCCCTTTCAATCTCAGCCACTGCCGACAGCACCGTGATGGTCAGCTTGCCGGAATCCTTAGAGGAATCAATTCCGTCTTCCACACAGATCAGATTCACACCATAATCTTGGATAAACTGCAGGGAATTTAAAACATCCGCCGCATTCCTTCCAAAACGTGACAGCTTAAACACCAGAATAAATGCCACTCCGTCACGTTCCTCAGACACATCCTGCAACATCCTCTGAAACTCCGGCCTGCCCGTAATACTCTTTCCGGATTTACCAGCATCACAGTATTCCCTGACCACTTCCATTTCCTGGAACTCCGCAAACTTCATCAGCCTTTCTTTCTGTGCCTCCAGACTGTAGCCGTCCACCTGCATTGCCGTAGAAACACGGGTATATATGTAACATTTCTTTCTCAAATCTTCACCTCATTTCGGTTGCCCATCGTCATACGGTTGCCGTACATAAAATATATCGGAATCACCAGTCTGTGCCAACTCGCAGAACGACCAAAAAACTGCCCCAAAATCCACCTTCTCCTATGCGGTTTCCATAGCGCAAAAAGACCGGCAGCCCCAAAAGACCACCGGCACACTCGATCACTTCCCCTGCAGCTGTGCATTTCTCTCCTCAATCTCCCCCAGAACCACATCCCCGTACTTCTGGATCATCCTTGCCAGAAACTCTGCACACTTTTCCATGTTTAGCCTGGCCTGTTTCTCCGTCAGTCTGCCGGTATCGATCAGTTCAATTTTTCCCATAGCCAAAAACCACCTCCTACTGTTCCAAGGAGTCCTGGTCCCTGATTTTTTGACTTTCCGGACAAAAAAATAAACCCGCTGCCATCCACAGATTTCTCCGCAAACAGCAACAGGTTTCCCCTGATCATTTATTTACTTTATCATCCGTTCAATACCATCGGTCATACGGATTCCCACGCACCCTCTTTGTCTCTGGTGCCTTCTCAATACTCTTTTCAGCTTCTTCCCTCGTTGCAAACAGTCTGTGAGCCTTCACCTGTATTCCGCCACCCGTATCTGTAAAACGTACCAGGAACATCCCGCCGGAACACCTGCGGATCTCCACTTCTCTCACATACCTGTTTGATTCCACAATATATGCAGTATCCCCGACTTTCATAAAATCACACTCCTGCACTCAAAACATCCTTCATCCTCACCAGAACAGGAAGCACCTGCCCGTCAGCAAATCTCCGTTCAAAAGAACCATTGGAAAAATGATCTTCTCTCAGCAGCATTGTCAGCAACGCCGTACAAAGTTCATAATCCGCTCCCGGAACACGTTTCAGTTCCTCATTACAGTCAATCGGCTCCGTAATCATGTAATCCCCATAATTTGTTTTCAAATCTCCTATTGTCTTTAACAGATCTGCATACAGATTCTCTTGTGGATTCTTTAATTCCAATATTTCCTGAATTTTTCGTAGTTTCTCTGACTTTGTCAATGCTATACACCACCTTGATAAACACTCGAATATATGTTCTTTATATTTTAACATATACCCAATAATTATTCTAGCGCAAAATATATTCATGTAATATCCACAACAGCAAGGTTTCGTTGCGACTACGAAATTGATACAATTTAACGGTGCACACCCTTGTGAACACCCCTGTTCGCCTTTCGTTAAATAATTAAAATAGGCTACTCTTTTGCATATTTCTGATCAGCCTGTTTCTTCCATAAAAAAAGAGACATTGACATAATTTGATCAATATCTCTTCTGCTGCTTTGCTGAGACATATTCTTCCGACTGGATATACTCTCTCAGGGAAGCATCAAATTCATCCTTGACGGAATCCAGTCCATAATAAAACCGCTACCACACCGAAACAAAGGATATGTCTCTATTTTTGGTAAAACCATAGATGTAGGTTAATCATGTTTTTTTAATCAGCGTTTTGATACTCACTGTCTTCCCCAAATAGCTACCGAATTTGACCTCACGATCAATTCTTCGACAGGCAGACCAATCGGGCAAATGTTATGGCAAGCTAATGATTTCCCGCATCCCTCAAAATAATTTTCCTTATATTGAGTTGAAACCTCATTCCGATGGCTTATTTCCTGTTCTTCATTCAGAATCCGAAAAGCGTTGACCGCTGCAACCGCTCCAGCAAAAGTACCCTTTGAAGAAAAGTTTGGACAAACCTCAAGGCAGCACCCGCACATCAGGCAGCGAGCCGACTGATACCTCGGTTCGTGTGTAAACTCAATCATATAGGCTTCGCTTTCCAACCAAAGATTTAGTTTCTTCAAGTTCTCAAACAGGAATGACCGGTCAACAATCAGATCCCTGACAAGAGGAAACTTACTGAGTGGTTCCAGCGTAACGGTACTGCTCTTTAGCATATTCAGAAATGTAGAGCAGGCTAGCCGGGGAAGTCCGTTGATCAGCATGGCACACGCTCCGCATTTACGTACCATACAACTGCATTCCCATCCAATAGGAGCAGCCGTATTCCCACATGCATCTGTCAGTGGGCTACGACTATTCAATTCGTTTAAGACAGCGGCAATAGAACTATTTTCACTTCCGCCAAACTCAAATTCCTGCCAATAGCTGTCTGATTTCTGATTCTCTTGTCGCCGAATCCGTACTTTATATACCAAGTTAATCACCGCCTCTCTGGAACAGACATAAAGGAAATTTGTATCTGCTTTCCGTCAAATCGTGCCACCGTCGTTTTGAGAAAATCCCTGTTGTTGCATTCAGGATAATCCTCCCGCCAGTGCGCTCCCCGGCTTTCTTTTCGGGCAAAGGCGCTTTGGAGAACTGCAAGACCAAGTAACGGCAGAGTTCCTTTTAGTTCCTGCACTTTCCGAATCCCTTTTAACAGGGAATTTCCATTTCTAACAACCCCAAGAGAATCCTGCATAGCCTGATTTAATTGTTTTGTTCCCACAATTTCCTGTACTGGTGGAATATCTATCTGCGCCGCACAAGATAAAACTACGCCGTCAGCTTGTTCGCAGGCTGACTTTGCCGCAACACGTCCTCCGTACAATGCGCCCAACAGGGAATTACCACCCAGACGGTTTGCACCATGATATTGGGCACAGCATTCCCCGGCAGCATAAAGATTCTGAATCGACGTTCTGTGCTGCTCATCCACCAGAATGCCTCC
>OGCO01006093.1_pt1 | contig 11016 bp, 8 predicted proteins | sample 1570171 | NCBI WGS metagenome assembly OGCO01 (sample SAMEA4370583, study PRJEB24528) | human gut metagenome | reverse complement strand
CCAACATGATCAAGATCCACATGGTGGGCAACTGCCTGGCCACCGGTGTGGGCGTCGGCCCGGAGAACGCCGAGGTGTCCAACGCCACCGGCAAGGCCTGCGTGTGCCGCACCCTAGACGAGGTGCGTGCCAAGTTCAAGCCCGGCATGGTGCTGGTGGTGCCTTCCACCAGCAACGAGATGCTGAACTATGTGCGCGACGCCGCCGCTCTGGTGGTGGAGGAGCCCGGCCTGAACAGCCATGCCGCCATTGTCGGCAAGGCTCTGCTCAAGCCCACCGTCGTGGGTGCCGTGGGTGCCACCTCTCACATCCGTGACGGCCTGATGATCGCTGTGGACTGCGCACACGGCAGCGTGCAGCGCCTGCAGGCCTGAGAAAGAGGGCGACACAATGGAACGCATTGCGAGCTTCTGTGTTGACCATACCAAGCTGGACCGGGGCATGTACCTGAGCCGTCAGGACGGCGACGTGCTCACTTGGGACATCCGCATGAAGAAGCCCAACCAGGGCGATTACTTGTCCACGGCCGCTGCCCACACGCTGGAGCACCTGTTTGCCACCTACGCACGCAATAGTGCCTTCCAGGATGGTGTGATCTATGTGGGCCCCATGGGCTGCCGCACCGGCTTTTACCTGCTGACCCGCGGCCTGACCCCTGCGCAGGCTTTGGAGCTGACTGTGGAGTCCTTCCGCTTTATGGCCGCCTTTGAGGGTGCCGTGCCCGGTGCCAGCGAAGTGGAGTGCGGCAACTACCGCGACATGGATCTGCCTGCCGCCAAGGCCGAGGCTGCTGCCATGCTGCCGGTTCTGGAAGCCCTGACCGCCGACCGTCTGCACTACTGAGCCTCTGTGCCGGAACTCTAGACAAACAACAAAACCCGGAACTTCCTGTCGGACAGGAAGTTCCGGGTTTTTGGTTTTGTTCGGTTTATTCGTCCGGGTCGCCGCGCTCGGGCATGGTGCGCAGCTCCCGCACCAGCATGGCGCGCAGCTGGTACTGATGCTGCTCGGACGCAAGGTCGGCTCCGGCATGCAGCTCCACCTCCGGTGCCCGCCCATCGTCCGTGTACAGCGGCACCGTGACCACGGCCTGGGTGCCCTTTTCCGGGGCACACTCCACGCTCAGCCCCCAGCCCATGCGGCGGCAGCACTCACGGCAAAGCAGCAGTCCCAGCTGAGCCCCGCCCAGAAAGCTGCGCCGGTTTTCCAGCCAGGCTTCCTGGCTGCCCTCTGGCAGACCGCAGCCATTGTCCCGCACAGTCAGCTGCCACATGGTCTCGCTGCGGCGCAGCAGGATCCTCACCGTGCCGCCCTCGCGGCAGGCACGCAGCGCGTTGGACAGCAGATGCAGACACAGCAGCTCCACATCATCCCGGTCAGCCAGCACACGGCAGGTCGTCCAGCCGCCGTAGTCCAGCTCCAGGGTGACTCCCAGCTGCGCACGCACCATGTCGGCCTGGGCCGCCACCTGCTGCAGCAGCTCGCACAGATCCAGCGGGTAAAGCTTAGGCGGCTGCCCGGCACGCAGAAATTCCAGCGCAGACAGCAGTTCGTTGATGGTCCGTTCCAGCTTGGCCGTGGCCGCGCTGATGTCGCTGACTGCCTGCAGGGACTGGGCGTCTGCCCCCACGCGGGCCAGATGCTGCTCCAGATACTCGCAGTTGCGCCCGATCAGCCCCAGCGAATGGAAGCAGGCATCCTCCACCGCCTGCTGCGGGATGGCCTGCGCCGTCAGCTCCTGCGCTGTATTCTGCTGTGCCTGCTCCATTGCTACCGCCTCCAAGACTGTGTGCGTTATTCCCTGCTCTTCTGCTGGATGAGATACCGTTTAATTGCATAGATCAGCTTGCCCGTAGTGGGCTTTTCCGCTTCAAAGCCGCTTTCAGCCTTGAACTGCGTCCAGCCCTCGGCCGGTTTTGCTTCCAGCTGGTCGATCATGCGCCGGATGCCGCTGTCCACGGCCGAGACCGAAACACCGTACTGCTCACTGACCGCCTGCAGGATCTCCTTGCGGATGGCCAGCTTCTGCGAGGTGCCGTAGACCACGCCCACCGCACTGGTCAGATAGCTGCAATTGATGTCCGGGATGCGGATGCCCCAGCTGTGGTACAGCTGCTGGCACTGCTGCTCGGTGCGCTGCCACTGCTGGCCCGGCATCCGGTACAGCTCCCGCAGCAGGTTCTTGAGCTCCATGCGCTCCACGCAGCAACAGCTGCCGGAGTCCTCCATGCGCAGTGCCGAGCTGTTCTTGCGCCGGCCCTCGTCGAACAGCATCAGCAGCGGCTTGTGCTCCAGCTTGCGCAGTTCCATCATGAACTCGATGCTGCTCATATCCTCCATCTGGCTGCACAGCACCACGATGTCAAAATTGTGGCCCTGCTGCAGCTCCTGCAGCAGTTTGTGTCCGTTCAGAAAGCAGGTACAGGCCAGCACTGGGTTCTGTTCTTCCAGATAGTTTTTCTGTACCCGAAGCTCCTTGCGGTCATAGCTTGCAAGGGCGACCTGCAGCACATCTGCCGTCCGCTCATTGTCCACGCCACGCGCCGCCTTCCTGTTCGGTCTGCTGTGCCGCATCCAGCTCCGCCACCACGTCCTGCCAGATCTCCGGCTGAACGCCATTCTCACACAGATATTGCAAAACACGGTAGCCAAGCTCCGGTGCAACGGCCATATACTTGCTGTCCATGCGCTGGCTGCTGCCGGTACGGCAAAGCGTCAGGCGACAGCCGGTTTCGCCGTCCGGGTCAAGGGAGTAAACCAGCGTATATGCCTGCTGCAACCCAGCGATGGCAGAAAACTGCCGGACCATGGGTGAAAACGTACGTTCCATAGAAATTCCTCCTTGCTACAAGGCATTGCGACGTTTTTAGTGCATTTCCTTGTTTTTCCTTTTTTATTGTATGGAGCAGGAAGGAACCATTCAACCCTGAAAAAGTGTCTAAAAGTGTCAGGCTGTTTTTCTGTTCGATTTTGCGTCGTGTTGTTTTGCTTTCCGACGTTTTTACAAATCATGCTGCCTGTGCCGCACCGCATTTTCATCGTTCCGGATGGTTTGCACGGCTTTTTTCAGTACCCTTACAATAACACGAACGCCGCAGGATTGCAACCCCTGCCGCCGGGTTGGGAAAATTTTCCTCTCTGACCCGGCCAGAACAGAGAATTTCTGCTTCCGCTTCCGGAAACACTTTCTTTTCCATACACAGTTTTTTCATATAGATTTGCTAAAATCATCTCGATTCTTCTGTGTAGTCTGCGCGCCTTTTGGCCCGCAGCGGCACAGCTGTCCGTTCCTCACCTCTCCGGCCCCGGCCGGAACCTTTTCCCCAGAAAGGCACACACATGCTACAAATCAAACAGATCTGCAAACAGTACAAGACCGGTGATCTCGTGCAGAATGCGCTGAACAATGTCAGCCTGAACCTGCGTGATAACGAATTCGTCGCCATCCTCGGCCCCAGCGGCTCCGGCAAAACTACCCTGCTGAACATTATCGGCGGTCTGGACCGGTATGACAGCGGCGATTTGATCATCAACGGCATCTCCACCAAAAAGTACACCGACCGCGACTGGGACTCCTACCGCAACCACACCATCGGCTTTGTGTTCCAGAGCTACAACCTCATCCCCCACCAGACCGTGCTGGCCAACGTGGAGCTGGCCCTTACCATCTCCGGTATTTCCGGGGCCGAGCGCCGCCGCCGCGCCACCGAGGCACTGGAGAAAGTGGGTCTGGGCAACCAGCTGCACAAGCACCCCAGCGAGATGTCCGGCGGCCAGATGCAGCGTGTGGCCATTGCCCGTGCACTGGTGAACAACCCCGACATCCTGCTGGCCGACGAGCCCACCGGTGCACTGGACAGTGAAACCAGCATCCAGGTCATGGAGCTGCTCAAGGAGGTGGCCCGGGACCGTCTGGTGGTCATGGTCACCCATAACCCGGAGCTGGCCGAGCGCTACGCCACCCGCATCGTGACCCTGAAGGACGGCGTCATCCGCTCCGACACCATGCCCTACGAGCCGGACACCCAGACCCTTGCGGCCCCCGTGCACAAGAACATGGGCCGCTCGTCCATGTCGGTGCTCACCTCGCTGACCCTCAGCTTCAACAACCTGCGCACCAAAAAAGCACGCACCCTGCTCACTGCCTTTGCCGGTTCCATCGGCATCATCGGCATTGCGCTGATCATCTCCCTGTCCACCGGTGTCAACAACTACATTGACGACATGGAGCGCTCCACCCTGTCGGAGTACCCGCTGCAGATCATGAGCAGCGGCATGGACTTTACTTCCATGCTCTCTTCCCGCGTTCCGTCGGACAGCTCCCAGAGCACCACTCAGGAAGAAGACATGGTGCCGGTGCGCCAGCTGCTCTCGCAGATGGTGTCGGGCATCACCACCAACGACCTCAAGTCCCTCAAGCAGTATCTGGAGACCACCGACACCACCGTTGCCGACAATGCCACCGCCGTGGAGTATGCCTATAATGTGTCGCCCCAGATCTACCGGCAGGACCCCGACGGCAGCATCCGGCAGGTAAACCCGGATTCCTCCCTGTCCTCGCTGGGCATCAGCTCCGAGACCTCTTCCAACAACATCATGTCCTCCATGATGAACACCAGTGTGTTCTCGGAACTGCCCCAGACCCCGGAGCTGTATGCATCCCAGTACGACGTCAAGGCCGGCCGCTGGCCGGAAGCCTACAACGAATGCGTGCTGGTGCTGGACGCCACCGGCAGCGTGACCGACTACGCCCTGTACGCGCTGGGCATGCGGGACAACGCCGAGCTGGACAAGATGATCCAGCAGTTTGCCCAGAACCAGAACGTAGACGTGCCGGATGACTTCAAGACCTATTCCTATTCCGATTTTCTAGGCAAGCAGTTCAAGCTCATCAACAGCTCCGACCGCTATGTCTACGACGAGACCTACAGCTTGTGGCGCGATAAATCGGATGACACCGACTATATGAAGCAGGTGGTGGCCAACGGCACCGACCTGACCATCGTGGGCGTGGTGCAGCCCGCCGAGGATTCTTCTGCTGCCATGCTGTCCTCCGGCATCGGCTACACCCACGACCTCACCCTGCACGTCATCGAGCAGGCCAAATCCAGCGCCATCGTGCAGCAGCAGATGGCCGACCCCCAGATCAATGTGTTCACCGGCGAGGAGTTCGGTGCCGACAACAGCACTTCCTTCGATATGTCCTCCATGTTCTCGGTGGACACCGATACGCTGAAGAATGCCTTCCAGTTTGACACCAGCGCCCTGAAGTTTGACCTGAGCGGCGCCTTTGATCTGAGCGCCGGTTCCTTCGACCTCTCTTCCCTGCTGGACCCGGACAACTTCTCACTGGACCTGGGCGACCTGCCGCAGTTGGACATGGACATGAGCAGCGTGTTTGGGAACATGGATCTGTCCATCTCCCCGGAGGCCCTGCAGAATATGATGCAGAAGATCCTGAACGGCTACAAGGACTATGTGGTGGGCAACGGCATCCTGAATCTGGACAAGATCAGCTTCTCCGCCTATATGCAGACCGAGCAGTTCCAGCAGCTGCTGGCCAGCTCCATGAGTGAACTGCTGGCCGACGCCAACCTGCAGGAGCAGTTCTCCGCCGCCATGCAGCAGGCCATGCAGACCGTGATGGAGAGCTACTCTGCCCAGATCAGCCAGGCCCTGCAGAGCCAGCTGAGCACCGCCATGAATACGGCCATGCAGCAGATGGGCACCCAGATCAGCCAGCAGATGGAAAGCGCCATCCAGAAGAACATTGCCCAGCTGGGCAGCCAGATGGAAAATGCCCTGAAGATCGACGCCAGCGCCTTCCAGAATGCCATCCACATGAACATGACGCAGGAAGAGCTGGCTGAACTGATGAAGTCCTCCATGCTGTCCTCCACCTCCACCTACGACGGCAACCTGCAGAGCCTGGGCTACGCCGACCTCGATGACCCCAGCACCATTTCCATCTACCCGAAGGACTTTGACTGCAAGGCCCTGATCGTGGATGCACTGGATGCCTACAATGCCTCCGCCGAGGCAAATGGCGAGGATGACAAGGTGGTGCGCTACACCGATGTGGTGGGCACCCTGATGACCTCGGTGACCAAGATCATCAACATGATCAGCAATATGCTGGTGGCCTTTGTGTCCATCTCGCTGGTGGTGTCCTCCATCATGATCGGCGTCATCACCTATATCAGCGTGCTGGAGCGCCGCAAAGAGATCGGCATCCTGCGTGCCATCGGCGCGTCCAAGCGCAACATCTCGGAGGTATTCAACGCCGAGACCTTCATCATCGGTCTGTGCTCCGGCTGTATGGGCGTGGGCCTGAGCCTGATTCTGCTGATCCCCGGCAACATGCTCATCCACTCCATTGCCGACAGTGCCTCGGTCACGGCAGCCCTGCCGCTGCAGGCTGCACTGGTGCTGATCGCACTGGCCACACTGCTCACCATTCTGGGCGGCCTGATCCCCGCCAAGAGCGCCTCCAAGTGCGACCCCGTCAAGGCCCTGCGCTCGGAGTGATTCCCGGCAGACAAAACACAAGCGGACGGTTCCCCGATCGGGCAGCCGCCCGCTTTTTGCATTGCGGCGCATCTTGTGCTAAAATAAGAAAAAACACAAAGGAGCCTTTTTCCATGCCCAACATCATTGAGATCACTGATTTTTCCGCGCCAGAGCTGGACGTCTACGCCCGCTTGACCCAGGCCCAGCTGCGCAATCGACTGGAGCCGGAAAAGGGCGTTTTTATTGCCGAGAGCCCCAAGGTGATCGCGCGGGCGCTGGATGCCGGCTACCAGCCGCTGTCCCTGCTCATGGAACGCAAACAGATCACCGGCCCGGCCCAGGACATCCTGACCCGCTGCGGGGACGCCCCGGTATACACGGCCGACCGCGAGATGCTGGCCCGCCTGACCGGCTACGAACTGACCCGCGGCGTGCTGTGTGCCTTCCGCCGCCCCGCGCCCCGCACAGTAGAGCAGGTATGCCGGGATGCCCGCCGGGTGGCTGTGCTGGAGGGCATCGTGGATTCCACCAACGTGGGTGCCATCTTCCGCAGTGCTGCCGCATTGAACATGGATGCGGTGCTCATCACGCCCTCCTGCTGCGACCCGCTGTGCCGCCGGGCGGTGCGCGTGAGCATGGGTACGGTGTTCCAGGTGCCCTGGGCGCAGATTGGCACCACCCCCGCCGACTGGCCGGAACACGGCATGGCACAGCTGCACGCTCTGGGCTTCAAGACCGCTGCCATGGCCCTGAGCGACCGTTCGGTGAGCATCGACGACAATGCCCTTGCCGCTGAGCCCAAACTGGCCATTGTGCTGGGCACCGAGGGCGACGGCCTGGCCCACAGCACCATCGCCGCCTGCGACTATACCGTGAAGATCCCCATGTCCCATGGGGTAGACTCGCTGAACGTAGCCGCTGCCAGTGCCGTCGCCTTCTGGCAGCTGGGCCGTACCTGACACAATCCACTTGACAAATCTCCTGATTCGAGTTACACTTACAGGGTCATCTGGTATGGGCCTGTAGCTCAGTTGGGAGAGCGTTCGGTTCGCATCCGAGAGGTCAAGGGTTCGAATCCCTCCAGGTCCATAAAAAGCAAAACTCCGTGTCTGCTGACACGGAGTTTTCTTTTTATTCAGGACCCGGAGGGATTCCGGCAGGGCGGCGGCTTGCCGCAACCAAAGCCCCAGTGGGGCTTTGGTTATGCTGCCGAGGGTGCCAAGGCCCTCCCCAACCACTTTGCACGCAAGCCCCTGTCCGAAACGGTCTCCTATCTGCAACATTTTCCATTTTCTCAACATGCAAACAGGCAGTCCTGTGGTTTCATGAAACCACAGGACTGCCTGTTTTTCTGTTTTGCTTTCCTGTACAGTTGTTCAGCCGTTCAGTGGTCCCACTTATCGCACAGGGCGTTGATCTGATCGGCAAACTTGGCCAGATCCTTGTTGGCACCGCCCTCGTTGTGCTCGATGACCCGCAGCAGGCGCTTGCCGGCGTTGACCAGACGCTGGAACACCGTGGCGGCGCGGTTCTGGCCCTCCGATACCTTGTGCTGGATGCGTACCTTAGTGCCCTCCTGCAGGCAGACGGCACCCTCGGCACCGATGGCCCACTGCGCACCGTTGTAGGGCGCACAGGCGGTGAAGCCCTGCCCGGTGAGGGTGTCGACGAAGATGTTTTCCACCTCATCCTCGCCGTGCATCACGAACACCCGCTTGGGCTTCTCGGTGAAAGCGTTCACCCAGCGCAGCAGTCCGTCCCGGTCTGCGTGGCCGGACATGCCGGTGAGCTGGCAGATCTCCGCCTGCACCTCGATGGGCTCGCCGAACAGCTTGACCGTGGTGGCCCCCTCGATGAGGGTGCGGCCCAGCGTGCCCACTGCCTGATAGCCTACGAACAGGATGGTGCACTCCGGCCGCCACAGGTTGTGCTTGAGGTGATGGCGGATGCGGCCTGCCTCGCACATGCCGCTGGCCGACAGGATGACCTTGGGCGTGCGGTCAGTGTTGATCATGCGGGAGTCGTCACTGGTCACGCTGATGCGCAGCCCCGGCACGTTGATGGGATCGATGCCCTTTTCCAGTAAAGCACGGGTCTGAGCGTCAAAGCAATCGGGGTCTGTGTCCCGGAAGATGCGGGTGGCCTCGGTAGCCAGCGGGCTGTCGATGTACACCGGGAAATTGCCGTGCCCTTTGACCAGCCCTTTTTCCTTGATCTCACGCAGAAAATACAGCATCTCCTGGGTGCGGCCCACCGCAAAACTGGGCACGACCACATTGCCGCCCCGGTCAAAGGTGCGCTGCAAGATTTTAGCCAGCTCGTTCACATAATCCGGGCGCGGGCCGTGCAGCCGGTCGCCGTAGGTGGACTCCATGAACACATAGTCCGCCTCGCTGATATAGGCGGGGTCCTTGATGATGGGCTGGTCCAGGTTGCCGATATCGCCGGAAAACACCAGCTTGGTGGTAGTGTCGCCCTCGGTGATCCACAGCTCGATGCTGGCGGAGCCCAGCAGGTGGCCCACATCCACGAACCGCACCTCGATGCCCGGAGCCAGCTCAATGCGCTTGTTGTAGTCCACACCCACGAACAGCTTCATGGCCGCCTCGGCATCCTGCACGGTATACATGGGCTCCACCAGCTCGGCACCGGAGCGCTGGGCCTTGCGGTTCTTCCACTCGGCCTCGAACTCCTGGATGTGGGCGGAGTCCCGCAGCATGATGCCGCACAGTTCCACCGTGGGGTTGGTGGCGTAGATTTTGCCCCGGAAGCCGTTGCGCACCAGCAGCGGCAGCATACCGGTGTGGTCGATGTGCGCATGGGTAGCCAGCACCCAGTCGATCTCGCCGGGTGCCACCGGGATGGGCTGGTTCTCATAGACATCCTTGCCCTGCTCCATGCCGCAGTCGATCAGGAATCGACGACCCGCGGCTTCCAGCAACGTACAGCTGCCGGTGACCTCATGGTTCGCGCCCAGAAACGTGATCTTCATCCCAAAACACCTCCGGTTATTCAGGCCAACTTCTCCGGCCGTCCGGCGGTTTCCACGCAAAATGTACCCGGGTTGTGGCACCCGACATCCGCTTCACGCCTGAACGGCGTTCGCGTCTTGTCGGCCACTGCCCCAACAGCAGCGCCCTGTTTCCACCGCAGGTGGCGGTTGCTGCTGTTGCATTCCATCGCCCTCCCCAGCGGATCATTTGCTTTGGAAACTGCCGGCCAGCCATACCAAGCCGTGCCTTTTTATTCTGTGCTTTCAGTATAGCACATTTTAAAGGTACACGCCGCACAAATCGGCGGGATTTTTGCGGGCAATCTGCCGAAAGGAGCAAAAAATTTTTATACAATCTTGACAAACTGCCCCATTCTGTTATAAACTTAGATTTGTATGACGTTCGTTCGTATTTTATGAGTTTGAAATAATAGAGAGGTTGAATTTTTATGGTTCGTAACGATTTGCGCAACGTTGCCATTATCGCTCACGTTGACCACGGCAAGACCACGCTGGTGGATGCCCTGCTGCGTCAGAGCGGCGCTTTCCGCGACAATCAGGCCGTGGCCGAGCGCGTGATGGACAGCGGCGATATCGAGCGTGAGCGCGGCATCACCATTCTGGCCAAAAACTGCTCCTGCACCTACAAGGGCGTGAAGATCAACATCGTCGATACCCCGGGCCACGCCGACTTCGGCGGCGAGGTGGAGCGCGTGCTGAACATGGCCGACGGCGTGCTGCTGCTCGTGGACGCGTTCGAAGGCACGATGCCGCAGACGCGGTTCGTGCTTCAGAAAGCGCTGTCGCTGGGTAAGAAGCCGATCGTCGTCGTCAATAAGGTAGACAAGCCGAACTGCATCTATATGCTGAAGCTTGAGGTGGAATAAGCAAATAAAGTGCGAATCAGGAACTGCCGCAATAAGCATATCGTGTTTGGAGCTGATAAGTAATATTATATGAAACACACTTGGAGATTTCATGTGGAAATGCAGATGGAATATTCGTTTGAGAAAAATGTGAGAATTTCTTCCGGCTGAATGTTTGCATCGGATTCCGTGTCTCTTCCACGTTTGGACAATCCGACGGGTGCATGTCCGACACACCGGAGACAATGGGCGGACTTTCTGGTGTCCCTAATGGCACCTCTTCACAGACAATATAAAACCGCGCGAACCGAAACTCGTTGCCATCTGCTATTGAAAATAAGGCAGATGGCAACTCAGACATCGGCTTCGCGCGGTTATGTTTTGTTCAGAGGTGCCATAAGGGACACACACAAAAGTCCTACAAATTGTCTTCCGGGATGCGGACATGACCCGCGGAGTGCTCCAAACTTGGAAAGACACGGATCATCACGGATGCCAGCTGCGGCATGGTTAGAAATACCGGATTTTGCGGTCAGAATTTGCCGCCGCATGTTTATCTGGAACTTTTAAGTATCTATTTCCCATAATATTACTTATCAACGCAAAGCATGATATGCTTATTGCGGCAGTTCCTTTTTGCTTCATGGA
>OGCO01006092.1_pt1 | contig 11016 bp, 4 predicted proteins | sample 1570171 | NCBI WGS metagenome assembly OGCO01 (sample SAMEA4370583, study PRJEB24528) | human gut metagenome | reverse complement strand
CTAAAGAACTCACCGATTGTTATGTAGCTACGGCGAATGGTCCTGGTATATCTTACCACTACAACGCTTTCTACGTGCGCATAGACAACATTATGTGCTCCGACCATTGGAAACCCTATGAATGCAAGGTGGATAATAGCATAAGTGCATCCGATCATTATCCGATTGTATGTAAGCTGCAAAGAGTAAAATAGCAATGAGTATAGGGGTGATGACACCACTTTAGAAAGTGCTTTTTCACCTTATATATTATAAAAATATTTAAAAAACTGGACTTTTATAAGTGTTTTAAACTCTTAAACCTCTGCAAAACAAAGAAATAAAGCTATAAATTTCGGTTTAACTGAAAAAATCTGTAACTTTGCACGCTATCTGTATACACAGCGAAAAAATAATAATAACAAAAAATAAATCAAAAAAATGCAGAACAAAGGTATTGTAATTGTAACAGCCGTCCTTTTGACGCTTGCAAGTATCTTCTATCTCTCGTTCTCGGCTGCCACAAAGTACTACGACAGCCAGGCTGCGAAGATAAAGGATCCTATCGCACAGCAGGACTACAAGGACTCCGTGAAGTATCTTGGCATCTACTCTTATCAGAAGTGTCTCGAAACACAGATCGGTCTCGGTCTTGACCTTAAAGGCGGTATGAACGTCATCCTCGAAGTGAGCGTTCCTGATGTACTCGAGAACCTCGCCGACCACAAGGTAGACGCAGCTTTCGTTAAGTCGATGAAAGAGGCTCGCGCAGAGCACGAGGTGTCGCAGAGCGACTTCATCACACTCTTCGTCAACGCTTTCAAGAAGAACGCTCCGGGACGTCATCTCTCAGAGATCTTCGCTACACAGCAGCTCCAGGGCAAGGTGTCGCCTAACTCTTCTGACAAGGAAGTAGAGAAGGTACTCCGTTCAGAGGTGCAGGCAGCTATCGATAACTCGTTCCTCGTCGTACGTACACGTATCGACAAGTTCGGTGTCGTACAGCCTAACATCCAGAAGCTCGAGGGTCAGCAGGGCCGTATCATGGTAGAAATGCCGGGTATCAACGAGCCGGAGCGCGTGCGTAAGCTCCTCCAGGGTAGCGCAAACCTTGAGTTCTGGGAGACATACAACTCAGACGAAATCATCCCTTACCTCTCACAGCTCAACCAGCGCGAGGCTAACCACCGCTCTGGTGCCAAGGAGGAAGTAGCCGACTCGGCTGCTACCGACACAGCAGCAGTAGCAGCAGCCGAGAAGGCAGAAGCTAAGGCTGAGGCAAAGGCAGCGTTCAAGACAAAGAAGGACGCTAAGGCAGACGACGCAGCAGCTATGGCTGAGGCTAAGAAGCAGAACCCGCTCTTCTCTGTGCTCCAGCCTTCTGGCAACGGTGCGCTCAGCCTCGTAGGCTACGCTTCGGCACGCGACACAGCAGAGGTAAACAAGATTATCTACTCGGCTCTTGCTAAGCAGATTCTCCCGTCTGACTGCCGCCTCCTTTGGAGTGCTAAGCCAGCTGACGGCATCCAGGCAAAGAACATTTACGAGCTCCACGCTATCAAGGTGACAACCAGCAACGGTCGCGCTCCTATCGAGGGCGACGTAGTGACCGACGCTAAGGACCAGTTCAACAACCTTACTGGTTCGCCTGAGGTTTCAATGACCATGAACTCTGATGGTGCACGCCGCTGGGCAGCCCTCACAAAGGCTAACGTAGGCAAGGCAATCGCTATCGTACTCGACGGTACAGTTTACTCTGCTCCGCGCGTAAACGGCGAGATTTCTGGCGGTCAGTCGTCTATCTCTGGTAACTTCACAATCGAAGATACAAAGGACTTGGCTAACACTCTTAAGTCTGGACGTATGCCGGCTCCGGCACATATCGTTCAGGAGGAAGTGGTAGGTCCGACACTCGGTGCACAGTCAATCCAACAGGGCTTCATCTCGTTCATCTTCGCCTTCATCATCTTGATGATCTACATGGTAGTGATGTACGACTTCATCCCGGGTATGGTAGCTAACGGCGCCCCCCTTCTCAACCTCTTCTTCACCATGGGTATCATGGCATCGTTCCAGGCAGCTCTTACAATGCCAGGTATCGCCGGTATCGTGCTCGCCCTCGGTATGGCTGTAGACGCCAACGTGCTTATATACGAGCGCACCAAGGAGGAACTCAAGAAGGGTCTCGGCACCAAGCAGGCACTCTCGCTGGGTTACAGCAACGCCTTCTCAGCCATCTTCGACTCTAACTTGACATCAATCATCACCGGTATCATCCTCTACGTGTTCGGTACAGGTCCAATCCGCGGCTTCGCTACCACACTTATCATCGGTATCTGCTGCTCGTTCTTCACCGCAGTGTTCCTCACACGCCTCGTTTACGAGAACCGTCTGAAGCACGACAAATGGACAAAGCAGAACTTCTCTACACGCGTATCACGCAACTTTATGGCGAACAAGAACTTCGCGTTCATGTCGTCATATAAGACATCGTTCACAGTGTTCGGCATCGTAATCCTCATCATGCTCGGCAGCTTCTTCGTACGTGGCTTGAGCAAGGGTATCGACTTCACTGGTGGTCGCAACTACGTAGTGGTGCTCGAGAAGCAGACAGAGCCTGAGCAGGTGAAGGAAGCCCTCGTACCGCTCTTCAAGGGCGCAACAGTTAATGCTCTCGCACTCGGTACAGACGGCAAGACAATCCGTATCTCTACCAACTACAAGATCGAGTCGAACAACCCGGCTATCGACAACGAGGTAGAGGACATCCTCTACAAGGGTCTCCACGGCGCAGGTCTCGTAACACAGGGCAGCGTTGAGGCATTCAAGAACCCTGACGTACGCGCAGGCGGCTCAATCGTATCGTCTACAAAGGTAGGTCCGGCTGTGGCTAAGGACATCACACATGGTGCTATCATCAGCGTGCTCTTCGCCCTCGCAGCCATCTTCGTCTACATCCTCGTACGTTTCCGCAACGTAGCGTTCTCAGTAGGCTCTACAGTAGCCCTCGCCGTAGACGCAACAATCGTTATCGGATTCTTCTCACTCCTCTGGGACGTAGTGCCGTTCTCACTCGAGATCGACCAGACCTTCATCGGTGCTATCCTTACCGTTATCGGTTACTCTATCAACGATAAGGTGGTTGTGTTCGACCGTATCCGCGAGAACCTCACACTCCACAAGAAGATGGATCTGCAGGAGCTCTTCAACAAGTCGCTGAACGAGACCCTCGCACGTACTATCAATACATCGTTCTCAACACTCATCGTGCTGCTCTGTATCTTCTGCTTCGGCGGTGAGAGCACTCGCAGCTTCTCGTTCGCAATGTTGCTCGGTGTAATCTTCGGTACACTCTCTTCTATCTTCATGGCTGCTCCGGTGGCTTACCTCACACTCGGTCGCAAGATTAAGCACGATGAGGCTGCTCTCGAAGCCGTAGAAGTGAAGTAACAGACATCGCTTACATAATTATAATAAAAGCGCAACTCCATAAAGGAGCTGCGCTTTTTTGTATTTTTCTACGATTTTCAGTAACTTTGCAGATGAAATTAAAAAACACATAATATAATGGAAGAGAACAAGTTCAAACGCACCACTGTGACTGCGGCTTTGCCGTACGCCAACGGTGGAGTACACATCGGCCACTTGGCTGGCGTGTATGTGCCTGCCGACATCTATGTGCGCTATCTGCGCCTGAAGAAGCAGGAAGTGATGTTCATCGGCGGTAGCGACGAGCACGGTGTGCCCGTGACAATCCGCGCACGCAAGGAAGGCATCACGGTTCAGGAGGTGGTAGACCGCTATCACAACCTTATCAAGAAGTCGTTCGAAGACTTTGGCATTTCGTTCGACATCTATAGCCGTACTACATCGAAGATTCACCATAAGTTCGCAAGCGACTTCTTCCGCACGCTCTACGACAAGCATGAGCTTGTAGAGAAGACAGAAGAGCAGTTCTGCGACGAGGTGACCGGCGAGTTCCTCACCGACCGCAACATCGTAGGTACATGCCCGCGCTGCGGCGCTGAAGGTGCTTACGGCGACCAGTGCGAGAAGTGCGGCTCTACCCTGTTCCGCAAGGGCTCGAAGCTCTACTGCGCAAAAGAGGGCTGCGGGTTCGAAATGCCGGTACCGAAGAAGGATTAAGGAAAGGCGGCTTGCCCTCTCCGTCATCGCTCGCGCGATGCCACCTCTCCCAGAGGGAGAGGTCATGGCGGCTGACGGATAGCAGATGCTGACCGGGATGCTGCAGAAGCTCCCCCTTTGGGGGAGCTGGACGCGAAGCGGCCTGAGAGGGCGAGGATGCTAAAGGATAAAGATAGAAGCTATGCGTTATAAAGTAACTGTATTGGGTGCCGGCCTTGCGGGCTGCGAGGCGGCGCTGTGGCTGGCGGGCAAGGGCGTGGAGGTCACGCTCTACGAGCAGAAGCCCACCCATTTTTCCCCGGCCCATAAGAGCGAGGGCTTTGCGGAGCTGATCTGCTCCAACAGCCTGAAAGCCGAACGGCTGGATTCCGCGTCCGGTCTGCTCAAAGAGGAGATGCGCCGGATGGGCAGCCAGCTCCTGCCCGCCGCCGAGGAGGCCCGCGTGGCCGCCGGCGGTGCGCTGGCCGTGGACCGTGATGCCTTCAGCGCCGCCGTCACCCGCCGAGTGGAGCAGTGCCCGAACATCACCGTCAAGCGGGAGCGGGTGGAGCAGATCGACGAAAGCGCCCCCATCCTTGTGGCCACCGGCCCGCTGACCGACGGTGCGCTGGCCGACGAGATCGGCCGCCTGACCGGCGACGAGCGGCTGCATTTCTACGATGCCGTCGCCCCCATCGTCACCGCCGAAAGCCTCGACTACAACAAGGTGTTTGCCGCCTCCCGCTACGACCGGGGCGAAGCCGATTACCTGAACTGCCCCTTCAATAAGGCAGAGTACGAGGCCTTCCACGCCGCGCTGGCCGCTGCCGAGCGTGCCCCCCTCCACGAGTTCGACGCCGGGGCCGAGCGGGGAGCCCAGCCCGACCCGGACGCCCACGGCAAAAAAGCCGATACTGTCACCGTCTACGAGGGCTGTATGCCCATCGAGATCATGGCAGCCCGCGGAGCCGACACCATGCGCTTCGGCCCGCTGCGCCCGGTGGGGCTGGTGGACCCCAACACCGGCCACCGCCCGTGGGCAAACGTCCAGCTCCGCGCCGAGAACAAGGAGCGGACGCTCTACAACATCGTCGGCTTCCAGACGAACCTCAAGTGGGGCGAGCAGAAGCGGGTTTTCAGCATGATCCCCGGCCTTGAAAACGCCGAGTTCGTGCGCTACGGCGTCATGCACCGCAACACCTTCTTGGATGCGCCCCGCGTGCTGAACGCCGGGCTTTTCCTGAACGAACACCCCAACGTCTTCTTTGCGGGCCAGATCACCGGCTTTGAGGGCTACATGGAGAGCGCCGCATGCGGTCTGCTGGCCGCGCGGAGCATCTACGCCCGCCTGACCGGCAGGCAGCTGCCCCCGCCCCCGGTGGATACCATGTGCGGGGCGCTGATCCAGTATTTGACCACCGAGAACAAGCATTTTCAGCCCATGGGCGCGAATATGGGCATCCTGCCCCCGCTGCCGGTCGAGACCCGCCCGCGAGACAAGCGTCTGCGGTACATGGCCGTGGCCGAACGGGCCGTGGCCAGCTTCCAGCAGTGGCTGGACAGCACTTCCCTGTAAAAGGAAAACTCCCCCAGTCACGGCGTTGCCGTGCCACCTCCCTCGGTGAGGGAGGTGGCATCGCGAAGCGATGACGGAAGGAGTAAAAAGGACAAGAGAAGGGAGCTCAAATTATGAAGATCATCGTTGACATGATGGGCGGCGACAACGCCCCTCTGGCTGTGCTGGAAGGCGCAGCCGCAGCCGTGAAGGAGTACGGCGTTTCGCTCATCGGCGTGGGCAATGAGGAGCTGGCGCGCAAGACTGCCGCCGAGCACAACATCCCGCTGGAGGGCATCGAGCTGGTGAACTGCACCGAGGCCATCGACATGTGCGACGAGCCCGCTAGGGCCATCCGCAGCAAGAAGGATTCCTCCATCGTCGTGGGCCTGAATATGCTGAAAGAGGGCAAGGGCGACGCTTTTGTTTCCGCCGGCAGCACCGGTGCCCTCCATGTGGGTGCCAGCCTCATCGTGCGCACCCTGCGGGGCGTCAAGCGCCCGGCGCTGGCCACCATGGTGCCCGCAAAGAAACAGGCCTATCTGCTGCTGGACTGCGGCGCCAACGTGGAGTGCCGCCCCGAAATGCTGGCGGCATTCGCCGTCATGGGAAGCTGCTATGTGAATAAGGTCGAGGGCCGCACTTCGCCCAGCGTCGCGCTGGCGAACAACGGCGCGGAGGAGTCGAAGGGCACTCCGGTGCTGAAGGAGGCCCACCAGCTGCTCAAGACCACCCCCGGCATCCGCTTTGTGGGCAACATCGAGCCTCGCGATGTGCCCAACGGCGAGGTGGATGTGGTGGTCTGCGACGGCTTCACGGGCAACGTGATCCTCAAGCTGACCGAGGGCGTGGCCAAGATGCTGCTGGGGATGCTGAAGGAGATGTTCCTCAAGAACCTCGGCGGCAAGGTGGCCTATCTGCTGCTCAAGAGCGGCGTGTCCGACCTCAAGCACCAGATGGACAGCGAGGAATACGGCGGCGCGCCCTTCCTCGGCGCAAGGCAGCCGGTCATCAAGGCCCACGGCTCGTCCAAGGCTAAGGGCATCAAGAACGCCATCCGGCAGGCAAAGATCTGTGTGGAAAACGACCTGTGCGGCACCATGCAGGCTGCATTGGACGACCTGAACGCGCCGACAGAATAAGAACGGTTTTGAGTCCTGAAATTGCGATGCGCATTCCAACCAAAACACCGCATCAGAGCAATCACATAAGGGAGATAAAATATCTATGAGTCATCAACTCGAAACGATCATTGGCTATCAATTCAAGAACCCGAAGCTGCTGGAAACGGCCCTGACCCACACCAGCTACGCCAACGAGAGCCGCACCCCGGTGCAGCACAACGAGCGGCTGGAGTTTCTGGGCGACAGCGTGCTGCAGATCGTGTCGGCAGACTATCTGTTCCACGCCTACGCCGACCGGCCGGAGGGCGATCTGACCCGCATCCGGTCCAGCCTCGTCAGCGAGGGGGCGCTGTTCCAGTTCGCGCAGGAGATCAACCTCGGCGAGTACCTGCGCCTTGGCCGCGGCGAGGAGCGCTGCGGCGGCCGCACCCGCCCCAGCGTCGTTTCCGATGCGTTTGAGGCCGTCATCGCGGCGCTGTATCTGGACGGCGGCATGGAGATCGCAAAGAATTTCATCCTGCCCTTCATCACCGAGGGCAAGCACGCCGAGGCCGACTACAAGACCCGGCTGCAGGAGATCGTCCAGCAGAACCCGGAGGAAAAGCTCAGCTATGTGGTCGAGCAGGAGTCCGGCCCGGACCACGACAAGCATTTCGTGGTGGCCGTGCGGTTCAACTCGGACAAAGTCGCCCGCGGCGAGGGCCGCAGCAAAAAGATGGCGGAGCAGCACGCTGCCCGCGAGGCGCTCAAACTGCTGGGCGTTTTGAAGGAAAAGTAAACGGATGGTATTCAAGGAACTGGAAATTCAGGGGTTCAAGAGCTTCCCGGACAAAGTCAAGATCACCTTTGACGAGGGCGTGACCGGCGTGGTCGGGCCCAACGGTTCCGGCAAGTCGAACCTGTCGGACGCGGTGCGGTGGGTGCTGGGCGAGACCAGCGCCCGCCAACTGCGTGCTGCCGGGAAGATGGAAGACGTCATCTTCGGCGGCACCCGCCGCCGGGGAGCCATGGGCTTTGCACAGGTGCGCCTGACGCTGGACAACAGCGCCCACACCCTTGATCTGGACGCCGACGAGGCCGTGATCGGCCGCAAATACTACCGCTCCGGCGAGAGCGAGTACAGCATCAACGGCCAAGTCTGCCGCCTGAAGGATGTTTACGAACTGCTGCTGGATACCGGCATCGGCCGCGACGGCTATTCCGTCATCGGGCAGGGCCGCATTGCGGAGATCGTGGCGGCCAAGAGCACCGAGCGCCGGGAAATTTTTGAGGAAGCCTGCGGCATTGCCAAGTACCGCTACCGCAAAAACGAGGCCGAACGGCGCTTGGCCGCTGCGGCGGAGAATCTGGAGCGGCTGCGGGACATCCTCGGCGAACTGGAAGCCCGCGTCGGCCCGCTGGAAAAAGAGAGCGCCAAGGCCCAGAAGTTCCTTGCTTTGCGGGACGAGCGCAAGACGCTGGAAGTTACCCTCTGGACCGACGGCGTCCACCGGGCCAAGGAAGCCGTCCGCCGTCAGGTGCGGGATTATGAGACGGCGGAGGCCGATTACGAGCGGCTCGACCGGGCCGCAAAAGCCGCCGAGAGCGAGGCTGAGGAGATCCGGATGCAGGCACAGCAGCTGACCATTGCGGTCGAACGCCTGAATGGGGATATCCGCAGCATCACCGAGCAGATCAGCGGCAGCGAGAGCCGGATCGCCGTGCTGGAAAACGACATTGCCCGCAACGAGGAAAGCGCCGCCGGGCTGCGGGCGGAGATCGCCGCCGGGCAGCAGGACAGCACCGAGGCCGAAGCAGCCTTGGAGCGCCACCGCGCCGTGGCTGCCTCCATGGAAGCCGCCGGGCAGAAGCTGGCCGAAGAACTGGCCGCGCTGAACGCGGCGCTGGACCAATTGACCCACGACAGCGACCGCAGCGGGGCCCGGCGGGACAGGCTGCGCACCGAGGTCACGGCCCTGAGCGCCCGGCATACTGAGGCACAGGTGGCAAAAGCCGCTGCCGAAGCCGCCGCCGAGACGGCGAAGAGCCGCCTTCCCGCGCTGGAAGAAGCCGCCGAGGCGCTGGCCGCCCAGCGGGACGACGCCAAGCAGGACTTAGAGGACACCGTGAAATACCGCGGGATGCTGGCCGAGAACGAAAAGCAGCTGGCGAATATCCGGGCAGGGTTGGAGCTGAAGCAGAAGAACCGCCGCGCTGCGCTGGACGAGGCCGACGAAGCCGAGCAGAAGCTCGGCCGGGAGCTGGATGCGGCCCGGCAGCGGCTTTCCGTTCTGCGGGAGCTGGAAAAGAATATGGACGGCTACCAGAACTCCGTCAAGACCGTGATGCGGGCCGCTTCGGCCCGGCGGCTGCGGGGGATCATCGGGCCGGTGTCCTCCATTCTGGAAGTGGAGCCGGGCCGGGAAGTGGCCATCGAGACGGCGCTGGGCGGCGCGTTGCAGAACATCGTGGTCGAAAGCGAAGCCGCCGCCAAGGCGGGCATCGCCCTGCTCCGCAGTGAGAACGCGGGCCGGGCCACCTTCCTGCCGCTGGATACGGTCCAGCCCGGTGTGTTCCGGGGGCGGCTGACCGGTTCGGCAAAGCTGGCGTCCAGCCTTGTCAAGGCCGATGCCCGCTATGGGAACATCGTCTCGAACCTGCTGGGCCGGATCGTCGTGGTGGACGACATCAACGAGGCCTCCCGCGCGGCGCGGGATCTCGGCTACCACAACAAGGTCGTCACGCTGGATGGTCAGGTCATCAACGCGGGCGGCAGCTTCACGGGCGGCAGCGTCCAGCGCTCGGCAGGGCTGTTCACCCGCAAGCAGGAGCTGGAAGAGCTGCGGCGGAAGGCCGCGCGGCTCCAGAAGGACTGCCTTGCGGCGCAGGAAAAGACCGACCAGTGCAAGGCACAACTGGACGCCGTTTCCGCTGAGCTGACCGCCGCAAGCAGTGAGCAGATCACCGCAGCCAACGACCGCGTCCGCGCCGAAGCGGAGCAGAAGCGGCTGGAAGCGGCGGTGGAACAGGCCGAGACTGCCCTCACCGCGCGGGAAGCGGAGATCGAGACGCTGAACGCCCAGCTCGCCGACAGCCGTACCAAGGCGGCAGATGCCGCCGCACAGGAAGCAGAGCTGGAAGCGCAGATCGCCGCAAAGTCCGAGGAACTGAACCGGCTGGCCGAGGGGGACGATGCCTTCCTCGCCCGCCAGCGGGAGCTATCGGATCAGTTGAGCGCCAAGCGGTTGGAGCAATTGACCCGCCAGAAGGACGCGGAGCTGGCCGAGGCGCAGATCGCCGCGCTGGAACAGCGCACGAAAGATGCTGCCGCCCGCCGCGCTTCGCTGGAAGAGAGCCTTTCCGCCCTCGCCGCCCGCAGCGAAAGCTGCCGCACCGAGATCGAGGCCATCCGCAAGGCGAAGAGCGAGAGCACCGGGAAGATCGCGGAGAAGGAAGCCGCCATCCGCAAGGCCACCGAGGAACGGCTGCTCCACCAGAAAAACGAGACCGAGGCGCTGGCCAAGGCCCGCACGGCGGCGGATGACCGCGAGGAGATGGGCCGGGAGATGGCCCGCCTTGCCGAGCGGAAAGCCGCAGCCGAAAGCGAGTACGATGCCACCGCCGCAAAGCTCTGGGATGAATACCAGCTCACCGTTTCGCAGGCGGAAGAAATCTGTGTGGAGTTCGACAGCCTCCCTGCGCTGCGGGCGCAGGTGGCCGAGGTGCGGACCAAGATCCGCGCCCTCGGCAACGTGAACGTCAGCGCCATCGAGGAGTACGCCGAGGTCAAGGCCCGGTACGATGCGCTCCGGGTGCAGGTGGAAGACGTGGAGGGCAGCAAAAATGAGCTGGGCCGGATGATCGCGAACCTCTCCGCCCAGATGCGGGAGATCTTTACCGACAGCTTCCGCGCCATCAACGAGAACTTCGGCCGCATCTTCGCTGAGCTGTTCGGCGGCGGCGAGGCCAGCCTTGTGCTGGAGGACGAGACCGACGTGCTGGGCTGCGGCATTGGCATCCGGGTCGCGCCGCCGGGCAAGGTCATCAAGAATCTGGAAGCCCTTTCGGGCGGCGAACAGGCGCTGGTGGCCATCAGCATCTACTTCGCCATCCTCGCCGTCAACCCGGCGCCCTTCTGCATCCTCGACGAGATCGAAGCCGCGCTGGACGATGCCAATGTCAGCCGGTTCGCGCAGTATCTGCGCCGGGTGAGCGACAAGACCCAGTTCATCGTCATCACCCACCGCCGCGGCA
>OGCO01006086.1_pt1 | contig 11029 bp, 7 predicted proteins | sample 1570171 | NCBI WGS metagenome assembly OGCO01 (sample SAMEA4370583, study PRJEB24528) | human gut metagenome | reverse complement strand
TGTTGTCCTTTCTACATTTGCTAAAAATGTCACTGCCTTTATCATAATGTGCTTTCCCTGTTCATTATGACATACTTCACAGGCTTCGATGCCTCATATGTCCCTTATCTGTCATAAAAAGGACATTATTATTTATAGATAAAACAAATAAAACACTGGTATTTATTTGCACAATGAATTTCAAATCCAGACAAGTTTTGAGTATAATAAGTTTATTGGCAGTACCTTAAATATTTTTAGGAAAATACAAAATATCAGAAAAGTACTGTAAATAAAAAAGGGAGGAAGTTACTTATGAAAATCGGAGTAACAGAAGCAAGTCCAAGAGCAATTCAGCGGGCAGCAGAAAAAAAATTTAAAGGCGGCTATTATTGCTGCGAAGCATTGATCAGTGCGATCAGAGAGGAATTCAAACTTGACGTTCCCGAAGAAGTTATCGCAATGGCATCTGGTATGGCAGTAGGAGCAGGAAAATCAGGATGTATCTGCGGTGCATTTAACGGAGGAATTCTTGCATTGGGAATGTTTTTTGGCAGAACCAAACAAAATGGTCCAACAGATCCAAAGAGTATCAAATGTATGGAATTGACACATGAACTTCACGACTGGTTTAAAAAAGCAAATGGAAAAAATGCAATCTGCTGTCGTATTCTGACAAAAGAATTCAATATGGGACAGGGCGAACACAAAGAACAGTGTATCTTCTTCACCGGCTTATGTGCATGGAAGGTTGCTGAAATCGTTTGTCGCGAATGCGATATCAAGAATCTTGATGAGGTTGATGAGCCATGCGAGCGCCGTGCTCTTGCAGATATTGTCTAGGCACACACATTTTAAAGCATCAAACTATCTACTAGAAATGAGGAAAAACTATGAGTAATGTAATTAAAAAAGTACCAACTCCACTCTGCGGAGTTATGCTGGGAACTGCCGCACTGGGCAATCTCCTTCAGAGCTATTCCGAAGGTATCCGCTACGTATGCGGAGTATTCGCTGCATTCCTGTTGGTACTCGTACTGTTGAAACTGATCATGTTCCCGGGAGCTGTCAAAGAGGATATGAACAATCCGATCATGGCAAGTGTCTCCGGAACATTCCCAATGGCACTTATGATCTTAAGCACCTATGTGAAGCCATTTATCGGACAGGCAGCTTACTATATCTGGCTATTTGCTATCGCACTTCATGTCGTGCTGATCATTTATTTTACCATTAAATTCGTCGCAAAATTAGCAATGCCGAAGGTATTCGCAAGCTACTACATCGTATATGTAGGTATCGTTGTGGCATCTGTTACAGCTCCTGCTTATGAGAAACAGTCTCTCGGAAGTGTCACATTCTGGTTCGGTCTGGTGACTCTGATCATCCTGCTGGTACTGGTAACATACCGCTATGTGAAGTTCAAAGAAATTCCGGATCCGGCAAAACCGCTGATCTGTATCTACGCCGCACCGACAAGTCTCTGTATCGCAGGCTATGTACAGTCCGTTATGCCTAAGAATTATAATTTCCTGATGGCAATGTTTGTTGTCGCTACTGTAATCTACATCTTCGCACTGATCAAAGCGATCGGATATCTGAAGATGCCATTTTACCCAAGCTATGCAGCATTCACCTTCCCATTCGTAATCAGCGCGATCGCAACCAAACAGACAATGGCATGCGCTGCCAATATGGGACACCCGATGCCTTTCTTGGCAAATATCGTACTGATCGAGACGATCATTGCAGTCGTATTGGTAGTATATACATACATCCGTTTTATGAGTGCCATCTTTGGTGGAAATAAATAAATTGTAATTATATGAAAAATAGCATTTTGCGGAGGTAGGCACTCATGTTCTCTGTGCCCACCTCCGCCATCCTTGTCTTGATCAGCTCAAGCTCGTGTTCATCTACGAAAAATTTGACCTGTATCGGCTGCTTGCGATTTCTGTTATCTGGCACATTTCTCTCCTTGATGATTAAAAATGAAATTGAGCCGTTACATAAGGCATTATCTGACTTAGCAAAGCTTCGCCACCATTCGCTTGTACATAACGAGCCAAAATTTCATGGAAATATTTATTCTCATCGCCAGGAGCATATATATTTTTTCTAATTACCTGTTCATTGGTAAATACATAGTGCGAATCATTTGCGGTTTCTTTATCCAACGAGTATTTCTCAAATCTACCATCATCACGGACGAATACGCTTAAAAACCACAGTTGTTTGCTATCCAACCGGATTCTCAGACGCCATTTTTCCATAGATTTATCATGACTGATGTGATATGTGCCTGAATATTTTTTATCCGGATGCTCTTCTTTCGCCATAATATATTCCAATGTATATTGAGGCCCTTGTACAAACGAAAGATTAGTATACTTGCTGCAAAACCTTGTCATTGCTCCAATAAAAGCACCAAACATAATGTACCTCCATTCATGTCTCTTGTGTGTACACACATTATGGCACAACGATTTGGCATTTTTCAATAGCCTTTCCGAGATTTATCGCATTAAAATGCACCGTTCCGTAAAGCAACTAAACGAAAATAATAACTATTTCACCCGTTTTACTTATCAAATTAAATCGGTTTTCTTTTTCAGCACATTATACAAGATAACTGACAATACAATACAACCCAGAATTGCCAATCCTGCCACTACGCCAATGATAATAATTACAGGTGAATTTCCGGTGCTTACTGAAGCTTCAGCCTGTACGCCCGTATCTTTGTCCCCGATCCACCAGTTACCGTTATCTCCTATATACGGAGTCAGACCATCCTTTCCGTCTTTTCCATCATCCCCTGTTACTTTTCCAAGATTAATTGCTGTTCCATTCGTCAGACTGATAATAAGTTCACCATTTTCGTTGATATTTATTTTGTCAATTCCGATTCCATCCGCGCCGTTTTTACCATCAGTACCAGATACACCGGCATCACCTTTTGCGCCATCTTTTCCATTGGTTCCTGATGCACCAGTATCTCCTTTTGCACCGTCTTTTCCATCGGAGCCTGCCTCACCGGTATCTCCTTTAACAGATGCCTGTACACCAGTATCAGCATCACCCAGCCACCAGTTACCATTATCTCCTATGTATGGAATCAAACCAGTTTCTCCCTTTTCTCCCTTTTCTCCCGTATCACCTTTATCGCCAGTTGCTTTCACATTAAGAGAAGTCCAAGTCTGACCATTGTCATAGGAAACATACCAGAGGTTATCATCACCGATTTTGAGCTGCGGTGTTCGACCATCGACACCGTTTGTTCCGTCTGCGCCGTCCTTGCCGTCTGCACCATCCGTTGCGGCAGCCTTGACGCCGGTATCGGTAGCGCCAATCCACCAGTTGCCGTTTTCGCCGATGCTGGGGGTCAGACCGTCCGCACCGTTCGTGCCGTTTGTACCGTCCGTTCCGGCAGCTTTTACGCCTGTGTCGGTAGTGCCAATCCACCAGTTACCGTTTTCGCCAATGCTGGGGGTCAGACCGTCTGTACCGTTCGTGCCGTCTGCACCATCCGTTCCGACAGCCTTTACGCCTGTGTCGGTTTCACCGATCCACCAGTTGCCGTTTTCGCCAATGTAGGGCGTTTCACCGTCCTCGCCTTTTTCACCATCCTTACCGTCGGTGCCTGCCGCCTTAACTTTCGTATCCGTAAAGCCGATCCACCAGTTGCCGTTCTCACCGATATACGGAGTTTCGCCGTCCTTGCCCGGCTTTCCGTCGTCACCGGCCGCTTTTACGCCGGTGTCGGTTCCCCCGACCCACCAGTTGCCATTGCTACCGATGTAAGGCGCTTCGTCCGCGCGATAATGCGCCTCGTTGGACCAAACGCTCTCATAATCCTTGTTGTCTACCGTTGCTACGGTCGTCACTACATAGGTGTACTTGCCTTTCAGGTCAAGGTCTTTGATCTCATATTCCGTTGCTTCGGCAGACAGCTTTCCGGATACTCTTGTATATGCACCGCTTTCGTCCTTGCTGTAAACATAGTAGCCAGTAATCGCCGGATGACCGTTTTCGCAGTCCGGCTTTGTCCAAGAAAGCTTCAGGTCAAAGTTGCCTTCGCCGCGGGTTATTGTCTTGTCCAAATTGTCGATGGCTCGCGGCGGAGAGGAAAGATTGGTAACACTGTAGCCGATAAAGGGTGTCTTGTTGTTCGCTGCACCACTCAGGTGGCGCTGCCACTGCCCCAGCGTCCAATGGAATCGATAGGCGTCTACAACAGGCGCGGGAATTCCTTCCGCCACAAGGCTCTGCTTGTCCAGACTGGTGACGGTGCAGCTCGCTCCCACCGCAGTGCCTTTGGAGGTGGAATTTCCCTTGCCATCGCTATATTCAAGGCTTGTGGTGACACCGTGCGTTGCTACATCCTCATTGCCCCATTTTATGGAGCTGTTGAAGAAAAACCCGTGGGACATTTCTACGCTTTTTGTGGTGGTGTTTTCCTTCGTCCATGCCACCTTATCCAGCGTTCCGTTATAGCCCAAAGCAAACTCCGATTTGCTGATGGAGGAAGCCTGAATATCCGGATTCAAAGCGCCCCAGCCATCATGGTTATAGCGGTAGGGGTCGCCCTCGTTGCCGTCCATCCAGTTGGCAGCGGGATCGATCTTCTCCAACAGGTAGCAGGTCGGTTTGTCTTTGCGGTCGGCCATGTACTTGTTATACTCTGTGGCAAACTTGTTGTAGGCATCCACCGAAAGCTGCTCATACACAGGTCCCTGCGGAATGGCAGTCTGCATGACAGTTTTATCGTTCCATGTGCCGTCCGCTTTCTGTATGTCATATTCGTAGACGAACACCGGTGTACGGCTGACAACAACACTGTTGTAGGCTTGTGCGGAAAAGCTCTGACTCCACTCCTCGTGCAGAGAACGCTCGAAGGACTTCGTCCAGTCCAGTGCATAACCTGTTTCAATGGATGCCTTTCCGCCGAGGAAGCTGAATTCGGTGCTGTAGCCTATACTGAAGGACACGCTGTCAGAGTCCCAGTCAGACAGCTCATAGCTTTCCGTCAGGACATACTCTGTTTCGTTATTGCCCGCATCCATTACCTCATCAAAATAGGGCGCCGCCTGCAAGACCGCCTTGACATCCGGGTCCGTGTAGGCGTAGGTTACACCACGGTATTTGGCAAGGACACCGTCGTTGTTCTTGTCCACGGGGATAACCAGAAAGCTGACCGCATTCTTGGCATTGGTGTTCACATAGCTGTCCGTAGGAACAAGGCAGTCATATCCGCCGGCTGTTCCGTACTCCTTTATTTCGCTGTTTACCGTTGTATCCTTATAGTTTATGCCCCGCATATAGCCCGTCAGCAGGTGGGACTCGTTGTTATTTGCGTGCTTGAGGGCAATTGTAAACACCACCTGTTCCCGCCCGGCAGTGTTTCCGTCAAAGTTGCCCACGGCAATGGACTGAATATCACAGTTGGAGATTCGGGTGGTGCTGCCTGCACCGTCATCGGCACTCTTGAAGTAATCGCCGGTATATACCGCCACAGGCTTATTGTTGCTGGCATCATAGAGCGTGCCGCTGAGGAACACCAGCTCCTTTGCGCCGCGCCCCTTGCCGTTGATCGCAACAGACTCCACAGCCAACTGTTGCCATACATCATCGGCATCATGGTAGCCGCCGTCTGTCCAGCCGTTGGACTCTATGGTTTGATTGGTAGTCTTAACAAAACCGTTTCCCGAATTGCTCAGTTTCCCAATATAGAGATACCCAGCATTCATGTCGATGGTTTCGTTCACCTGCTGGTTGTTTTTTTTCCATGTTCCCAGTTTCCCCAGCATACCTGCGAGGAACAGATCCACATCACCATCGCCGTCAAAATCTCCGCAGGTCAAAGAGGCTCCCACAGGAAATTCATAGCGATCACGCCCGCCGCTTCGTCCCTTGCTGGTGTAGAACTCCTCGCTCTGTGCCGCGGATTTGGTCACGATGGAGCTGCCGGTATCCCCCTTTGTACCGTAGACGATCTTGACCACCGGACGGTAGTAGTCGATCTTGGCCTCGTCTTTGGGCAGCCGGTGACAGTAGGACAGCACCGCCAGATCGTCCACACAGTCGCCGTTGAAGTCCCCCACGGCCATGGAGACACCCAGCTTGCGCCGCTGATTGCCCTCCGAGTCCTCCACATCATACCAAGGATGGTCGTTATAATAGCCCATCAACAGGCTGTTGCCCTCGCCGCGTTTGGAGAGCGCCTTATTGCTGCCATCGTAGTCCCATTCCTGAATCTGACAGCCGCTTGCCTGATTCCTAGGGGTTTGCTTCGGGGTATAGACCACGATGCTTTCCTTGCCATCACCGTCAAAGTCACCGGCCACGATATTGAGGAAGCTGCGGTTGGAGTAGGTCGGAACCTTAAAAGCGCTTTCATCAAACATATAGCTGAAGTCGCCAATCTCTACCAGCCCGCTGCGGTCTGAACCCGTTCCTTTTGTGGTGTCAATGACCCACATATAGCCCTTTTTATCCTGCCCAACACCTACAAAGGCAACATGATCCCGGCGACCACTGCCGGTAGGGTCAAAGGACACCGCCTGCATCAGCTTGTAGTTGGGGTTAGAAAAAGTACCGCTACTGCCTGATTTGTTCGTTGCGAAGGTCTTCAGCGCCGATTCTGATCCCATAGAAAAATAGGATGCCTGCCGAACCCTATTGTCCCAGGCATTCAGATACATCAGCTCGTTCTGTTCTACCATCAGAAACGGCTCGCCAATGTCATAGCCGTAAGGGTTGGTGGTCGTCGTATAGCCGCTGGGCTGTACGTTTTCCAGATTCATCAGATTTGTACCCGAAAAATCCGGGTCTTGCGTCGTGTCCTCCGCAAAGATTGACAGCGGAAAGCAAGCCGCCATCAAAATAACCGACAGCAGTATGGCAAACCCTCGCTCGAATATAGATCTTTTGTCCATCTTGTGATCCTCCCGTTGCATTTTCATAGACCGCAATGGCAATTTACTATAATCTATTTTACTATATTATTCGTCTTTTTTCTGTGTCGTTTAGGGGCAAAATCGTGTCGTTTAGCAGGAAGCCGCGCTTCTCTGCTTGTGCGCGTTCTGTGTTTTTGCTACAATTAAGGCAACAAGGAGGTGGGACGGTGAACACCCAAAAAAGAAATCTCTGCGCTGCCGGAGTGCTGCTGACCGCAGCGGCAACAATGGTCGTGCTATTTTTGTTTCGTCTGTCGCAACCGGACAAAGCGCAACAATCCATCTTTCTGAATTGCACGGCATCAGATCGGGGTGGCTGGACATTTTACACCGAAGCCGGGCAAACCGAACCTGTGTTCGGTTTTGGTGGCTACATCGACGGCGTACCGGCGGAAGGCGCCGGTCCTGTTGTAGCGGAGCGCGTCATGGAGGAACCAGGCGAACGATGCTTTTTGCAGTTTAGCTGCGTCAATGCGGGTCTGCAGGTGTTTTTGGAGGATATACTTCTCTACACGGATTTTCCGCAGCAAGAAAACCGCGTCGATGTATTTTTGCAGAATGCAGATTTTGCCGGCATTAACTACAACGGGCTTTGCATCCCGCTGCCGCTAGACTGCGCGGGGAAAACACTTCGCATTGTCACCTACGGGCCGTCCCTAAACGGGCTGCGCGTACCTGTGTTTCCCTCACAGGCAAGCCGCTTTTCCGATGCCGTGGTGCAGACCACCGGCGTTGTTTGGTGTATGACCGCCGTGACGGTAAGGCTTATGTTGGCGCTAAGCCTGCTTTTGGTGCTGGTGCTTGGTGCTCAGGCCGGACAGCCGCTGTGGAAGCTATTGCCCTTGAGTGGATACTTTTTATTGGCGGCAGTGTCAAGCGTTTGCAACACCTTTCTGGAAAGTGCTTCGGGGCTGAATGCCGACAGTGGTCTGCTGAACTGGGTCTGCCTGATCCACATGGACTTTCTGTACATTTACTTGGCAGCCGAACTTCGGGGCAAAAAACGTTGGGGCTTGGCTGCCACAGCCCTGCTGCATATTCTGCTTACTGCCTTGCGGAGTTTTGCGGCGGTGCCGCTTCTCACCGAAAAAGTCGGTGACTGGCTCGGTCTCTCTTTATTGGTCGTAGCGATTGTTCTGATGCTGTTCTCGCACGAAGAAATGCAGCGCAGAATCAGTTGGTGCCTGTGTGCGGTTGCGGCCTTTCTGTTTTTGATTTGGGGTGTCACCCGTTATGTCGGCGTAGAAGTACTCTATCCGTTCAGCAACCCGGTAACATCCATGCTGGGCGGATATCCGCACGCATTTTATGCGCTGCTGTGCAATGTTGCCGGTCTGCTGTGCGCTGTACAGGTAGTCGTTGAATTTGTGCGCAGTATGTTGCTTCGTCAACGGCAAATGCAGATGATGAGAATCAGCAGCCAGACAGCACAAGAGAAATACGAGCAGGCGCAGGCATCGGTTCGCCAGACGGCGGCGTTTCGCCATGAATGGAAAAACCACATTGCCGCCCTGCACCTGTTGGCACAGAGGCAGGATCAGACGGAGCTTCGAAACTATCTGGACCGATTGGACGGGGAGTTGGAACAGCTTTCGCCCCGGAATTTTACTGCCAACCCGACAGTCAACACGATTTTTCAGCGTTTCGCGGCACAGGCGAAGAAAAAGGATGTCACCTTCCGCGTAAGTGCGGTTCTGCCGGAAATGCTGCAAATCAGAGAGGATGACCTGTGCAGCCTTCTTTTCAATATGTTGGACAACGCTTTGGAGGCAGCCGCGCAGACAGAGCAGGGAGAAATTCTCTGCTCGATGCAGATTCGCCGGCAGTATCTTGCCATCCGCTGCGAAAACACCTACAGCGGAACCCTGCGCACCGATGAAAACGGAGAACTCTTGACGACCAAGGACGATGCTTCCGATCACGGCTTTGGCTTGATGAAAATGCGTGCTATTGCAAAAAAGTATGGCAGCGTACTGGACATCAGCTATGACGAAAACCGATTTACGGTTATGACAGCTCTGAAGCTCTTGCCGGAAAAGAAAAATCAGTAAACGATAAGGCGCGAAAATGCGGCATCTTCCAAACGGGAGATGCCGCATTTTTCACTGGTAAAATCAAATGTATTCAGTTTTGGTTGAGGTATCGGACAAATTGATTCTGAAAATGCTCCATATATCGCCGCCCAATGGCAAGGTCGCTGCCATCCGTCAGGTACAGAGTCCGACCGCCCTCTTCGCAAATGTGGGAAAGATTTACGAGAAAGCTGTTGTGGCAGCGGCAAAAAAGTGAACCGGGAAGAATTCCCTCCGTTTGGCTCAGCGACAGCGGCAAAAATTTCTCGCCATGTGTCATATGAAGAACCGTGCCGTGTTCCCGGCTCTCGGCATAGTAAATATCCTCTGTCGGTATAACAAGCGTCTTGCCGCCCGCATGAAAGGTCACTGTGGAAGGGCGGTGGTACAACCGCAGATCGGTTGTAATTGCCTGTTCCAGCTCAGCCGCCTGAACCGGCTTGAGCAGGTACTGGATAGGGCGGACGCTGTAGCCGTCCTTGAGAAATTCCGTAGAGCTTGTGATAAACAGGATGCTGGTTTTGTCGTCGCGCTGCCGCAGTTCCTGCGCCAGTTTCATGCCGCTTTTTCCGCCCATCAGAATATCCAGACAAAGCAGCGAAAATTCTTCTCCTGCCAAGAGCGCATTTTCCAGTTTTTCGGCAGATGAAAATGATGTGATTCTGTGTTCGACCTTCAGCTTGTCCAGAATAGATTCGCACTGTGCGCACAGGTTTGCACATAGAATTGCTTCGTCTTCACAGACTGCCACCCTATACAATGCGCTCACCATCCTTTTGCTTGTTAAAAGTATTGTAGCAAATATCCTGCTTTTTTGCAACAGACGCTGTAAATGCACGATTTATTCCAGCTGAAACAGGGCACAGCGGGTTAACTATTCAAGACGCCTTTTGGTCTATGCACGAGATCACCTACGAGGTCGAAGAAGTAGACACCACTCCCGAACCCACCGAGGACGACCCCGACCCGGAGCAGCAGACTGAATACATCCTGCATATCACCGTCAACAGCAAAACCGTGGATGAACTGGCTGAGTTGTACAATTTCACCCAAGACCAAAAAGACATATTGCACGAACTGCTTTCCGATGAAATGCGCCCTACGCTGCTTGCCCTCTGCGGCGGCATCGGCATCATCGAGGATGGCGAGTTATGCTGGCCGCTGCCCGGCCACACCTATATTTCCTGCAATTTTGGTGACGACGACGCTTACGGTAATTCCGGGCATCGCGGTACGGACATTCCCGCGCCGGAGGGGACGCCGATTCTCGCCGCCCACAGCGGCACGGTCATTATCTCTGGCTGGAACAACAGCTACGGCAACCAAGTTTTGCTGGACAACGGTGCGGGCCTGTCCACGCGGTACGCCCACATGACGCAAACTGCCGTTGCCGCAGGGGAAGCGGTAACGGCAGGGCAGGTTATAGGCTATGTCGGCAATACCGGCGACAGCACAGGTTTCCACCTGCATTTTGAGGTGATGCAGAACGGCGTGCGCGTGAACCCACTGGATGCAGTTACTCCGCAATAAGAATAAACATTTTCATGTAAAATGTTGAAAATATAGTTGTAGTCCAGATTATAGGATAAGCAAGTGTGTATAATAGAGATAGTGACTCTTGTATGAAGATAAAAATGCCTGAAAGGAACTTCTCTATGTCATTCAAAATGAAACGAACCATCGAAATGCGACGTGTAGAAAGTGCGTTTGCTGATTACTTGGAAAACGAGGGCAGTGTTGACCTCCTTTGGTCGGATAAAGTTGGATATGTATTTCTTACCATCAATGAGAAAACCCACGAATCTGAAAGCTGCGATGATTTACATACCGCATCGCAGCTTTGCCACCGACTGCTGGATGATATGGCCATCACCGTGTTGTTGCAGACAAAGCGCAACCACAACTTTACAAATATGGATAAGGACGAAGCTGCACGAGTGCGGGCCGCTTGGAAGCCTGTAATCGAAAAGCTGCCGGACTATGCTTATCTCTGCGATGAAATTCTCCGCGAAGCACAAG
>OGCO01006081.1_pt1 | contig 11039 bp, 7 predicted proteins | sample 1570171 | NCBI WGS metagenome assembly OGCO01 (sample SAMEA4370583, study PRJEB24528) | human gut metagenome | reverse complement strand
TCAACCGGGTGTATGGCCGGGGCAAAAGCTATGTGCATCCGCACTGCGTTTTGTATGTGGCCAAAAACCGGCTGGGCTATACCCGCATCGGGCTGACGGCCACCAAAAAGGTCGGCCATGCCGTGCAGCGCAACCGCGCCCGCCGCGTCATGCGCGCCGCTTTGTCAGAGCACCTGGCCCAGAACATCGGCGGGTATGACATCATCCTGGTCGCCCGCGGCCAGACCCCCCGCCTGAAAAGCACCCAGCTGAGCAAAACGCTGGGCAAGCTGTTTGCAAAGGCCGGTCTGCCCGACAAAGCCGCCCCGGCCCCCGGGCCCGAGACGGCCCCGCAATGATCGCCCGCCTTCTCATCGCGCTTTTGCGCGGCTACAAAAAATATATCAGTCCGCACCTCGGGCATCACTGCCGGTTCATACCCACCTGCAGTGAATACGCCATGCAGGCGCTCGCCGTACACGGCCTTGTAAAGGGTCTGATTTTAACGGTGTGGCGCCTTTTAAGATGCCAGCCCTTTGCAAAATTCGGCTATGACCCGGTACCCGAAAAGGGAAAGTGGGTCAACCCGGAGCGAAGGCTGACGAAAGATAATAGATAAAAGATAACAAAAAAACATACCGTAGGGGCGGATTCCATATCCGCCCGCGGCACCTGCCGGAAGCTGCACGGGCGCATATAGAATGCGCCCCTACGGCGGCAGAGATTTTTAAGCGGTGCGCCAGCACCGCGACCCACCAATTTTATTATCTATTATCTCCACAACATCGCCTCTCATGTCTTTGCACTGCGCAGCAGAGACCTACATAAAAATAAAGGTCCCGGGCGCAGACGGGGCAGAAGGAAAGGCTATGTCTTTTATGTATTTCCTGGCCGTATTGATCGGCCCGCTGGTGAAGATCCTGTACAGCTTCATCGGCAACTACGCGGCAACCATGATCGTTGCCACCCTCATCCTCAAGCTGCTGCTGTTCCCCCTGAGCATCCATCAGCAGAAGTCCACGGCCAAGATGTCCGTGTTCCAGCCGCTGATCACCGAGATCCAGCAGAAGTACAAGAACGACCCCCAGAAGCAGCAGGAGGAGCTGATGAAGCTCCAGCAGGAGCACGGCTTCAACCCCATGGGCGGCTGCCTGCCCATGCTGCTGACGATGCTGGTGCTGTTCGGCTTCCTGGGCGTTGTGTACTACCCCGTACACTACATCTTCGGTGTCGATAACACCGCAGTCAAGGCTGCGTGCGAGGCCATCGGCCTGGCAACCACCAATGCGTCCACGATGCAGACCGCGCTGATCCAGGCCATCCACAACGGCGCTGTGATCGACCCGTCCATCATCCCCGCCAGCGTGGTTTCTGAGATCCAGAACTTCAACACCAGCTTCTTCGGCATGGATATGTGTGATGTCCCCGGCTTCCGCCTGGTGCCCATCGCCATCTTCCCGGCCATCGCAGCGGTCACGATGTTCATCAGCTACTTCGTCACCCAGAAGCTCTCCGGCATGGATGCCCAGATGCAGGGCAGCATGAAGGTCATGATGCTGGTCATGAACCTGATGTTCGTCACCTTCTGCTTTAACGCCCCCGTTGGCTTCTCGCTGTACTACGGCGTGTCCAACCTGCTGCAGATCGGCCAGTCCTATATCACCTACAAGATTTACAGCCCCGAGAAGTTCAAGGCCCAGTATGAGGCCGAGCTGGCCGCCAAGCGTGCCGAGCGTAAGAAGAAGCGCACCGTCACGGTCGAACAGAACGGCAAGCAGGTCGAGAAGGAAGTTACCCTGGGCGAGGCCAACAAGCTGCGCCTGGAACGTGCCCGCCAGCTGGAAGCCGAGCTCTACAAAGACGAGCGCACCACCCCGCTGAATAAAGACTAAGAAAAGACGCCGCGCAATCGTAGGGGCGAGCATTGCTCGCCCGCGCCGTTGGCGGCTGTGAGGGAGTGTATCCCCTGCCGCCGTAGGGGCGCATTCTATATGCGCCCGCCCCGCTCCCCTTTGTGATGAACATAACGATAAGAAATAAGAAGGAGGTCCCCCATTATGCGCAGTATGGAAATGAGCGCCAAGACCGTTGAAGCCGCCGTGCAGGCCGCCTGCGAAGCCCTGGGCGTTGACCGTGACGATATCAATGTCAGCTATGAAGTGCTGGAATTTCCCACCCGCAAGCTGTTCAAAACCATCCCTGCCAAGGTTCTGGTAAAGGTCGAGGAACCCGAGGCCGCCCCGGCCCCGGCTGCTGAGGAAAAGCCTGCCGAAGTTTCCACCAAGCCGGCAGAAGTTGTTGAAATCTCCGACGAGACAGCCCCCGAAATCGAGAAAGCAGTCGTTGAGGATATGGTCGAGGCCGCCGAGCTGGCCCCGGTTGCCGAGGACGACGTTGAGATCCCTCTCGATATCGCCGCTGACCCGCGCCTGCAGGCTGCGGTTGACTACCTGACTCCCATCTTCAACCTGATGGGTGTGGAAAACTTCAGCTTCACCGCCGTCAAGAAGGGCGCTGCCACCATCCTGAAAGTCTCCGGCGAGCACATGGGCGCACTCATCGGCCGCCGCGGTGAGACGATGGAGAGCCTGTCCTACCTCGCCAGCCTCGTTGTGAACCGCATGGAAGGCCCCTATATCAAGCTGGGCCTGGATGTCGGCGGCTACCGCAACAAGCGCGAGGACGACCTCTCTGCCCTTGCCAGACGCATTGCAGACCGCGTCATCCGCACGGGCTGCTACTATGAGATGGAGCCGATGAACCCCTACGAGCGCCACATCATCCACACGGCCATCGCCGAGATCGACGGTGTGCGCAGCGAGAGCAAGGGCGACGGCCCGGCCCGCCATGTGGTGCTGTACTCCACCGACCCCGATGCCTGCAACCTGCCTGACCGCGACAACGCCCGCAACCAGCGCGGCGGACGCCGTGACGGTGGCCGCGGTCCCCGCCGTGACAACCGTGGCGGACGCGGCCCCCGCGGCCCGCGTGAGGGCGGCAGAGGCCCCCGCTACGGTGCTCCCCGCCGCGACAACCGCGGAGGCTCCCGCTACGGCGGTCCGCGCTCCAGCGTGCCCGCCCGCGAGTTTGCGGATGCCCCGCGCGACCCCGCAGCCAAGCCGATGGCACCCAAGACCACCGAGCGCATCCACGACGGTGACGATTTCGCCTTCGGTAAGATCGAGTTTTAAACAACAGTGTTGAAAAAAGCGGCTGCTCCTGTGCGGGCAGCTGCTTTTTGGTTTTTATGCGAGCGAGCAGTCTCCTGTTCCCCCGCTAAACTCTTTCCACACCGTTTTCCACAGTGATGTTGAAAACTCTTATTTTTCCACCGTTCACAACCGGCTATACATGGGGCAAAAATGAACCGTTTGTAAACAAGATATAGGCGTAACCACGGCCCGGCACCCCTACAGGTACCCCTTTTCCACAGGAAAACCGGTTTTCCACCGTTTCCCGGGGTTTTCCATGTGGAAAACTCGTGAAAACTGTGGAAAACTATAAAATAACGGTGCTTCGCAGAAAACGAGCAGAACTTTTTGCGGAAAGCTCTCTGCAGACCTTATTTTCCTGTTGAAAATGTTGAAAACTGCCTATAGTTGTAGAACTCCGCGGTGGAAAAGTCCGAAATGTTGTTAAAAACACAGATGTAGCCGTACTGAAAACAAAGTGGGATGCAGTCGGTTATCAAACGTCCATGCCCGGCAACGAGGATACATTTTCAACCGTATGGCCAGCCCAATGTTGAAAGAAAAACAACAACCGACGAACGGCACCCCGCATAAAATCGCGGGCGGCATATATGCCGCCCCTACCGCGCTTACGTGAATTACATCCGTAAGGCGGGGTGCCCGCATCCCGCCGCAAGTTCGCGCAGCCACTCGTCAACGGGCAGCCACTCACGTAGGGGGCGGCGTCCCCGACGCCCCGGAAATCTCCCGTCGCCGCCCATCTCCGGGGCACCCCCCGGGCCGGGCATGCCCGGCCCCTACCGCGCGGCGGCGGGCAAGCCCCCTGCCGTCCATAAACGCCCGCGGAGGGGTCAAGACCCCTCCCTACGGACCGACCCATCAACGATTACATGAATTACATCCGTAGGGCGGGGTGCCCTCACCCCGCCGCAAGTTCGCGCGGCTACCCGTCAACGGGCAGCCACCTACGTAGGGGGCGGCGTCCCCGACGCCCCGGAAGCCTTCTGCCGCCGCCCATCCCCGGGAAAACCCCCGGGCCGGGCATGCCCGGCCCCTACCGCGCGGCGGTGGGCAAGCCCTATGCCGTCCGCAAACGCCCACGGAGGGGGCAAGACCCCTCCCTACGGACTGACCCACCCACGAGTGCCCCGCCCCCCTACCGCGCGGCGGTGCGGGAACGGCGACAAAAAACCGAGGCGATCCCTTTTCCCGGGACTGCCTCGGTTCTTTATATAAGCGCTTAATCGTGCCGGATGGCTTCCAGCGCACTGATCCTGACCGCCTTGTTTGCGGGCAGGATACCGGCTACCAGCCCCACCAGCGTGGCGAATACCAGCGCCGCCAGCATGAGCCAGGGCGGGATGATCGAAATGGCCGCGCTGCCGCCCCCGTCCATGTAGTAGTACCCGCCGCCCATCAGGCCGGACAGGTCCAACCCGCCGCCCTGACCGAACGCCGCTAAAATTGTGGAAAGGTTGTTCAGCACAAAGCTGGCCAGCAGGCTGAACGCTACGCCGATCAGCCCGCCGATAAACCCGATGGTCGAGCTTTCCAGCAGGAACATCGTGCGGATGCTGCCCAGCTCACAGCCCAGCACCTTCATGACGCCGATCTCCCGGGTGCGCTCATAGATGGCCATCGTCATGGTGTTGATGATGTTGATGGCCGCCACAAACAGCGAGACCGCCGCGATGCCGCCGAAGATCATCTGGCTTTTTATGACCTGCTGCTGCATCTCCTCGCGCTGCTGGTTCATCGAGTAGGTGTTGGTGAAGCCCAGCTCGTGGATGGCCGTCTCAACGTCGGTGACGTTCTTCAGGTCATCGACCTTGACGTAGACCTGCTCGTAGCTCTTTTCCTCGGTCTTGGTTTTGGTCATGTCGTTGTAGACCTTTTGCAGCATCTTCATGTCCTGAATGCGCAGCACAACGCCGCTCTGGGTCCAGTAGCCCTTGGCGCCGTCCGGCTCCAGCACGCCCACGACCTCCAGCTCCCAGCTGCGGGTCTTTTCGGTGGAGCCCTCGCCGGTCCGGATGGTCAGGGTCATCTTATCCTTGTCGATGTCCACAAAGGGCGGCAGCTCCTTGCCGTTGGCATCGGTCTGGCCCTGCCAGCGGTAGCGCTTGGGGCTGTTGTAGCTCTTGCGCGAGTCCTGAAACTCATACCCGGTGGACCCGCCGACCAAAATCTGTAATTTCGCCGCCTTCTCGCTGGCGGGGGTGTTCGCGGGCCAGCTGCCGCTCTGCAGGGCGAAGCCCATCGGCTCCAGTGCGGTGGGGTCGATGCCGATCAAGTTGTAAGTTTCCATCGTGTAGCGGTCATTGCGGCCCGCCGTGATGGTGCCCTCCAGATTATACGCCTGCGCGTAGGGCGTGGCCGCCGCCACATGGGGGATCTGCTTGATGCTGGCGATGGCCGCGTCGTCCAGATACAGCGGCTTGCCGTCGCTGCCGACCATCGTGCCGTAGCCGTAGATCTGCACCTGGGTCAGGTCGCCCCAGCTTTGCAGCATCTCCTCGTTGGTTTTGGTCTGGGCGATGCCCAGCGAGATCATCAGCACGACCATGCAGGTGCCGATGACGACGCCGACGAGCGTCAGCGCCGTGCGGCCCTTGCGGCGCAGCAGGTTGCGCGCCGACAGGCTGATTTCATCAGAGATCTTCATCGCTGTCCTCTGCTTCCAGCGCGGCCAGAGCCTTGGCCTTTTTGCGCTTGCGTACCACGACCACGATGACCACGATCACGACCACTGCGCCGCAGACACCGATGAGCACCCACGCCCAGACCGGCATACCGGTCTGCTCGGGCTCGGCGTCGTCCATCGACGGGTCATAGTTGAAGTCGTCCATGTTCATCTCCTCGGCACTGACAGAGAAGTCCTTCGAGATGGTCTGCGGGTTGCCGGAGGCATCCTCGTAGTTCAGCGTGATGATGCCGCTGACCGTGCCCGCGGCATCGGGGACGATGTCAAAGTCCACGCTGCCCTCGGTGCCGGCGGCCAGGTTGCCGAGGTACTGGTAGCCGCCCGCACCCAGATTCGTGCCGGTCAGGCGGGCTTCCAGATTGCTGACGGGGTTCTTGCCCTTGTTGACGTAGGAGAGGGAGACGCTGCCGGTGTCGCCGACATAGATCGTGTCGCCGGACAGCTCAAGCTGGCCGACCTCAAAGCGGTCAGGCTGGCTGACGGGCACGGAAATCGTCGTGGTGCCGCTGACCTCCTTGCCGGTGACAGAGCCGGTGCCGGTCATGTTGACGGTGATGCTGGCCACCGTGCCGGTAAAGCCGGAGGCGGGCATGACCTGGAACGTGACGTCCCGGGTCTGCTTGGGGCAGATGGTGCCGAGGTAGCTGGACAGGCTGCCGCCGTTCAGGGAGATGTTCTCGGGCAGCGTCAGCGAGACGATGACGTCGTTGAGATTCTCATTGCCGTCGGTGGCGTAGAGGCCGAGGGAGAGGTCGAACGCCTGCCCTGCGGTGACGCTGTCGCCGTAGCTGGAGGTGCGCACGAGCAGGTTGGGCGAGGTCGTCTGGTCCTTGTCCACGCACTGGCCCAGCGTGACGCTGAACTGCTGCAGCGGCTTGGCGGTGTCCAGATAGGACAGGTTGATGGGCAGCGTGTTGCCGCCGCCGTTGTAGATGACGTCGCGGAACAAAATGACGTAGCTGTAATAATTGTACTGCGCGTTCGCCGCAATCTCCTCCGGCGAGGCCGAGCCGTTGCGGACGTTCTGCAGGCGGGTGGCGTTGGGGTCGTCGTTGCTGTCGAACAGCTGGCCGATCTCGCCGGTGCCGGTGTAGGTGAACACGGCGGAGTTGATGCGCGCGGAGATCTCCTCCGGCTTGACGCAGTACCGCGCCGAGGCGTGGTCCACGACCTTGAGCACGATGTTGATCTTATCACCGACCTGCACGGTGGTGACCTCGCCGCCCGCAGTGTCGGTGACGGAGTAGGCGGAGACGTAGACGCCGTCGGAGCTGGTCGTGTCAATGGCCGCCGTCGGCGTGGGGGTGGGGGCGGTGGCATCCGGTGTGGTGACGTCGTCTGCCATAACCGGCGCACACAGCGCCGCCGCCAGAGCAAAGGCGGTCAGCAGGGAAAATAGGCGTTTCATGGTTGGTTTGTACCTCCAAATTTTATAACCCCAAGGCTTCCCCCCGGGGGGAAGCTGCCGCCCGCAGGCGGCTGATGAGGGGAGAGCTTGTGTGGCGGCTCCGTGAGCGGGCCGCGGCGGAAACACGCCCCTCAACCGCCCTCGGTCGGGGCCTCGGGCACCTTCCCCCAAGGGGGAAGGCTTATTACTTTTTCTGTTCCTTCGCTGCCTCCCCGCCAATATCCAGATTCCCTTCCAGATCGGCAAAAAGGGCGTCGCGGTTTTTCTTCTTCGTCTCCTCGTCCTGCACGACGTTGGAGCAGACCTTGCCGTCCAGGATTGTCACAATACGGTCTGCGCACTCGGCCAGATCCGGCTCGTGAGTGACCATAACGAACGTGACACCGCTGTTTTTGGACATCTCCAGCATACGGTACAGCACCTGCTTGCTTGTGCGGGAGTCGAGGTTTCCTGTCGGCTCATCGGCAAAAATGACCTTGGGACTGCTGACGAACGCGCGGGCAATGCCGACGCGCTGCTGCTGGCCGCCGCTCATCTCGGTGGGCAGGTGGTTGGCGCGGCCCAGCAGACCCATGGATTTCAGCTCTTTGCGGGCGCGGGCCAGACGGGTCTTTTTGTCCACACCCTTGAACATCAGCGGCAGGGCGACGTTCTCCGCCGCCGTCATGGTGGGCAGCAGGTTGTAGCTCTGAAAAATGAACCCCAGGTGCTGCTGGCGGAACTCGGCCAACTCGTTCTCGGTCATTTTGCTGATCTCGTGCTTTCCTATGTATACCTTGCCGGACGTCGGCTTTTCCAGCCCGGCCAGCTGGTTCAGCAGCGTGGACTTGCCGCTGCCCGACTGGCCGACGATACAGCAGAACTCGCCTTTTTCTATCGACAAATCGACATTATTCAGCGCAACGACGCGCTCCTTGCCGACGGCATAGACCTTGCGCAGCTTCTCTGTACGGATGATTGGTGCCAAACGCACACCTCCTTACGTGCAATATACCACATATTGTATCATATTTCGACGATGGTGGGAAGATGGGGAAGTTGTAAAATCTGTTCCTTTCCTATATAATAGACGACAAAAAGGGGGCAGACGTTACCATGGATTACACAATTCATCCGATTGCGCATATCCGCACGGATTTTACGGATAAATTCGGTATCCCGCGGCAGAGCGGGCTGGTGCCGGAGCTGACGGCGCGCATCGTGTTTGAGCCGGAATACCGCGACCCGAACGCGCTGGTCGGCATCGAGGGGTATGACCGGCTGTGGCTGATCTGGCAGTTTTCCACCGTGGCGGCAGAGTATGCCGCGGGCAAAAGCTGGCGGCCCACCGTGCGCCCGCCGCGCCTGGGCGGCAACGAGCGCCGCGGCGTCTTTGCGACCCGCAGCCCCTACCGCCCGAACGCGCTGGGGCTTTCCTGCGTGGAGCTGGCGGGCGTCGAAAACGGCGAGCTGATCGTCCGCGGTGCGGACCTTTTGGACGGCACGCCGATCTTCGACATCAAGCCGTATCTGCCCTATGTGGACGCCTACCCCGGCGCCCGGGGCGGATTTACGGACACGACAAAGGAATACGCTTTGCAGGTGGTTTGCCCCGACGCGCTTTTGTGCAAAGTGCCGGAAAACAAGCGCGCCGCATTGTGCGGTGTGCTGAAAAACGACCCCCGCCCCGCCTACCAGCACGACCCGGAGCGGGTGTACACGTTGGATTTCGGCTGCAATAAAGTGAAATTCACGGTGGACGGGGATATTTTGAAGGTGGTTGACATCTTATAAACGGGAAGGAAAGACGGCGCGGCAAAGTCGTCCGCAGAAAGCCTCCTCGCGCAGCGGGGAGGTGGCCGAGTATACGAGGCCGGAGGGGCTTTTGCGGTTCGCGGCGGTAGGCCGCGGAGGGGTCAAGACCCCTCCCTACGATGCAAAAGACAAAAGGGCGGTACCGGCAAGGTGGAGGGCCGGGCATGCCCGGCCCCTACAGACTTCTGTTCCCGGGCAATCGTTCCATCCAGCGGAACGAGGTACAATAAACCGTATCCCAAAACACCCTAAAAACCGCCTTGTTCGTCATTGTGGTCAAAATGCACACAACAGCTCTGAAAATATGTGCAACTTTCTGAACAAAACCCCTTTACGAAAAGGGGGGTTTTTTGGTACAATAAAGCTATGCAAAAGCGTTTGTCTGGAACTATGCCCGGAGCAAGATTGGGGCATGTGCCAAATGACGCAGGCTTTGTGCGGCCCTGACACCCGCACAGCTTTGTATGCAAAACTCTAATGAAAAACGGAGGAAAGAAAATGCCCAGAGCTAAACAGTCTATGGACGGCAATACCGCCGCGGCGCACGTAGCTTATGCGTTCACCGATGTGGCTGCCATCTACCCCATCACCCCCTCCAGCCCCATGGCCGACACCGTTGACCAGTGGAGCGCTGCAGGCCTGAAGAACATCTTTGGCAACCAGGTCAAGGTCGTCGAGATGGAGTCCGAGGCCGGCGCCGCAGGCGCTGTCCACGGTTCTCTCGGTACCGGTGCTATCACCACCACCTTTACCGCTTCCCAGGGTCTTTTGCTGATGATCCCCAACATGTACAAGATCGCCGCTGAGCAGCTGCCCTGCGTCTTCGACGTTTCTGCCCGTACCGTTGCTACCCAGTCCCTGAACATCTTCGGTGACCACAGCGACGTTATGGCTGTTCGTCAGACCGGCTTTGCCATGCTGGCCGAGAGCAACCCCCAGGAGGTCATGGACCTGTCCCCTGTTGCTCACCTGTCCGCTATCGAGGGTCACGTTCCCTTCGTGAACTTCTTCGATGGTTTCCGTACCTCTCACGAGATCCAGAAGATCGAGAAGTGGGACTACGAGGACCTGAAGGAAATGTGCAACATGGAGGCTGTCGAGGCGTTCCGTGCCAAGGCCCTGAACCCCGAGCACCCCAAGATGCGCGGTTCTCACGAGAACGGCGACGTCTTCTTCCAGCATCGTGAGGCCTGCAACCCCGCTTACGAGGCTCTGCCTGCCGTTGTTGAGAAGTACATGGCCAAGATCAACGAGAAGCTGGGCACCAACTACGACCTGTTCAACTACTACGGCGCCGAGGATGCTGACCGCGTCATCATCGCCATGGGCTCCATCTGCGACGTCGCAGAGGAGGTCGTTGACTACCTGACCGCCAAGGGCGAGAAGGTCGGCCTGGTTCTGGTCCGCCTGTATCGTCCCTGGGTCTCTTCCGCTCTGCTGAAGGTCCTGCCCAAGACCGTCAAGAAGATCGCCGTTCTGGACCGCACCAAGGAGCCCGGCTCCCTGGGCGAGCCCCTGTACCTGGATGTCGCCACCACCCTGCGTGAGGCCGGCATGAACGACGTCGTCCTGACCGGCGGCCGCTACGGCCTGGGCTCCAAGGACACCCCGCCGTCCAGCGTCTTTGCTATCTACACCGAGCTGGAGAAGGATGCCCCGAAGCCCCGCTTCACCATCGGCATCACCGACGACGTGACCAACCTCAGCCTGCCTGAGGTCAAGCCCGCTCCCATCACCTCCGCCCCCGGCACCAAGGAGTGCAAGTTCTGGGGTCTCGGCGGCGACGGTACTGTCGGTGCCAACAAGAACTCCACCAAGATCATCGGCGACCATACTGACAAGTACATTCAGGCTTACTTCCAGTATGACTCCAAGAAGACCGGCGGTGTCACCATCAGCCACCTGCGCTTCGGCGACAAGCCCATCCGCAGCCCCTACTACATCAACCAGGCTGACTTCGTGG
>OGCO01006080.1_pt1 | contig 11043 bp, 10 predicted proteins | sample 1570171 | NCBI WGS metagenome assembly OGCO01 (sample SAMEA4370583, study PRJEB24528) | human gut metagenome | reverse complement strand
TTTTATGATTTGCCAGTGCTGCTTCTGCATCCTCGCCCGGCTCACCAATGACACATACCGGTGTCAGCACCGGAACGGTTACTTCCGGCTCTAATGCGATCTTCAACAGTGTTCCTGCAGCACTTGACTCTACGGTAACGACTGTTTTGTCTGTATGTGCGTCAAAAAGTGCTTCGCCTCTTTCTACTTTATCGCCTTCATTTTTCAACCAGGCAGCGACGGAACCTGTATCCTGTGTATAGCCAAGTTTTGGCATTACGATTACTTTTGCCATGTCTGTTTCCCCCTGTTACCCTTTAAACAAGTTCCTTGATCGCATTCAGAATTGTCTTCTCTGTCGGTACGATCAGTTTCTCTAATGCCGGGCTGAATGGAATCGGCACATCCGGAGCTGCCAGACGGGACATCGGCATATCCAGATCGTAAAATACGTCTTTCTCAATACGTGCCATGATCTCAGCTGCAACACCAAAGCTCTCATATCCTTCATCTACGACCAGAAGACGCCCCGTTTTCTTTACAGATTTTACAATTGTTTCTTTATCTAACGGAACCAGTGTTCTCAGATCAATGACTTCAACACTGATGCCTTTTTTCTCAAGATGTTTTGCAACATTGACACACTGACCAACTTGGTATGCACTTGCAACAACAGTCACATCTGTTCCTTCATGAACTACAGCAGATTTTCCGATAGGGATCAGCAGGTTCTCATCTGCATCATCCGGCATATCATATTCCATACTAAACTGTTTTCTGTGCTCCACTACAATAACCGGGTTATTATCTCTGATCGCACTCTTTAATAATCCTTTTGCTGTATAGGCATCTGAAGGAATAACAATCTTTGCTCCCGGGAAATGTGCGATCGGTGCAAGTAAACTCTGAGAATGCTGTGCTGCTGCTGCCCTTCCGGCACCGATTGTTGTACGGATTACCATCGGAACGTTTTTCTGTCCACCGGACATGTAGCAGACTTTATTCATCTGGTTAACGATCTGATCCATTGCTACGAGCATGAAATCCGCAAACATAATCTCGGAAATCGGGCGCATTCCTGTCAGTGCCATACCGATACACATACCGGTAAATCCTGCCTCACTGATCGGTGAATCTTTCATTCTCAGATCACCGTATTTTTCACGGAGTCCTTTGGAACACTTCCATGTACCATCACCAACACCGATATCCTCACCAATCATCATTACCATCGGGTCTCTTGCCATTTCTTCATCAAGGGCCTCTCGAACTGCATCACGATAAAATATTTTTCTCATTATTGATTTCCTCCCTAGTCGACAAAAATATCAGTCATAAGTTCTGATGCATCAGGATATGGACTCTCTGCTGCAAACTCACATGCTTTTTCAATCTCTGCGTCAACTTCTTTTTCAATTGCTTTCAGTTCTTCGCCTGTAAGATATCCTCTGTCTTTAAAGACTTTCAGCGGATCTTTTTTCTTCCATTCTTCTAATTCTCCGTCAGGTCTGTATGCACAGTTATCACTTCCGTTATGTCCGTGATGTCTGTATGTCTTACACTCTACGATAGCCGGTCCTTTGCCTTCTCTGGCATCTTTGACTGCTTTTCCTACTGTCTCATATACCTGCTCGATATCATTTCCATCAATTGTGTATCCCGGAATGCCATAACCAATGGCACGTTTTGCAAGATCATGTTCTTTTGTGACACGTCTTGTATCAACCGTAATACCATAAAGGTTGTTTTCAATAATATATACAATTGGAAGATCCCAGGCGGCTGCCATGTTGATACATTCATGGAAAGTACCTTCATTCGCTGCTCCATCACCAAAGAAGCAAAGCGTAACCTGATCTGTTCCTCTGTATTTTGCACTGTATGCTGCACCTGTTGCTGTCGGAATACCACCGCCAACGATACCGTTTGCTCCGAGGATGCCAAGATCCATCGCCATAATATGCATGGAACCACCTTTACCTTTTGAATAACCGGTAGCTTTTCCAAGGATTTCTGCCATCATCTTGCCCATATCTGCACCGCGGGCAACCAAATGTCCATGTCCACGATGAGTGGAACCGATATAATCCTGTTTGTCAATTGCAGCGCACGCACCTGCTGCGACTGCTTCCTCACCAATGTACAGATGAGCCAGACCAGCCATCTGACCGAGTTTGTAAAACTCAAAAACTTCTTCTTCAAATCTACGAATTTTATACATTGTTGCATAAAACTCTTTGGCACGCTGCTTTGTCATTTTGGCCATGCTATTTGTCCTTCTTTCTTTTTTAATTCTTTGTTTATTTTTCTTGCACAATTTGAAAACTTTCTCGCTCCAACTTGCATCTGCCTTAGAAGATGCAAAATGCATGCCAGTTTTTTAAATCGTTCAAAATCTGAAAAAAAGCGGCTTATTTTCGGGGTTTTTCACTACGGCTTCACATCTCTGGTCTATTTCTTTTTGGAATCCTGCAAACTTCTTTGAGTTTTTTGCAAATCAGTTCTCAAAAAATTCAAGAATGCTCCTACTGTAAAAACTGTCAGCCACACTGCTTTCCTGTCAAACAAAAAAACTTTCCGCAAGGCATATGACATACCTTGCAGAAAGTCTTTTTTGATACACTCCGTTATACAGAATTAATCTTCATCATCCGGAACCGGATTCTTATCATGTAACTCAAAGATGGTTCCAAAGTACTGACTTCCATCATAGTAATCCCAGCTCTGACCAAGTGCCGGATCTACATCACCTTTCTGACAGGATTTAATTCCGTTTGCTTTCATGACCTCACGGAATTTCGCATTGTCCGGTGTTACAATCGCAATATGGTTGATCACACCTTCTCCGTGTTTTTTCAAATGTTCTGCATAGATACTCTTGTCATCCATCGGCTGAATGATTTCCAGTTCAAAGCCATCTAACATGCAAATTGCTACTTTTACATCAAAATCAACTCTTTTTCCATTTACTTTCGTGTTTGTAGCCGGAGCTCCGATGCCTTTTTTTGTATCAGCCACAACAGTCCATGGACCAACCCCGAGCATCTCCTCATAATATTTCACCATTTTGTCAAGGTCTGCCGTAACCATACCAATCTGTGTAATTTTTGAAATCTGTCCTGCCATAATTCATTCCATCCTTTCTGATATTCATTCAGTATTCATTTTCTTCTGATACTCATCTGTTTTTTAATATTCATCTATGTGATCACATAAATACTGTACATAATTAATTGCGCCTTCGACCATATCTTCTGAGTGATCACAGCAGAGATTTACCATGAAATGGTCATTCAACAATTCTTTTCCTGCCTGTTTTGCAATTGCTTTCACATCTTCAACGCCCATGTCACCAATACAGCACGGAAGTCCCACTGCACGACCAAACTTAATCAGGCAAATCGTTTCTTCCATTGGGTATTCTTCCAGTACTGTCTGAATCAGCAGACCGATAAATACACGTTCACCATGTGTAAAACTGTGTCCGCCCGGAATTCCCGCCAGCCAGTCACCGATTCCGTGTCCCGCTGCGCATCCGCCAGAATTCAATCCGCCAATACCGGATAAGAAGCAATTTGCTTCTATGACATTTTCCAACTGTGGAGTTACCGATTTGGTCAGTACTGCACGGTAAGCTGCCAGACCGTCTGCGGTAATAATTTCCTTACAAAGTTCCGTCATTCCGGTCGCAAACTCTGCAATATGAATTCCATTCGGATTCTGTCGGCAGGTTTTCCCTTCATACCAGGTTGCAATCGCATCACCCATACCTGCTGCCAGCAGACGGGCCGGTGCATTTGCAATGATTTTCGAATCTGCGACAACCAGATCCGGGCATTTAGGGAACCGTGTATCATAGATAATCTCGCTTCCGTCATCCGTATAAGTCAGAGCCATGAAAGTGCAGGGGGCATCAGAAGATGCCGTTGTAACGATCATAACCAACGCTTTGTCAAATTTATTTCCTATGGTTCTTGCAATATCCATGCAGCCGCCTCCGCCGACACCACATACAATATCCGCATTCCTTACACATTCCATTTCTGAAATACGATTTACTTCTGACTCGCAGCATACTTTACCGGATTCGATAAAATTATATTTATAATCTGTACCGACAAAGCTCTCTGTCAATGCCGCCTGTGAAACACTCAGTGAAATAGTATCACCGATAAACACATAATTTTTTCCATAACAGGAAGTGTATTCTGGGAATTTCTTCAGAATATCACTCCCGATCATAAATGTACCCGGAAAATATAATTCTTTCATTCCTCTACCTCCTGTAACGCATCCGCAACATTCTGTGCCTGTACAAACGCTCCTGTGACACGGCTTATGCTGTGATCACAACAAAGATTTACCATAAAATGATCATCCACTAATCCCTCTGCCATTTCTTTTGCTGTGGCTTTCACATCCATGACACCCAGATCACCAAGGCAGACTGGCAATCCGACTTTTCGTCCAAATTTCATGAAAGATACTAATTCTTCTTTTGGATACTGTTCCAGAATCAACTGCACCATCAAACCTACATAAACACGTTCACCATGCATAAATTCATGTCCACCCGGAATCTGTCCGAGGAAATCACCGATTCCATGTGCTGCTGCACACCCGGTATTTGCTCCGCCGACACCTGACAGAAAACAATTTGCTTCTATTACATTTTCAAGTGCAGGGGTTACTACATGCGTCTTAACAGCTTCATACGCATCCAGACCATCCTCCAGTATGATTTTACGTGCAAGACTTGCCAGAAGCATTCCTGTTTTTGCAATCTCTGTTCCATGTGGATTTAACTTATTCGTCATTGCTTCATAGTAAGTTGCCAGGCCATCGCCCATACCTGCTGCAATATGTCTGGTCGGAGCAGTTGCAATGATATCCGAATCAACGATTACCAGTTCAGGACTCTTATGAAATAACTGATCTCCTACAACACTTGTTCCATCTTCAGAATAAAATACGGACACCGAAGAACATGGTGCATCTGATGCAATCGTCGTCGGAATCATCACCAGATTCTGACCATTACGATTTCCAACAGTACGAACCACATCCATCGCGCTGCCTCCGCCTACGCCACATAAAACATCTGCTTCCTGTACGCACGGGATTGCTGCTACCCGGTCAATTTCTGCAGGTGTCGCAATTTTTCCACACTCTACAAACTCATATGTACTTTGTGTTCCCTCAAAACTTTTTTCCAGTTTCTCTTTTGCTGATGCAATGGCGCGTTTTCCACCCACAAATACAAATTTTCTGCCAAAGCAATTTGCCTGTGCTTCAAATTCTTCCAGAATATTACTTCCCAATTTAAAGCATCCCGGAAATCTTAATTTTCTCACATCTGTCTCCTCTCTTATGCTTTCATAAATTAATTGTATAGCCCCTTTTTCGATATACGTCCGAAAACAGGATCATACATGGATACCTTACAGGTAGCAAAACCTATGCCTGTAATTTTTTTCATAACATTTCTCAAGATTCCCCCGATTCTGCGCCTTTTGGAAATCCATAACAGCATTTTTACAACCTTTTATTTGCAAATGTACCTGTTGACATTTGCAAATATACCTGTTGACATTTGCAAATGTACCTGCTTTCCGCTTTTTCAAACAGGCATCACTTTTGCTGTCTATAAAGTATCAGAAACGATAACCATGGGGCTTTCAACGGAAAGGTCCCATGCGCACATGACAAATGTATTTTTTCGAAATCTTGTTTCAATGCCTTGTTTACAAAAAGATTTCGAGTGTACATAAAATGTAAATGGAGGATTTTTATTATGGGAATGTTCGATTTCACTGACCGCGTAGCGGTTATCACCGGAAGTACTGCCGGACTTGGAAAAGGAATGGCTATCGCCCTGGCAAGACAAAACTGCAATATCGCTCTGATCGCAAGAAGGGCTGACAAACTGGAAGAAGCTGCCGCCGAGATTCGTACACTTGGTGTAAAATGCCTGCCGGTTCCATGCGATGTTACTTCTGATGAATCTGTTGCAAATGCCGCAGACGCAATTATCAGAGAATTTGGCCGGGTAGACATTTTAGTAAACAATGCCGGTACCGGCGGACCGGCATGCCCGGTGGCAGAGCTGCCGATGGAAACTTATAAAAATCTGGTAGAACTGAATATGACCAGCGTATTCCGTATGATAAAGACATTTGTTCCTTATATGGAAAAAGCAGGATATGGAAGAATCGTCAACGTAGCATCTGTTCTTGGCATGGTCGGACATCTCGAAGTATCACTGGCAGGTTATGCATCTGCAAAAGGCGGCGTTATCAGTCTGACAAAAGGAGTTGCCGCCGAGCTTGCTACCAAAGGAATTACGGTCAATGCCATTGCTCCGGGCACATTCCCGTCAGAAAGCAATGGAAAAGAATTTATGGAAATGAATATGCCGTTTGTGCTCCGTACAACACCGATGCAGCGAACCGGCACACCTACTGATATGAATACAGTCGGCGACATGGATGCAGCAATTGTATTCCTCTCATCTGAGGAATCCCGCTACATCACCGGTGTATTACTTCCGGTAGACGGCGGATGGACCTGCTGCTAGCTACGTCGAGGCTTTTTCACCTGTGCAGTCGAATTTGCAAACAAGTGATTGGTATAGTTATTTCGAAAACGATGTACTAGTACAGTGTTTCTTAAAAATAATAAGTATCTCATCAAAGAATTTAATTTTATATGTACTCTCGGAATCTTTCGAAAACGAGTCATTCTGGCTAGATTCCAAAAATACATTTATCCTTAAGGAGGACTTACATGATGAATTATAAAGAACTTCAGGAACGATGCAAAAACCGCAATTTTGACCAGATTGTGATCGTCACAGATGATATTTTCAAAGAAATTGCAGAATTTAACCGTGTAGAGCATGTAACTCCGGGTGTGACAGGAATTCGTACGAATGAGACAAATCCCGGATTAAAAGCAGGGGATACAGAGCTTTCTTACACAGAGCGTTACGCAACGATCTTTTATAACAATACGTCCCTGTGCGTGGTACAGCCGGTAGAGGGTGACACCCTTTACAAAAAATATCAGGAGCGCTTCGGCAACGGCATCTGCTGTGCCCGCGAAAGAATCCCTGTAGCTGACTGGGATGACACACTGGCACATTACACCGCAAAAGGTGCCAGAATCGCACAGACTTATGATTCCGATACCTGCCATGCAGTATGGCTTGACCTGATGGATGAACTCGGCATCATCTTTGAGGCAATCCGTGATGACAGTGCAAAAGACACACCAAGTCATATTCACCCGGCTCGTATCGCACAGATCAACATTTCCACACCGGACGTAAGAAAAACCATCGCCCGCCTGACAGATCTGTTTGAGATCGGACCATGGGAAGTTGGCGATCAGTGTAACGCTGCTGCTCACGATTATGCTTTCACCGTAAACGGCGAACTCGTACCACAGGATTTCTCCTACCTGCTTGCAATCCTTGTATGCGGAAACATTGAGTGGGAAGTCATCGAACCTGTAAAAGGCGAACTCGTTTACAGCGAATTTATCGAAGATCATGGCATTGGTTTCCATCATATTCTGCAGGAATACCATGTTGCTGAGTGGCAGGATGTCCTTGCAGACTATGCTTCTAATGGCATTGCCATGAACTGTAAAGGAAGTATCGGACCAGTTGACTGGTGCTACATGGATACCGTAAAAGAACTTGGCTACTTCAAAGAGATGCGTACCGACGCTGTGATGGATCAGCTTCCGGAAGGCTACTTCCAGTTCTGGTATCCGGAACCGTAAGACTTTTTGTCAAAATAAAAACACATACCCTGCAACGATTCGGAGAACTGCTCCTTATCCATTTTCTCCGAATCGTATATGCAAAAAATAAATCTGAAAATATAAACGCAATATAGAAAGGAGACTCATTATGAGCCAGTTAGCAGAAAAAGTAATGGACCGCTTCCGACTGGACGGTAAAACCGCAGTCGTAACAGGAGGTGCCGGCAATATCGGAAGCCATGCTGCTGCTGCATTTGCAGAAGCAGGCGCAGACATTGCCATCGTTGATCTGCCGGTTTGCCTGGAACGCTCTCAGGCAGTTGCAGCTGATTTAGCAAAAAAATATGGTGTCAAAGCAAAAGGTTACGGATGCAACCTGACAGATGAAAAAGCAGTTGCTGAAATGTTTGAAAACATCCACAACGATTTCGGTCATGTTGATATCGTACATAACAACGCCGGTGTCGGCGGTGCCCTTGTTCCGGATATTGAAGAATGGGACAGCGAGCACGATATGCCGCATATTGAACATTTCCGTCAGGTTATGGATATCAACTTTATGAGTATCTACATCGTTGCTGTTACTGCCGCACGTATGATGAAAAAAGAGGGTCATGGCGGAAGTATCATCAATACCGGCTCCATGGCAGCTCATGTTGTAAATATGGGAACAATTTTTGAGACAATGGATGATGCTTCTTACGGAAGTGCTAAAGCCGCTGTATTATACTTTACACGCCACTTTGCTTCCCAGGTTGCTGAATTTGGCATCCGCGTAAACTCCATCTCTCCAGGATACTGCTACAGCCCGGGATTACATGACGGACTTCCGAAAGAAACATTGGATCTGTACAATAATTCTCAGCCGGCAAGACGTATGTTAGATGTAGAAGAACTGCAGTGTGCACTGCTCTATCTTGCAAGTGACGCTTCCAGCTACTGCTACGGTACCGAAATGCTGCTGGATGGCGGACATACCATCTGGTAATTCTTGTTTAGGGTGGCTTAAAAATTTACTACGTTAGGTTTTAATAGGAACTCCTGTAATTTGTCTCAGTCGCTACCAATCGCTCCTTGAGAAAAATTACAGGAGTTCTTAATTTACTCATTGAATTTAGTAAATTTTTGCGCCACCCTGCACTTCGTGCCACGCATGCATATAAATCACTGGAATAATACGCTCTGTGTTGCATGCGCTAATTTATATGATGTAAAAATCTTGGATTTTGAGTCAGAGAGGAAGTTACTCCATTGTAATGCAACACAAAGTGAAGTCGTGTGCATTGGCTGACTTTAATGCCGTAAATAAAGAAAACAAAGAATCCTGTCAGGGAAAGCGATTCAGTGAGCGACTGAGTTTCACAAGGTTTTGCGCGAACGGGAACCGACCAGCTTTTATAGGAGGTGGGAGTGAGCGCGATGAAACCGCTGTGAAATGAAGGTAGCGAATGTCTAGCTTCCTGACAGGATTCTTCGTTTTCTTATTATATTAAATTTTCACTTACACGTTATACTGCTTAGATCCGTTCAAACAGTGCAGCTCCACCCTGACCGCCAGCCATACAGAATGCTACCACACCGTATTTTGATCCACGGCGTTCCATCTCGTACACCAGTTTTGTGGTAAGGATTCCACCGGTTCCTGCCAGTGGATGACCAAGTGCCAGCGCACCGCCATTTACGTTTACTTTGCTCATATCCAGGCCAAGCTCCCGTACACATGCGATGGACTGGGAAGCAAATGCCTCGTTTAACTCAATCAGATCGATATCATCCAGTGTTAAACCTGTCTTATTCAGTAATTTGCGGATCGCCCCTACCGGTCCGATTCCCATAATGCTCGGATCACATCCGATTACTTCAAAATCTACGAATTTTGCCCAGATCTTCTTACCTTCCCGGATCGCGCGCTCTTTTTCCATAACTACGACTGCACCGGAACCATCACTCATCGGAGAACTGGAACCTGCGGTTACGCGGCCGTCTTTACGGAAACACGGTTTTAATCTGCCAAGCGTCTCCATGCTGCTGTCCGGTCTGACACATTCATCCTTATCGATGATCGTTACATTTCCTTTGCGGTCTGTCACCGGGATTGGAACCATTTGCTCATCAAACAGACCTGCTGCTACAGCTGCAGCTGCTTTCTTGTGGCTTTCTACGGCAAATGCATCACATTCTTCTCTGGTGATACCATATTTATCACAAAGATTTTCTGCCGTTTCTCCCATGCTGTAATTGTAACCTTCCGATCCGGTATAACGCATGCCCCACTCAGGTGGATTTAACTGATATGCCTGTTTTGCACGATTCATCAGATATGGACGGGTGGAATCACTCTCCACACCACCGGCAACAAATACTTCGCCGTGTCCGGATTCGATCATCATAGCTGCCAGTGCAATGGCATTTAATCCGGAAGAACACTGTCTGTCAATGGTAAATCCCGGTACGGTGATCGGAAGTCCTGCTTTTAACAGTGCCACACGGGATAAGTTTGCATAATTATCATTTCCAAGGTTACCAAAAATAACATCATCGATACAAGCCGGATCGATTTCTGCCCGTTCTACTGCCGCTTTGATGGCTGCGGCTCCCAGATCAATTGCTTCCAGAGATGCGAACATGCCTCGCATTCTTCCCACCGGTGTTCTTGCAGCGGATACGATTACTGCTTCTTTCATACTTACAACTCCCCCTATCTGAGGTTTTCATCCTCTTTATAAATTCTGGCAGTCTCCTCGCCGTTTAATACACGGGTGATACCTGCTGCCAGTGCTTCCATCTCATACTCACCCGGAATCACTGCCAGTGGATGGATGAATTTTACACGTTTCTCTAATTTTTCAATAAACATTTTGGAATGGGCAATTCCGCCCGTAACAACAATTCCGTCAATCTCACCGTCTGCTGCCGTTGCCAGACCGCCGATGCATTTTGCCAGTTTGTAGATCATTGCATTGTAAACCAGCTCTGCATACCCGTCTCCGTCAGCAATTCGTTTTTCTACTTCCCGGACATCGTTTGTTCCAAGATATGCCGTCAGACCGCCTTTTCCACGTACCATGGCAGATACTTCATCGAAAGTATATTTACCGGAAAAACACAGTTTTGCCATGCCGATACTTGGGAGGCCGCCGGAACGCTCCGGTGACATGGTTCCGTCCTCATCGGTGCAGACATCTACGATCACGCCGTTTTTGTGCAGTCCGATACTGATTCCGCCACCGGTATGAACCATGATCAGATTCAGTTCTTCATATTTTTTGCCAATGCTTTCCGCATACATTCTGC
>OGCO01006069.1_pt1 | contig 11060 bp, 9 predicted proteins | sample 1570171 | NCBI WGS metagenome assembly OGCO01 (sample SAMEA4370583, study PRJEB24528) | human gut metagenome | reverse complement strand
CCAATTACTGCTTCTCACAGCTGTGATTAGTTCCTGTCTGATCTCCTCATTCGGAACAAATGCTGATTCACTATCCTCATTGTATCCTAGATAACCAAGGTGAATCAAGTAGGTGATCACATCGTCACGATTTTATATCTTAGCCGGATCATTTTTGAAAGTTGCTGTATCAACTTTAACTTCTGAACCTGAAAGCATCTCGATAATCGAATTCCTCAGCCCATCATAATTCATGCAGATGAGTGGTACAACTACCTCATACGAACCGGTCTCAGACCAATAGCTTCTAAATCGTCCTTTTGTCATTACACTTACAACAGCTTTGGGATTATACACTTGATATCCATCAAGCAGATATCCATCATACCATTTTTTGACTTTATCAAAATCCCTGTTGTATTTTTCACAGAGTCCTTTTACCTCATTTTCGGTAAAACCGATGTATGGAGCCAATTCATCTGCCTGCAGCATTGTAAACTCATCCAGGTTATTTACTGCGGACTGGGCCCTTTCTTTCTTAATCGGCAGAATTCCCGTAAGATATGCCAGCTGGATGTACTTCGTTGGTTCTATACCTTTAAACATTCCCCTTAAAAAATTAAGGTATTCATCCTGAATGTTTTCTATAATTGCTCCATCTCGGATAATAACATCCCATTCATCTATGATAACAACAAATTTCTGTCCAGTACGTTCCTTTACCCGTGAAAGCGCATCCGGAAGAGTCACTACCTCTTGTGGCAGCGCATCTGGATAAATGCCACGAAGTTCATCCAGAACACTTTTTGTTATAAAAGAGACCACTTTATCCGCATCATCACAGTTTGCTAAAAACCACTGAATATCAATATGGATCACATCATATTTATTAAGATGCTTCTTGAAATCGGCATCTTTGCTTATCCTCAATCCTGAAAACATCTGCTCGGAATCCGTACCCTTGCTGTAATATGCCGCCAGCATGTTTGCTGCATAAGACTTTCCGAACCGGCGCGGCCGACTATTGCAGATATAGGCATTCGTTGTATCGAGAACACTATTTGTATACTCGATCAAGCCAGTCTTATCCACATATATTCTGGAGTTAAGAGCAACCTGAAACGCACTGCTGTCTGGGTTTACAAATCTTCCCATGCTTCCGGCCACCTTTCTTTGTAAATGCTTTAAAGATAGCTCTTCCGTTCATTCTGGTCAAAAATTCTAACCAGATTTTCTATCTTTTGGTTTAGATAATACATTGTACTGATCTCCTTTATATGTTACTTTCTATTCCTTATAGACCACACAAAAGCTTTCTGACGATTACCCCAAACGTATTTCTGCCATAATAGTTTTAGCGATGGCTTATCTGCCCATTTTCTGTTAATATCTTCAATATCCATTTCACTTTTCAGATCCTGCATAAATTGTTCTCGCTTAGGGTTCATTTCAATATGTTTACGCATTGGACCTTGATACCTTAAAGCATCTTCAAATCTCAACTCATGCCCATACATCGAACCTTCAGCTTTTTTCAATACAGATTTTCCCTTTTCAGTATTTGCAATTGCCAGAGAAGAACCACCATTTTTACCATATAATTCCATACAATAAATATGTACTCCCCATAGGTCACCGAGAGATATATCGGCTGTCCGTTCCGTTGTCGCAAAGAGGCATTCATAGCATGAAGGTCGGCTCATAAGATGCTTCAACCAAATATACCAAAATGGGTTAAACCAACGGTCTTTTTCAATTACTTTTTTCTTATTATCGTTCATCATAACTGTGGTCCTCATTATCTCAAAGTCCCATTTGTGATGTCCGAGAAAAGAGTGGCCCTTATACCTGTAGTCAATGCTTTCGATTAAAGCACCGAATTTCTTTTTTAGTGATTGCTCATATTTCCGAATATAAAGGGGACTCGGGACGCCTTCGCAAATAACCTCCACGGTTAATAAGTTATCCTGATTCGTATTACGCAAAAACGCCTTTAATCCAGAAATTTGACATGGCGTTCCAGAAAAAAGCACTTTCTTTCCGGAATTCAAAAAATCTTTAGCCTGCTGATATGATTTACCCATTTTGCTTTGGGAATATTTTGATTTTCTAAACTTAGCCAAATTTTTCTTGTCGGTAATATAACTGTGCCAAACTAAAAGCCCCTTACTTTCTGCACCAAAAATCACATAATTGTCATCGCAAAAAGTATCGACAATAGCTGAAAATGCACCGCCGCTAGTGCTTTCAAAACGTACTTCTTCATCTTTGATATATCCACCAAAAACATACTTGTCCTTGCCATATCGCACTGGCATATTCTCATAAAGACAGACTTGGTGGCACAAATTACATTTTACACACAAGTCTTTATTAAGAATCGGATAACGAAATCCTTCATCGTCCTCTTCCATCTTCAATGCACTTTTAGGGCAAATCTGAACACAGGCTTCACAGCCGTAACACTTTCCCTTATCTTTGTCTATCAAGTATCCCGCCATATCTCACACCACCATTAAAAGCAGGAAGTCAATTCCATGTGCAAGAACTCAAGAGATTTTTTTCTAGCTTCTGCTATGCGACTATGAACTACTTCATAATTTATATCGTTCAAATTACCCTTGTCTTCCGCTCCACTTACCAGCAAATGGTCAGTCAAGCCAAACAGGGCAAGAAGCTCTTTTATTTTAGTATCACACAGTTCTCTGGAGAATACGTAGAACAGCTTACTGTATTGAACAGCAAATATCGCTCCATGGAACGAATTTGTCACAACACATTCTGCATATTTCGTAAGGGACAAAAACTCTTCAACCCCTGCCTCATAGAACATTCGGCGATTAGTTTTTTCAGCATTTTTTGCGCGCAAACTAATTTCAACGATCTTCCAGCCATTTTCTGCTGCAAGCTTCTCTGCATAAGCCTCCATATGAGGATTATATCTACGCGAATAAAGTAACAGATACTTCTCATTTTCCAGCCGTTCGTCCGCTATTTTGTCGTACTCATTACTTGTCAGCAATAATGTTGGATCAATTACCCTTTGAACTGGAACATCTACATGAGAAGCGACATATGGTATCATTTGATTTTCTCTTAAGCCAATCGCATTAAAATTTTTCAGCCTTTCGTTCAACTTTTGATAATCGTCCTGCTCAAAATGTGAATCTGCAAAACTTGCGGCATACGCAACGCTATTCTTTTTCATACAATCATAATTTGCGAAATATCCATCATCGAAGCCTCCAAACTCATCAATGCAAAAGATCGTATCACTTCCACATACGAAGCCTGTAATGTTTTCATCCATAGAAATATCATTAAAATTTTGAGCCGTGTATTTCTTACACGTGCGTTCAAAACGCTTATGATAGAATTTATCAAACTTATAATAATTTTCCTGAATAGCGGGCAGTGTAAGCTCACACATCTTACGAGATTCCTCATCTTTATCCCACATATTGGCAACTGGATTCAATGGGTCTTTATCAGCTAAAACCTCAGGGCAATAATCAACAAGGACAGGCTCAACTATATTCCCAGCAATCTTTTTTATAGACTGACAAAGTGCCCATGATTGAAGTGCAGAGCCATAATTTGTGAAGTTACAATAGATGTTATAACTAACTATTCCAATTCTTTTTTTCATGTTTTATTTGTCTCCTTTTAAATTTTAAAATCACACACAAAGTGGTGAGGAACTTGTTCTTTTTTTTGGGGGGAGTTCCATGTAATTACCATACTGCTGTTCCAACAGCTCTTTGCATTTTCTTATTGCCATAAAGTTCTTTCCGGCAAATTCCAATATGTACTCTATGATGATAAGAAAAAACTCACTACTTTGCAAGCTAATCCGTATAAAAACTTCATCTAAATTTCTCTTTGACACCTTTATGGCTCAGTTCCGCCCGGAATGGAGACCTGTCCTGCGTATCCCTTGGAATCCTTTTGTTGCATACCCATGTCCGTGATGGGGCTAGCAAAGGCAAGCCAGAGTCCAGACAATGGCTAGATGGCTGTTTTTATAACCGGATTACCAGAAAAGTCCGTAAGGACTCCACAGTTACGATTGATGGCGTCTGCTATGATGTTCCCATGCAATTCATCTCCGCAAAGGTCGATATCCGTTTCCAGCCAGATGACATATCTTCTGCATTTATTCTGTTTGATGATCAGAAGTTCCCGATTCGCCAGACCAATCGCAACGAAAATTATCCCCGCTCAAAAAAATAAAATATCCGCTTCACAAATTAATCTCTTTTCAAAGAGGTGGTTATTAATTGATATTCATTTAATGTTTTCAGATACTCCATGAACTTTTCCTTATTTTCAATAGCTGTTGTTGTTGGTCTACCCAGATTTTGTCTTGATCCAATAGCACACTTCACCTCTATTAAACTCAACTTTTTTCGTTTTCTTGCTTTCTTAAGTTCTCTTTCCAAATCATCAAATGTATCAACACAAACTGCATGTGGATAACCACAGGCTTTCGCAACTTTTGTAAAATTAACAGAAGCCGCTGTTGGCATGCCTCCAACTGTTTCATGCGCTTCATTGTTAATGATTACATGGATCATATTTGCGGGGGCAGTAGAACCTATTATCGCCATAGCTCCCATATGCATAAGAGCTGAACCATCACCATCAATACACCATATCTTTGTATCTGGCTCATTTAGTGCTATACCCAGGGCAATAGAAGACGTATGCCCCATTGATCCTACTGTCAGAAAATCATACTGGTGCCCCTGTTCATTTGCTGTCCTTATTTCAAAAAGTTCTCTGGATGCCTTCCCGGTAGTTGAAATAATTGGATCTTTTTTAGAATTTTTTACAATAAGCCGAATAACATCTTCTCGCAGCATTTTGTTATGATTTTTGTATGAAATCTTTGTATCCGTAGAAATAGCTCCTTTACTGACTACAAAAGCTACATCTTTTCCAACTGCCAATTTTTTCCTAAAGCATTCCATCTGCTGCTCTACTTCTTTATCCGTTGTTTCTTTGCGGATTACAAAAGCTTCTATCCCCATATCTTCGAGAAGTTTTAAAGTAATCTCTCCCTGATAAATATGCTGAGGTTCATCATGTATTCCCGGTTCACCTCTCCAGCCTATAATAAATATCATGGGTATCGCATAGACCTTATCATTTAACAGCGATGCAACAGGATTAATAATATTTCCTTCTCCTGAATTCTGCATGTATACTACAGGTATCTTACCTGTGGACAGATAGTAACCAGCTGCTAAAGCTGTACAATTTCCTTCATTTGCCGCTATTATATGATGGTTCTCATTGATTCCATATGTTGCCATCAGGTAATCACAAAGTGCTTTTAATTGTGAATCCGGCACGCCTGTATAAAAATCTGATCCTATAATCTGTACTAGCTTTTCTGCTTTCATAAGCTCTTTGCACTCCTTACTCTCTTTCCACACTTGTTATAGTGTATCGATTAATGTAATAATATCCTTAATCGGAAGTAGTCGGTCATCCACTTCTTTCGCTCTATGATATTTCAATATTTCTCTTGCTGTATCCTGCATGGCAGGAAATGCACTGCGAGTCAACTGATTCGCATAAATCACAAGGTTCACCCCATGAACTGCCAGTTCCTCTTCCGTAATCGTATTGAAAGAGGAGGGAACCACTACTAAAGGTGTTTCCGTATTTACCATCCTGAACTTATCACAAAATTCCAGTATCTCCGCTGGATCTTTTTTTCTGCTATGAATCATAATTCCATCTGCACCTGCTTTAACAAAAGCAGTTGCACGCTTTAAAGCATCTTCCATTCCGCGTTCCAGAATAAGACTTTCAATTCTTGCAATGATCATGAAATCATCTGTAAGCTGGGCATTTTTTCCTGCGCGTATCTTCTGGCTGAAATGTTCTATACTATCCTGGGTCTGTGCCACATCTGTCCCAAACAGCGAATTTTTCTTAAGCCCCGTTTTATCTTCAATGATCACAGCTGAAACTCCCATTTTCTCAAGAGACCTCACTGTATATACAAAATGTTCAGTCAGCCCACCTGTATCTCCATCAAAAATGATAGGTTTTGTTGTTACCTCTGTAACATCATCAATTGTTCTAAACCGGCTTGTCATATCAACAAGTTCAATATCAGGTTTCCCTTTAGCTGTAGAATCGCAAAGAGAAGATATCCACATGGCATCAAATTGATCCAATCTGCCATTATGCTCAACCACCGTTTTCTCTGCAATAAGACCTGTAATTCCATTATGAACTTCCAGTGCCTTTACAATCGGCCTAATGCCAAGTAACTGCTTTAATCGCTTCCGTCTGTACTCTGGCATAGCAAGTCTCGCCCTCATTTTCCTACTGAGTTCTTTAATCTGTGGATCATATGTATATGGAATATCAATGATCTTACCACCGTAAGCTTCCACTGCTTTTTTTGCATTTTCGCGGATTGCTTTCATAGGTCCTTTACACCAATTATCTCCATGTATAACATAATCCGGCTTTATTTTGCTAATGACCGTATCATACATAATTGAATCCTGTTCGACTACTTCTGACACACCAGTAATTTCTTGCACCATTTTTTTTCTTTCATAAAAAGAAATTGTGGGAAAACGGTCAAACTGTACTAATGCCTTATCTGTCATAACACCAACCACTACGTCTCCATATTTTTGTGCCTCATGGATGATATTTAAATGCCCTGCATGGATCACATCTGTTGTAAAGCATGTATATACAATGCCCATATTTGAATCTCCTCTAATTTGTTCGTTTTATTTGTTTTTTTCTATTATTTCCCTGATAATAAACTCTGCTGTATTATCTATTTCATCAAAAGAAACCTGTTTTGTAAGATTCACGTCAAAAACTTTTTTTACTTTTTGTAACAATTCATTTGTATAAACAAGAACACCATCCTGGACATTCTCTATTCCGTCTAAATAAATAGATTCTTTGTTTTTTTTCCTCATTTCTTCCAAAGAAAAAACAGTTTCATCTATATACGCTCGTGGAGATTCACCACTTCCATCAATAATAACCGGGTATCCACCTATCTCACCAAATACCCCAGGACAATGAAGTTTTGTCTTTTTTCCAGTTCTTACCGCCCCAAGGATTGCCTGAATAATTTCAAAATTACTGGAAGCATTCATCATATTTCTTTTAGCATCAACTGGCATAGGGATATTGCAATTGGATATGATTTTATCAATTCCCAAAGGTAGTGGACTGTCATGGTATCTCATGTCGATCAGCATTGGTACTCCCTCTGTATGACCTTCTTTACTAATACATACATCATGAAAATGGGAAACTGCAAATGTAATATCTATATTCCAAAAGTCTCTAATCGAGAGAATATTGCCTGCCGCAAGCTTAAATCGGTATACCAGATGATTGATGTTACCACTTCCAAAGTCCGGATATGCCTTACCTGCCGATTTCAACCATGGTATCACCACATCTGAATAAGATGTATTAATAACAATCGCATCTGAACCGGTTCTTTCATACGCCTCCATGATATTTTTTGTATATCGTATAGATAAAGGAGACCAGATTCCATAAGCCCGCACTGTTTTCCACGAAATGCTTCCATATTTCAACCCTGAGTAAGCACGGCTGCTATTGACAATGATATCCGGTACAAAACACTCTATAGCATGCTCAATCGTTTTTATATCGTTTAAATCAACAGTAGCATTTATTTTTACCTGACATTTGTTTTGTCCTCTGATCAACGACGCAACCTTAACGATATTTACATCCGAGTTCATTTTTTCTTCATTTCTTCCAACCACGCAGATTTCCATATTCTCATCCGCCATAGAAACCAGATAATCCAGCAAATAATTTCCTACACTTCCCAGGCCAATGATCATAATTCTGACTTTCCTGTTTTTCAATTCATTTTTCAATTTTTCCAGCTTTTCATTGATTGTTTTCATCTTTTAATACTCCTGAATTTGGTTGAAGTCATCTAATGTATTGCAGTTAACCCAATTTTCCAAGGTAATCAGTTCATACTTGTCTCTCCCAATAGTACGAAAATATTTTTCAACAAAAATCAGATTAGTTCCTTTCCATTCTTCTTTATCTATTTTGCTAAATACTTTTTTTGCTATTTCTTTATCTGAAAATTTCCAGACCTGTCCAGAATTATAAATCGCAAAAAAGGGCTCTTTTATGAGTAATTCATTGTGTCCTGTATCATATATGTATCGGATTTCACCAGCAATATCAAAATACAGCGCAACTGATTTGTCTGCCAGGATTGGATTTCTATTAACAGTAACCACACTTTTATCGGCACTACACACCCTTTGGTAATCGTCTTCATTAAAATATAAATCTCCTTCTGCAAAAACGATCTCATCTGCCCCTGTTTCAAAGGCTTTTTGCAGTCCTAAATAAAGACTATATCCTGAACCATAGGTTGAATAATATGGATTTTCAATCAAAAGAATCCTATCTGAAAACTTTTTAAATGATGCCCTGATTGTTTCGCATAACTCTTTATATCTGTATCCACCCACTATAATAAAATAGTCAAATTCTCTGCTGCGTTCTAACAAAATATACAACAAGCTGTCTTTTAATGACTTATTATGATATAAACACTTAATGACCGGCTTACCTACTGACCGGCTGAATCGTGTAGACATGCCCGCCACCGTTATGATTAAAACTTTCATTTGTTTAATTCCTTTACACACTCTTCAATACCTTGTTCAAGTGTTACTTTCGGCATCCATCCGGTTCTTTCTCGGATTTTATCTGTATTTAACAGTCTCCTTTCCGGATCTGACTTTCTAAATCCTTTAAATACAATCTGTGGATCTTTCTTCCCCATTTTATCCCCACACATTTTTACCAGATTTACAATGGATATTTCCTCATCCGTTGCCACATTATAAATAGAACCATCCAAAGCCTCCGGTGAATCAATCAATGCAATCACAGCCCTGCAAGAATCTTCATTGTAAAGAAATGTTCTCATATTTTTCTTACTATTTTCTAAAAGCTGCACCTTTCCTGTATCCTTTAACTGGTGAAGAATATAAGGGATAATATGTTTTGGATACAATTCGTTTTTGCTGTAAACATTAGCAAAGCGAATCGAACAGCCTTTAATCTTACCTTCATCCACAGCATCTTTTATAAAAAATTCTGTCATGAGTTTTCCAGTAGCATAGCTCGTTCTCTGGCTGTGTTCTGCATCAGACATAGTAATGAAATCCGACTCTTTCACTCCATCCGGTGTCCATGACTGCATAGAATATACTTCAGACGTTGAACAATTTATATAAATATCTGCACCATTCTCTATCGCCTGGTCAAGAAACATCTTCATTCCCAGCACATTGGTTGTAAACGTGCGATTTACATGATAAAAATGTTCCGTATGTACCACTGCAGCACAGTTTATGTATACAAGTAAACCATATTGACCCTTTTCTTTTTGTATTTCTTGTTTCAGGCTGTCCATCTGGGCATTATCATTAATATCGTATTGATAAAACGTAAAAAGTGAATTATTGACTATGTCTTCTACTGTATGAAGAGAAGACGCAAAAAAATTATCAAAACCTATCACCTTATGTCCCATTCTGACAAGCTGTCTTGCCAATTCATTTCCTGTCATTCCAGTTACTCCACTGATCACATACAAGTTTTTCATTATCATCATACTCCTGTTAATAACCTTTTTTTATAAAAAGAATCTATTTTATCAGAAAATGCTTTCTGCTCTCTTTCTATATCATAATCAACTGCACACATCTTAAATTCATCTGTTTCTGTATCCCATAGTACAAATTGTGCTCTGGGATTATGATTCCTTGGCTGTCCAACTGAACCAGGATTTAAAAATACCGTTTTTTTCTCATTCCGCATTATCTCATTATTATCATAATAAAATTCTGAAAAAACATGTGAACGATGACTATGTCCAGATATCACATAATCATAATTCTCATAACCTATATGTTTTCCCTCAGGTGCTATACTTTTCCAAAATATTTCTTCAATACTGCCATGCACTGCTAATATTCTCTTATTTTCTATATCTATTTCCATTTTTCCTGATTTATTTAATTCACAATTTAAATAACTAATACTACTTTCAGATAACTTACTTCTAGTAAATTTTGCTGATTTTCTGCCTCTCTCAGAAGAAAATTTTGTATAATCCTGTTCCAGTATCGCTTTCTCATGATTTCCCCAAATAGAGCAACATATCGGATATGGAAACTTTTTTAAAATTTGTATGATCTCATCAGATCTCATTCCATAATCAATATTATCCCCTAATATTATTGTTGTATCTGGCTTATACCTCTTTTCTACATCCTTCAGTACACTATTTAAAGCACTCACATTTCCATGAATATCTGATAAAATTAATATTTGCATATATATCCTCACACTTCTCTACGTATAGTCCAAAAATCAGGAAATGATGTATCAAACTGTCTCTCTACATCCTTAATAAATTTTTTTGCTTTATCGTCATTCGAAATATTATTTTCTAGATAAAAAGCATTGAATCCCTTCAGTATAATTCATTAACTTTTTCTCAAATGCTACTTCTCTTAATCTTTTATTTTGTACATTATACATCTGATATTTAATAATTTGCCGCCTTTTATCAAACAAACAATGATTATAAATTATTTCTTCTAAAATTTTATTAAAATCTATCATACTTATTAAATTCTTATATATACCAGCTTTTATATGTGGGCTTATTACCATAAAACCAATATGACTTGTTCTATCTTTATCTTTGTAATACATAAAATATGGTTTTTCAGAACCATTGCTATCATACAATGGTTGCGAATGATCTCCCATAATAACACTCGTACAATTTTTCGGAAACAAATCATCAAAAAATTCAAATTGCTTATTTACATAATCCAAACAATCTCTATGTTGTCGCTCTATAAAGGAACTCATATCAACAATTCCTACATCCGCAAAATTACATATTTGTGGTTTTCCTGTTAGGTAGCCACATAACATCGGAAAATGCAGTTCCCATGGATAATAAATAAAATTGAACGTTTTTTTGGGGCTACATG
>OGCO01006066.1_pt1 | contig 11061 bp, 13 predicted proteins | sample 1570171 | NCBI WGS metagenome assembly OGCO01 (sample SAMEA4370583, study PRJEB24528) | human gut metagenome | reverse complement strand
GACAACGGGCTGTCCTTTCGTCGCGATAACAGCGGATTGGTGTCAGCAGATTGCCCTTTCGGTCGATCAGGGCGAAATCATTGCAGAAACTGTCAAATCCAATGGAATCAATATTATCCCGGGTCTGCAGAACCGCTTTTCGCAGTCCGGTGCACAGTTCATCATAAATATGTATAAAGTCCCAGTACAATCCGCCGTTGATGGAGACCGGTGCATTTTTGAACTGATGAATGCAGGATATTTTCAGTTTATGTTGGCTTGCCGTGATTAGAAACAGTTTTCCGCTGCTTCCGCCAAGGTCAAATGCAAGAAAGTTCATAGATGATCGGACCTCCTTTTTGTCGTGTGCTCTCAAAATTTTTTGACAGACTCTGCTGTAAATAGGGATATGTTTTGTTTCACAGAAGTATCTGACAGAGATGAAAAGATTGAGGGCATGTTGTTGCTAAACTCTTATTTCAGGGTAGGGATGCATTCGTCTACGGTAGACATGACAGCGCCTCTGGACAGGTTGCAGAATGCATCACATTCGATGCGCTCCAGCATGCTGTAGGCTTTGTAGATAGTATCTCCGCTGCATACGATTCCGTGATACTGCATGATGGCTCCGATTGGTTTCCGGACAGCAAGTTCACGATGTTCTTCGTAATATTTATAGACATTTTCGGAAAGTTCTTTGGTAAAAGCCTGTGTCCATGGGATAACGCCTACTTTTCCCCGGCCCATAGTAGCCTCTGTTACGTTTGGAATCTCTTTTCCAAAAGCAACATATGGCATGCAGTAAAATGGATGCGCATGGATCACGGAGCCGATTTCTTTAAAGTTTTTCAGGATCAGGACATGCATCAGTGTCTCGCGGGACAGGCGGCCGGTTCCTTCCAGAATGTTTTCATCATAATCAATCAGGAGAAAATCTTCCGGTTTCAGGTCACAGTGCCGTTCTTCAGACATCATGGAAGGGGAGAGCAGAATGCGGTTATCATCTACGCGAACAGAGAAGTTTCCGCCGGCAGCATTTGTTAAACGGCGTTCAAACATAAGCTTTGCGATTCTGCACATTTCTACGCGCATTTCATAATAAGATAAGTTCATAATCATTATATCCTTTCTGTTGAATTTTGTCTTTCTGAAATAATCCGTACTGCCATCTGAAAGCGGCAGTATGGGCATTGGTGTAAAAACTATTTTTCGTGACTGTTTGTATACGGTTGGAAAATTGGCGGAGTGGCTAGTGAAAAATACATGTTCGTGATTATTTGCGCCACTGGCCGAAAGCTATGGAATAGACATGAATATGTATATCATGCTTGTATGCTGACCAACTCTTTTAATACTTTGGCTCGTTCCATATCAAAACCGACCGAAAGTTCGGACTCTGCCGTTGCTGCGGAGATCGCAGTGGCAAGTTTTAAGGTTTCTTCGTCAGAAAGCCCTTTATATACGCCATAGATCAAGCCGGACAGGAAACAATCTCCGCATCCAATCGTGTTTTTTACCTGTATTTTTGGCGGGAATACACGATAAATTTTATTGTTGATACGTACCATAGAACCAGAAGAGCCTAAAGAAACGGCAATGACAGGAATGTGATAACAATCCAGGGAAATCAGCGCTTCCCGGATATCGTTTTCACAGTTCAGTTCTTTGCCGCACAGATAAGAAAGTTCATCCTGATTTGGTTTTATCAGGTACGGTTGTTCCTGAATGCATTTTTTTAATGTTTCGCCACTGGCATCTAAAAAGACTTTCAAATGTTTTTTTTGCAGATGCTGCATGATCTTGTTATAAACAAAAGCATCCGGGCAATTAGACGCATCTCCGGATAGAATCAGAAAATCTCCTTCTTGAATCTGTTGATCCAGATATTGAATGAAGCTGGAGATATCCTCATCTGTCAGAGGAACCCCCTTAGAAGAAAGACAGGTACATGCACCTCCATCTTCAATCAGGAGATAATTGGTTCGGGAATCCTGTTCGGTATAATGTTGAAAACAAACGCGAATGCCCTGTGATTTCAGCATTTCCATAATCTGCGTTCCAGTTTCTCCGTGAGCAATCCCAAGGGCGGTGTTATCAATTCCGAGAAGTGCGAGATTGATGGATACATGTGTTCCTTTTCCGCCGAGCCCGCAGACTGATCGGGTCAGTCTGTTTGTGACTTCCGGGTGAAACTCAGGCAGATACAGGATCTGATCCAGAGCCGGATTCAGTGTTACTGTGTGAATATGTGGCATAGACATCCCTCCTGTTTTTAAAATCACACAAAACAACAACTAAAATGTGATAATATGACTGTATCTGTTTGGATTATATCATATAAAAACATGAAAAGCAACATATTCAAAAGATATATAACGTCAAAATGGATAAGAACAGACGCATACGGACAAATATAAAAAAGAAATCCTCAAACGTATGCTTATTTTCCGGAAGAACAGATCTTGATGCCTGCGTTTTCCAGAAATTCCAGTGATTCCCGGTCTGCTTCAGAGTCCGTGATGATGCAGTTTACACTGTTGAAGTCTGCAAGGAAGAACTGGCCGTTGGTATCGAATTTTGTGTGATCCGCCAGCAAAAATACTTCTTTTGCAGCATCGATCATATATTTTTTCGTGCTGATCTCATGAATACTCGTATCTGTAAACATTCTTTCCTGACTGATTCCTGCACAGGAAATGAAACATTTGTCCGGATAATATTCGTTGCCGGAGAGCAGGGAGGCTGTGTCGTAAGTAGAAAGGTTACTTGGATTGAACACTCCGCCAAGACAGATGAATAGTTTGTTGGAACAGTCGAATTTGGAAGCTTCTGCAAGGAACTTCAGGGAATTGGTAATGAAAGTAACATGAAGTTCGGCAGGAAGAAACTGTACCAGATACATGGAAGTGGAGCTGTTATCCACGAAGATTGTATCCCCGTCTTCGATGAATGAAACCGCATATTTGCAGATGTCCTGCTTTAATGCGTAGTTCTGGATTCCGCGGATCGCCACCGGATATTCCTGGATGCCATCGTTTGCCCGGTTTTTTATGTGGGTGGAGACGGCTCCGCCGTGCGTTCTTGTCAGTATTCCCTGGGCTTCCAGATCTTTCAGATCTCGTCGGATCGTTTCCTTGGAAGTGTCAAAATAATCAGCCATTGCGCTGACCTCTATTGTGCCGTCCTGTTCAAGAAATTTTATAATCTCTGCTTTTCGTTCGATGCTGTACATGAAGTTGTCTCCTTTTCAATAATATATGGAAATCAGTATGGAAAATATTTTTTCTGCCTGAGTCTGTGTAATTAGAGTGTTTTTTGAGTTATCTTACTATGAGTATAAATAAAAAAAGTCTTGATGTCAATTCAAACAGTCATAATCAGACATAAACAGTAATAAACTGTGTGGGGATTGAGTGAAAAGAAAAAAATCTTAAAAAAAACAGAAAAAAAGGAGAAAGAAATATTGATTTTAATAATGCAAGTCATTATAATGATATTGGAACGTATCAAAAATATAAAATGCCCTTTTCAATAACATAAAACAGCAAAGATCAAGGAGGAAGTTATGACATCGAAGGAAGCGGCTCGCATGATTGACATCAGTGCAGTACGGACACCCCATGGACTTGCAGATATCGAGTATGTAGTAGAAGTTGCAAAAAAATATGGTTTTATCAATGTACATTCACTGCCGTGCTGGACGAAAACGGTCAGTGAATTGCTGAAGGATGAGCCGGATATTTATGTGGGAGCACCGGTCGGATTTCCGGGCGGAGCCCACAAAACCGCAGTAAAACTGCTGGAAGCAGAGGAATTGATCAAAGATGGCGTTCAGGAAATGGATATAGTGATGAACGTAGGGAAATTTAAAAGTGGCGAATATGATTATGTTCTGGATGAACTCAGACAGATCATTGCGCTGGCTCCGGATGATGTGCTGACCAAAGTAATCATAGAATTAAACTGTCTGACAGATGCGGAAATGGAAGATGCATGTAAGCTTGTGATCGAGAGCGGTGCAGATTTTCTGAAGACCGGTACCGGCTGGGTACCTGGAAATGCAAATGTAGAACGTATCAAAAAAATAAAAGAGCTGACACAGGGGAAAGTAAAAGTAAAAGCAGCAGGAGGTATCCGGACGAGAGAAGAGTTTGATGCTCTCTGCGCAATGGGAGTGGAACGATTCGGGATCAATACAAAATCAGCTCTGGAGATTGTATCCAGCTTCGATTAAATTCCTCAGAGTTGTGTTTTTTGAAAACACCGTTCAGAAAATATAGATAACAGGGAGAAGGAAGGAGAGGAAAGGAGAAGGTGAGAGAAAAAGAAAAAATCATAGCGTATGATCTTGGAACTGGGGGAATAAAAGCGTCGTTATTTGACGTGGCGGGAGAATCATATGCGCATACATTTCGGGCATATTCTTAAATTCCGCGCTTAAATCCGCGTCGGGAATTTCAAGTTCGTTTCCGTAAATGTCAAATGCTTTTACATCGGGCGAATTTTCCGCACCGCCCGTACACATAACAACACCGTCGGTGCAAAGCACCATAGGACCCGACGGAATAACCGCGCGCGGAGTCGTCCACGTGCCCTCGACAACCGACATAGCGCCGTCGTATTTTATAACCGCGGCAAAATTATCCTCGGTATCGCCGAACGGAGTGTTTAAATTTTCACCGCACGAAATTACCGATTTTCCTTTGCCGAAAAACCAGTCGGAAAAATAACAGCCGTAGCAGGCAATATCCAAAAACACACCGCCTCCGTGCGAAAGATGTCATTTCCTCCGCCTATGACGACACGCCCCTGTGCTTTGCGCCCTTTCCGAGCGGACCCGTATGACCGTTGATGTAGCGAAGCTTTATTGGTTTTCCTATAACACCGCTGTCCAGCACATTTTTAAGCTTGTATAAATACGGTCTGTACGCAACGGGCCAGTTTACAACCGCCTCAATGCCGTATTTTTCAACGCTTTTTTCAATTTTTTTCGCCTCGTCATAGCTTACCGCAATGGGCTTTTCTATCGACACGTTAACACCGCGCTTTGCACATTCCTCAACACCCTCGGGTTTTTGGCAGTTTTCGGTGAGGATAAACGCAATGTCAGGTTTTAACTCGTCGAGCATCTGTTTATAGTCGTCATAAATGTTTTTGCAATAGTTTTCGCGCACATTTTCAAGGTTCCACTTCGGGGTGTAGCGCAGGGGCGGAATATCATCAACACTCGACTTTACATCTGCCGCACCGACAAGTTCAAAATCCTCCTGCTCGCTTATGTAGAGCGCAACCTCGTTTACGTGCATATGCGAAAATCCTATTATTACCGCTTTCAATTTCACTCTGCATACACCTCTCTTTTAATTTCCGCAGATTTATAGAACATTTCAATTATTCTTGCCGTGTTTATGGTTTCTTCGGGTTTGACAATCGGTTCAGCTTCGCCTTTTATAACCTTGCGCAGATTATCTGCAATGTAAATATGCCCCGCAAACGGCGAATTGTAGATAAGCTTTTCTGTTTTGAGAATTTCTTCGCCGTCCTCGCCGAAATAAATTTTTCCGCTCGGCAAATCTATCCCTGCCCTGTCGCCCACAAGACGAATGTCCGAGCTTTCGGGCATATTTGCCGCCCATGCCACCTTAAAGCTGACGTTCGCGCCGCCGCGGAATTTAAGCGTTCCGCAGGCAAAATCCTCAACATCCATTTCATCGGGATTAAATTTCCGCATATTATCCACATTTCCGGTAAGTGCACCGCTGGATTTTAATGAGCCCAGCTCCTGCTTGTGATTTTGCATTGTAACACCGTTTACCGATTTTATCTCAGGATTTCCCATAAGCCACAAGATGGCATCGAGCATATGTACGCCGATGTCAACAAACGCTCCGCCGCAGCTTATTTTTTTCATATGAAAGGTTCCCCAATACGGAATACCTCTGCGGCGCACTCTAGACAGCTCGCCGTAATATATATTTCCGAGACCGTTTTTATCTGTGTAGTCCTTAGCGGCAAGGCGGTCGGGAGTAAAGCGCATACTCTGGCACGCCATAAGGAGCTTGCCGTTTCTTTCGGCTGTGTCGAACATCTCTTTTGCATCTGCATAATTAAAGGCAAGCGGTTTTTCACAGAGTACATTTGCACCGTGATTAAGCGCCATTAGCGTATACTCCTTGTGAAAACAATTCGGAACGCAAACCGAAACAAGGTCGGGTTTTTCCTTTTCAAGCATTTCCTGTGCGTTTTGGTAAAAATTTGGTATACCGTGCCGCTTTGCCGTTTCCCTTGCCGCAGTTTCGTTTATATCCGACACCGCAGATATACGGAAGTCGTCGCTGAAATTTCTGTACGCCGGTATATGTGCGGAATTTGTAATCATTCCGCAGCTTATTATGCAAACCTTAATCAATGAATTTCGCCTCCCTTAAAAATCCGAATGTTTCGCCGTCGCTCTTTGTTGCCCTATATTCAAGACCGATATAACCGTCATACGGCAGTTCGGATATTTCCTTAAGTATCTTTATATAGTCAGCATTACCCGTTCCCGGCTCATGCCTGCCCGGAGCGTCCGCAACGTGAAAGTGACCTATGAGGTCTGCATTTTCCCGTATGTCGTCCATTGAGAAATCGCCCATCATATTCTGATGATAAATGTCATAGAGCATTTTAATGTTTGGGCTGTTTACCTTTTTTAAGAGTTCAAAAACGGGCTTTGCATACGGCGTTGAGTACCCCGCTCTGTCAATGTCATTGAGCGGTTCGATTACCAGGGTTATGTTTTCTTCTTCGCATATCGGTTTTGCGGCATTCAGGCATTTTAGTACATTTTCCTCGCAGTACGGTGCATTTTCGCCTATAAGCGCTATCATAGCGGATACATTTAACTTCTTATACACCGGTATGCTCTCGCTCAGCGCCGAAATGAACTCGTCCGCTCTGCCGGAGTTAAGTATTCCTCTCGATAAATCATAAGAGAGTACCTCATCCGTACTGTCAATGTTGAATACCGACAGTTTCATTTTGTTCTCATCAAGCAAACGCTTAACCTTATCAACATCTTTGTTTGTCCATTTCCAGAACTCGATTGTATCTATGCCGTACTTTTTGACTTCACCTATCCTGTCGTAAAAATCAAATCCCGAAAACATCATGTCTATGCAACAGCTAATATTGTTAGTCGCTTTGGCAACCTTATTAAACATCTAAATATCCTCTTTCTACCGCATAAAACTTGCTTTCATCTTCGTAATTATCTTTTAACTCATAAGTGATTTTTTCCCAGTTATCCGGCGCCGAACCAAAATCCGGAATGTCAAGCAATTCTCCGCCTTTTAACGCCGATTGATGTGCAATAAGTCCCGGTATCATATACCTTGCCGCTTCCCAAGCATTGTTTGGGGGCAACTTACCTGTCGTAGCCGCCCTTACAAAATCGTCCACAAGGAACGGGTGTGTATTATAGTGGGCAAATTTAGGCGTATTTCTGAAATTTTTGGGCAGTCTAGCCCTGTTTTGAATAGCTGCAAAGCCCTCTATGTACTTAACGGATATAGGGTCCCTGTTCATATTCATTGTTCCGTTTTTTAAATCTTCATTATATTCCAATGTATTTACAAGATTGCCCACATCTTCTATGTGCGGCTCTTTTCCGCTCGCCACCCCCAACTGATACGTATGCTTTGTTACCGAACACTCGTAAGCTGCTTTTTCGCCATACAGACAAGTTATATAGGACGACGGTTTATTTATTCCGACACGTCTAAATTCGTTTATCCTGGCAATGCCACCGCCTGACATTTGAAAAATTGCCGTTTCGTTGCTGAATGGGTTTTGCCAATTATTTTTATCCTCGCCATAAATATTGTCCTCGTGATTATCACGATACCCCATACACGAAACCTTGAGAGCGTGCTCGTTTATCGCTGAAAATAACATTGATATTGAATGAGTCGGATAGAACATTGGTGGAATTCCGGCAACTCTTCTCCAATTTGGACCGCCGGAGTGTTGAAAGCTTTTATACATTTCGCAAATATCGTGATAATACTGTGACTCACCGTATACGAACTTACCCATTTCTCCGGTCTTGTATTTTTCACGGCAGAATATTGCACACGGATAGTAATAGCAGGTTTCTGCCATCATATAAATTTTACCCGTTTCTTTTGAGAGCTTCACAATTTCCTCGATTTCTTCGACCGAACAACCGATAGGAACAGCGCTTATAACATTTTTTCCTGCCTTCATAGCCTGCACAATCATTGGTCCGTGTAAATGCCTCTGAGTATAAATTCCTATGCAGTCAAGGTCGGGTGCACCTTTCAACATCTCCTCAAAGGAGCTGAAACCTCTCTTTAAGTGATGTTTTTTCATTGACTCCTTTACCCTTTCGGCATCTAAATCCGCTACAACAACTTCTTCAACATCAGGGTGAATGTTAAAAAGCCTTACAAAGTCGTCAGAAAAAAATCCAAGACCGACAATACCGATTTTCATAAAAATCATCTCCGTAATTTTTTATATTTTTTATTATATTATATAACAATTATCGGACGATTTCTATTGATAAAATAGGATTTTTATTGTATAATACGGGCACATTGTTCAAGCATGCCCGTATGTTATCTGAAACTCTCACTGTCAAATCTCCAATCTTCCCTTTTTCTGAAATGTGTTTTGAATTTTCCGTGCTTATCGCAAAGATGCAGCTTATACATCGGCGTTTCTTCAAACTCGGCATCGGTTAAAATAAAGCAATACCTTATCATCGGCCCGAAATCATCATTAAGCAGCGCTCCGTCAAAGCCTTTTTCGCCAAGTCCGCATTTTACGGCGGAATTTACAAAATCCATCTGAATTTCCTGCGGTTTATCACGGTACACCGCGTCATACGCAACCTCGGGGTTTGTACTATCGTGCTCCGCCATTATCTGCTGATGTCTGCGCTGGGGAAGTGCAATATACCCGTCTTTTTCAAGCTCCATAGCTGCTTTAAGCTGCGCCATAGGCATAATTGTTTCTTCCATATTTTCCACCGCCATTGTGGTGTACTGATAATACGTGCTGCCCTCCTCTATTCCGCGGTAAATTCCCCTGAGAATCCTAAATCCCAGTCCGATTACCGTTTTTGTTTCGGGCATAATTTTAAACACTGCGTCGTCTTTGTCAAAACGGCTTGCAGGTGCAAAACCGACAACATCGGCTCCGTTTTGTTTTGCGATTTCAATAATTTTATCTCTCATATCAAAGCTCCCCCACAATGTGCCTATAGCACGCAATATCGCATTTTCTTCCGCAAAGACAGGGCGAATATCCCCACTGCGTATTCGGCAGAAAATTCATTTCCTTATAAATTTCACGTGCCGATTCTGCGTTAAAACGTTTTTCGCCGTTAATGATTTTTTCGCGCTCGGGATTGTTTTTAAGAAAATCGTCCGTCATAAACGGATTTGACTTATGCGCGCCCTTATAATAAACGCTGCATTGCCATGTATCAAGACCGTTTTCCGATACCGCATTGCCGGGGCAAGCCTTTATGCATTCGCCGCATTTATCGCAGACGCTTTCTTTCAAAGGCTCGTCGCATTCGAGCGGCGCGTCGGTTATAATAAAGCAGTAACGCATAAACGGACCGTATTTTTTGTTTATTATTTTTCCGTTAAGTCCCGGCTCACCGAGTCCGCACACCTTTGCCGCCTTGCCGAAGTCGATTATAACATCGGGTGCAGGCTTGCCATCTTCAACGGGGTCGGAAATGAGTTCATATGTATCCACAACCTCAGGATTTGTGGTTTTGTCACCTTTAACCCTCAAATTCGGAATTGCCTTTTGCAGACAGGCGTCATACCCGTTGTTTTCTATCATCGCGCCGATTTTAAGAAGAAAAATTTCAGCCATTTCCTCGTCAAAATATTTAACGCCGAGAGTTGTGTATGTATACTGCTGATTTCCTTTTTCCATTGCCTTGTATATACCTTTTGGCACCGCAAAACCGAAACCGATTATACATTTTGCATTCGGCAGTATCATCATCGGGTCGCGCTGAATATCGTCATCTTTATAAACCTTTCCTATGGCGCAAACCGTTGCGCCGAGCTTTTCAGCAGTATCTTTTATCATTTTTGCATTGAGCATAAAATCACCCTTTCTTTTTTCGTTCACGTACAAACGAAATAATTATTGAGCCTTCAACCAGTATTTCATTTATTACGGTCGGCACGGAAAAATAATGTATTCCGTAAACAAACATACAAACAGACGACATAAAGGAAAAAATACGTATATTCCGTATTCCGGTGCTTGCAAACGCTATCGTTGCCAAAACCGACGCTGCCGCGGGCAATACGCTGAAATTATCTTTCCAGGTAAGTATGGACGCGCCGACAAACAGCACTGAAAACACAATCAATATCGGCGTGACGTGCCCTTCTTTTCTTTTTGGAAGAAAAACAAGCTCGCGCACTATTGCAATTCCCGTCGTAGCCGCCGCAGTATAGCTTAATATCGAAATATGGTGTGCAACCCATAAAAAGTCGGTAATAAGCTTTAAAAACACCATTCTGTAACGTGTCGGCTGTATGTAGATAAAAAATGAAACAATTATTGCCAATATGCCTATCAGTTGACCTATATAATTCATTTTAATAACTTTTTCTCCGTATTGTCCCTGCTCGTATTGCTGTTTTCCGCAACCATAACGGTTGCGTTTTCCGACACGGTTATGTGATGCCATTCGCCTTTCGGAATATTATATAACGTGCATTTCTGCATTTGTATTTTTTCATTTTCCGTATAAAGCACCGCACTGCCGTCAAGGAGAACAAATGCCTCGTCGGTTTCTGTATGTCTTTCAAGCTGACAAAATTTTGAAAACCTTTCGGAATACCGCAAAAACCCGATTTTCCAGCCTTCAAACTGCATCATAACCTTAAAATCTTCGCCGTCAAATTTATGTATTTGTATCATCTGTCCAATCTCCAAGCTTTTTTTGTACGCAGGGGTTCTTTAAATCTTCCCTCCATACAGCCGCCTTTTTTCTCCAGTACCGACACGCACGCCCTTATGCAGCCGCCGCATTTCGCC
>OGCO01006061.1_pt1 | contig 11069 bp, 10 predicted proteins | sample 1570171 | NCBI WGS metagenome assembly OGCO01 (sample SAMEA4370583, study PRJEB24528) | human gut metagenome | reverse complement strand
ATATGAGCTTCTTCCTTTTTAGGCTAGCAAAGGTATATGCATGAAGGGAATTGACAAAAATTAATCCCCCAAGTTTTCAGACTGAGCCCCGAAATTCGGGTATGATGGATTTGCACGCGTCATCGACGAAAGAATCGTTACTGAAATGATTAGCTGTTATCCGAATGTTACTGATCCGGAGTGTGCTTGTTGTTGGAAATTCACATTAAGGTAGTAATTCAAATTCTCCATAAGCCACTTTGGTGCCTCTGTTGAATGATTTGTAGATACGGTATTTCCCTGGATGGTTGGGGGATTCTGATGTATAGAGTTTAATTGTTTGTTGGTGACTCGGGTGCTCCGGTGGGAAAATCCACAGTATATCATTAACGACAGGATCGGTCGGCAATGTTTCCCATTGCCGTTTACTTTTGTTATAGTAAGCAAGGCTGTATTTTTCTCCGCACTCATATTCATAGTGAGAGTGGTTGGTGATGGTTATTTTTACTTCTGTAGTTGATAGCGGATAATGATCGTGTTCTGTTTCTATAGAAAGCGAAGCGGGACTTATGTTCTCTCCAGTCGGAATGTCACGGGGAATAGGTCGCAATGTGACGGAGTTCGTTTGCGATGACTGGTTGGTTTTCTTAGGTAACACTGTATAAAGCCCTTGTTCGTCTTTTATTATCTCATATTTTCCCGATTCCAGCCACGTATTCCAATCCTTAAAAAGGTCGGTGATAAATAGGTATAAATCTTCGGAAATATATATTTCTGTACCTGACTTTAAGTCGCATGCCAACTGACCATTTACGACAGACAGATGTTTCTGGGCTCTTTGTAAGGCTTTCAAATAGACAACCTGATTAAATGCGTAATCTTTATTGAAACCTCGTCCCGTGAATAAATCTATTGCAGCATACGACATCGTCCCTCTTGTCTTCAGGAAAGTAGTGTCGGTTATAGACGTCTTGTAGCTATTAGCTTCTTCCCACATCTTTCTTTTTTCCTGTTCTCTGAATTTCTGTACAATCTCGCTCACTTTATCTTGTTCGCTTGTTTCTCTGTGAGATTTTAGGCTGTCATTATCTTGTAATTCGTCATAAAGAGGTAAAGCAAAAAAAGTGTTATTGTCCTTTTCAAACTGTTCTATGATACATGGGATAATTTTCTTACCCATAGCTTTTAGCTCTTTGAATTGGGGTAAAATGGTGTAAGCACGGGTACTTGAACTTAATTGTGCTTTGGGATTGTTGTGTATTTCTTTTTCCCAGGCATTAAATAAACTGTCAAATTTGGCTATATCCTCTGTTGTCAAAATATCACTTTTTTCTGTATTCTGTTTAATACATCCTGTAGTGATAAAGATAAATGGCAGAATAAAGAAAAGTGTTCTCATCGTTTTAATTATTAATCGGTTTTGTAATAGGTTTGCATAAGGGTATGTCAAGCTTTTGATCTGTTTCCTGCAAATATAGAAATAATATTTTTAAACCGATAAACTGGATGCTGCTGTTTTTTTACCGGATAAGAAAACGTTTATTCGTTTTTCGATGTGATACTAGCTGCCCTTTGATAAATAATGTGAAAAAACAGTTTTAGCCTCATTATCGAATTAACTTTCACCCATTTGTGAGGTCTAACATACATAACTTATTTAATATGAGAATTAAAATGATGAGAAAGCAAATTTTAAGTTTGGCAGTTGCGTTATTGATTGGCTCAACTGTATGTATGGCTCAAAATCGTCAGAATGGAAAGGCTGATAGAGAGAAACGTATGGAACAGATTGTTGCCGATCTGGGCTTGAATGAAAAGCAGGCCAAAGATTTCAAAGCTGCAATGAAAGAAATGAGACCTGCGAAAAATAAATCGAATGAAAGGCCTACGCGGGAAGAAATGCAAAAGAAAAGGCAGGAAATAGATGCTAAAATAAAAAGCATTCTGACCGATGAACAATATAAGAAATACCAGGATATGCGTAAGAAGGATAACGCGAAGAAAAAGAAAAAAGCAAAATAAGTACTATTCGTTTAATCTAAACCTGTCAAACGGAGAATCGTAAAAGATAATCTGTTATGACGCTATACTTATTTTCGGTTCTTTCATAAATAATTTATTTAATCTACATGACCATTTTCGTTCTATTAAAGTTGAATGCAGGCTCCATTTAAATGAGTCTATTTTTCAATTTAAGTAGAACGAAAATTTGTTAGACGATGTTTCGTCTTATATCTATATTCCCTCCACTAAAGCTTTTTCATGCTTTTATCTTTCAATCTTTCACCTTCTGCTGAAACTCCCTGTCTATGGTAGTTGTACGTTGGTGATAGATGTAAAATGATCTGTCACTGATCTGCCATCTTTCACCGGATATTTTTTATTGCAAATTTATCCTCTTCCCGGCTTGATTCGTATTACTTTGTAGAAATTACCGCGTTTCGTATGCAAAGAAGGTATTTTGTTCTTTTGTAATATTCTTCCGAACTGGACAATACTGCAGATAGATACATGAATCTTGCTGTCATGTTGTAGTTGTTGCAGTATTTCAATGGCAAGGAGTTGCTCGCATTCTTCTCCTTCTTTTGCCCCTCGGAAATATTCGTGAAACAACTGTTCGGCAACCGGCATGACTTGAAATTCCTGATTATTCTCCGTCATGACATTTTCATCTTCCGTGTTGAACCAATATCGCTCTCCTCTATATAAGTCGTGCATGGCTTGTGCATAAAGCTGCTCATAATCAATGGGGGAGCAGTCGATGGGACCGGTCACGTTAATGACGATGTAGCGTCGGCTGCCGGAAGTATCAGTCAGTAGGTCCTTGTGATTGCTTGTCCCAATGAAAGATGCGTATCGGCGCATCTCTTGAGTAGCGGTGCCATGCGGACGCCGGACGTTGACAACCGGTTTTTGAAGAATATGTTTCAGAAATGCCTGCTGGCTCACTCGGTTCTGATCAAATTCATCCATATTGATGAGTGCGAATCTATTTAGAGAAAGTTCGGCATCCCGCTTATTGCTGAAATCAATGCGGTCGGTATAATAAGCCTGTAATTCAGGTGGAAGCAGACTTCGGCAAAAGGTGGATTTTCGGTATGCCTGCGGACCGACCAGTAACGGTACAGTACAATTGGCGTACTTCCGGTCTGTCTGACGCCAGTGGGCTACCATATTCAGAAACCAGCGGTAAAACAAGTCAGGCCAGTGGGTATTGTTGCAAGGAACCCGGGTTGCCAGTTCCCGAATCCGGTCACGTCCGTCCCAATGGATGTCCAGCCTGAAAAGGAAATCTTCAATAGGATTGAAAATAGGGATACGGTCGGAGTCCAGATACCGGACGACGTCTCTGTCCCATAGGTTAAGCCCTTCCAGGCGTGCGTTCATTGCGATGCTGTTCCGTATGCGGTTACTGATGGGACGGAAACAGAAACAAAACGTGTTTCGTTCGCGGTATTCCGTAACTGTCGTCATCGTATTGTAGCGAAATTCATATCGGCGCTGCATGAATTCTTCCGTCCGAAATTCCAGTTCCTGTTCTGCTGATAAGGGAGATTTCTTTCCGAAACCTTTTTCGCACGTATATACATTCTGTATGGTTTGCCGGATCAGGAATTCTTTATTCTTTGTATAGAAATGGGCGGTGGACCAACGGATCGTCTCTTCTTCCGGTATTCCTGCCTGAAAACAGTTCTTTGCTACCTGAACCAGCAAAGGCTTCAGGTCTTCATCGGAATGAATATGGATTCTTGGCTGTAATTCGCTTAGTGATTGATATGCCTTGTTTAAAGCAGCTTCGAAAAGAGCGGATAATGTGTCGAAACTGTCATATCCCGGAATCAACCGTTTGAATGGAGATGCTTCTGCTTGCACAGCTTCCTTGTAAGTTGTTTCCGAAGGCATTTCCAATGGCTGCCGCATGTAAATCACGGTAGATTCAGGGTTGTAATAAAGTTCCGGGTCATAAGTCTGTCGGCAGAACTGTTCCAGAGCAGGATTCTTCAGTTCGATAGCATAGGAAAGGGCGGGCTGGTATAGGCTGACCGCTTTCCTGTAGGCATTTGCCTGAAATATTTCCGCTTCTTCCCGTTTTTGAGGAAGTGACTTGTCGGGACGTGTGAATCGTATCCATATTTTCACGGAATGTCCTCCGGAACCCATAAAGGCTGCGAATGTATGTGAAAGTTCGGCCGCTTCCTGCTTCACCCGGTTTACTTCCATCCGGTTGGCGAGATGATTCACTTCTATTTGTATAATGCCGTTATATCCGGTCATCTGTATACCGTTGACTGTTTTGCGAAAAGTGGCAGCCGGGACAACTTTGACCAATTTCTTGACGTCGTCCAGTTTGCTGTCCGGTGATGCGTAACGGATGCTCGTGCGTAGGTTGCTGACTGGCTGGGCTTTCGTTTCATGCTTCATCGTTTCTATTTGTATGTTTATGTCCAACGTTCGCATGGTTGTCGTTTCTCCGTTGTCCCGCATCAAAGTAAGTTTCATGATAGATGTGTTTTTGTTTATGTCTCTTTATTTAAAAGGCGAGTAAAGGTATGTTTTATTATTGGACTCTCCAAATATATAATCTACTCTTTATTGGACTCTTCTTATGTACTATCTCTTGCATTGGCTATTAATAGAAAACTTCCTTTCTTTCCTATGCAAAGTTTCTTTCGTCTAATAGAGAAGTTCCTTTTGGCTGTTTGTAATCTATAAATGAAAGCTTTGATTATATAAATGCAAGTTCTGTTTTTATAAACGAAAGTTTCATTTATAAAAACAGAACTTGCATTTATAGTTTGAATCAGGTGAAGAATAAGTTATCTATTAGTGAAAAGGAAGTTTATATGAACTTATCTATTAATAGTTCAGGAAAGAAATAGCTGTTCCTTTGAATGTGATAAGTGGTGAAAGATGAAAGATTGGGTGATAGATTGAAAAAGAACTGTCAATGGTTTGAAAGTGCGATAAATAGGATGTTTTATGACTTAAGGTGAAAGATGAAAGATGTAAATAATATATTTGTAACGAATGCTATCTTTTTGTTGTTATAATTTGCAAAATAAAAAATGTCATGATAGACATGTTTTTCGAATCAATAGTACCGCTTTTGGGTTGTTTAGGCATGATTGGGACTTTTGTAATTTTTCCCTGCTATATTATTCGTTATATTTGAGACTTGTAAAGATGATGCAGTGAACTAGAATATGGAAAATATGTTTGTCCTGGTCTCTGAAATCGCCAATGAAAGGACTGCACAAGGACAACATTTTAGCAGCATGATATTTGTATCTGTTAAAAGCTAATACTGATTATCGTGCTGCTTTCTTATTTTATCAGATAAATGAAGAATTTATTTGCATAATTCTTTTTTCGCATTATCTTTGCGAATGATGATAAGTCTAAAGAGACTTATCCGTGTTTAAATGAAATATTAGTTATCGAGCGTAAGCTAGTTCCGGTTCCCTGAAATCGCCAATTGAAAGAACTGCCAGAATGAAGTCAAACGGTCTGTAACTTCTATTATTATAACCTGAATATCTAAACATCTCTCTTTTATCTTGCGTGGATAAAAGTTGGGTGGTATGACTCTTCTTATAATATAACGAAGCGTAGACAAATTTGTTCATTTGTGCAGTGGGTGTTTGGCGATACCTGGGGACGGATGACGATTGGGTCTGCGCTTTTTGCGTTTATATTTCGCTGAATGGTATTTAAAAATTGAATTGTATATGAGTATGAATGAAAAAATTCCAGGATGGGGTATTGTTTTGATACTTGTTTTCTGTATTGGAGCAGGATGGGTGGTCTTTAATAAGTTTGCATCTTCAGGAGTTAACATAACTATAGCTGTTATCATTTCAATAATAGTTGCCATAGCTATTTATGAACAATTAAAATCGTCATAGTATATTTGAGAAAGGTGGCAGTGTGTTTAGAATTTAAAATCTTAGAAGAATGAATACTATAAGAAGAACATTAAAATCTATGTTAGTAGTAATTGTGGTATTGGTGTCAATATCATGTACTCCTGACCATGGCCGTTTTGTGGCTACAATTCAACCTGTATGTTTGCGATATGATAAATATTTATTGGAATGGACATCTATCCAAACAATATTCTATTATGATATATACTGTAAAGACAATTCTTATATAGCTGTCTATCGATCACAAGGAAAAACAGATGATGAGAAAGAATTGGAAGTTAAAGCCAATGTTTTTTATAATCATAATCATCCAACATACGAATATAAATATTGTATTGATGATTACTACTTTAATTTTGACGATTTAGGAGAGTGATAAATGAGAAAGATGAACTGATAGAATTTTAGAGTTATCGTCTCTTATATTAAAAAGAAGAACTGATAATTACCTTATATATAGGTAATCTGTTTTTCTGTTGATAACTAATTTTTTAACTAGTGAAATGCTGTAGAGGGTTAATTATTACCTATTTGTGGGCTTTTAATAAGTTATTATATAAATGTTTAATTCTAATATTACGATTTATGGATAATAATGTAGATTACAATTGGTATTTTCATGTTTGGAAGAATTATGGAAATTTTGAGGGGCGTGCAAGCCGGAAAGAGTATTGGAATTTTATTCTTTTCAATTTTTTAGTGACCTTAATATTGGCATTGGTTTCGGCGGGTATATTGTCTGTGATATATGTAATTCTTGTTATTGTGCCTAGTGTGGCTGTAGCGGTGAGAAGATTACACGATGTCGGAAAATCAGGATGGATGCTTCTCGCAGGCCTAGTTCCAATTATAGGTTCTCTGTATTTGTTATATTTGTTTTGCTTGGATAGCAATGATGCGGGTGATGAATATGACAGTTCGGCTCCTTATTTTCCCTATGATGATTGATTTATGTAGTTGGAGTAAATGTAAATGAATAATGAAATGTATTAAATGTGGAATAGAAAATCCAGGAGACGCGCATTTTTGTCGTTATTGCGGCCATAGTATTCAATCAAGTGTATCCAAGGAAAAAGATGTATTTGAATATTATGCATATGCTATGAAGAAATATGCGATATTTGAGGGACGGGCCAGTAGAAAAGAATATTGGTCTTTCTTTTTAGTTAATATTTTTCTTTCGATTATACCATTTGTCGGAACTATTTATTCTTTGGCTGTACTTATTCCATCCTTGGCTGTCGCAGTGAGACGAATGCATGATGTCGGAGTAAGCGGTTGGTACATATTGATACCAATCTATAATATTGTTCTGCTTTGTACGAAAGGGGATCATTTTTATAATGAATATGGAGGGCCGACAGTATAATAAATAGTTGAAATTTATAAATTATGGTTGAAGAAGATATAAGAAAAATAACTGGTGTAATTACCGCTGTTACTCCAATTTTGGAGCGACTAAATAGAAAAGATTCACTTGCCAAGATTCAAGAACGGATCAGGCAGATTCAGAATACAGAAGTAAAAGTTCTTATTTGCGGGGAGTTTAAACGGGGCAAATCTTCCTTTGTAAATGCGTTGATTGGGCGTAATATTTGTCCCGTAGACCAAGATATATGTACTTCGGTGGTCTCTATCATTCGATATGGAGATGCAGAACGGGTAATACGATATTTTGGTGACTTGTCTCATGTTCAAAAGGCGGAAATTCCTTATGCTGACATTCAAAAGTATACTGTGGGACGTGCTGAACAAGTACAAAATACACTTTATTTGGAAATAGAACTTCCATTGGAATGCCTGAAAAATGGACTGGTTTTGATTGATACTCCAGGGGTTGGAGGATTGGACCCACGACATGCTTTCTTGACGACTTATTTTTTGCCACAAGCGGATATAACTCTTTTTATGACAGACGTCAATGAACCTTTGACAACTACAGAACTTGATTTTTACAATCAGAAGGTAACCCGTTATGCTAAACATAGTGCGATTATTATCAATAAATGTGATTTGAAAACTCCGGAGCAGGTTGTTGAAGTACAACAAGATACTGTGCAAAAGATTCAGAATCATGCTTCCACTTCTAAAGAGCCGAATGTGATAGCAGTGTCTTCAAAGTTTAAACAGGCATTTAATCAAACTCATGTGGAGAAGATGTACGAGAAATCACATTTTAGTTTGATCGATTCGGAGCTTCAGCGTCTGATGGTTGCTTATAAAGAAGATATAATAAGGAATATTCGTGATGACTTTTCAGATTTACTAGAGCAAGTCATTGAGCCGATAAAGATTCAGCTAACCCAGATAAAAATGCCGGATCCGAAAGTTCTGACGGAGCTTAAGCAAAAGGAAACAATTATTCAAAAACAGTTATATGACTTGAATAACCCGTCATCTGAATTCCGGATTAAAATTCAACAGAAAATTACAGAAGTTCGTGAAGAAGTAATCAATCATTTGAATGAGCAAAGTATACTATTCTCTTCCAATGGATTAAATAAACTATTGCAGAGCGAGCAGGCGACTAAAGAGAACGGTGGTAAGTGGATTGGACAACAGTTGAACTTGGCGTTGGAATCACTTGGTGCCGAAATAGTGTTAGAACTTCGACATGCTTTCGATCGCATATCTCGAATAGAAGAATTTCAGGGAATGTTGAAATATCAAGTGAAAGATTTTTCTTACTCAATAATGGAAGTAAATGCAGAAAATGAGGTACCTATTCACAGACGTTTGATGTCTCTTGTTCCTGGTATGGGTGCTGGTTTTGCAACTAATTTGGTTGTGGGCTCCTTAGCTGGTGTTTTTGGATTCGGCCTTCCTCTTTTTATCCCTATTGCCGTGGGGCTGGGCATCGCTGCAAAGAGCCACTCTGATACGGTCCGTGCATCTAAAGTAGCGGAATTGCGAGAGCAATACCAACCTCAAATAACTGTGGCTATGCAACAGTTGCGTACTTTTGTTGAAAGTCGTTTTACTGAATTTCAGCAGGTTTGGATTAAGGTAGTGTCACAACGTGTGCAGGAAGTGCAAACAACCCTACAAACATTAATGGCTGATTTGAATAAACTTTCACAAAATCAAAAAACGATTTTATCTCGTAAAATGGAACTGGAACGGCTGATGAATCCTTTAGTCACTCAAAAACACATGATTGATCTAATCCTTTCTAATCCGTTTCAGGCACATGAAAATAAGGAAGAAAAACTGCGTCAGGATCCAAATGAGACTATTTGTTAGTGATTTATGGAAGAAGGTTATAATATAAATGCTATAGAAATAGAACTGAATGAGTTGTTTAAGACCATTCCGTCCGGGTCGTTACCTATTTTACATGAAACGCTGGAACGTTCCATAAAAAAACTGCATGAACCTATGCAATTGGCAATTATTGGTAAGATCAGTTCATCCAAGTCTACTCTTGTAAATGCGATTTTAGGAAAAGATGGAGTGATGGCAACGGGACAAATGGAGGTGACTTATAATGTTGGTTGGCTGAAATATGGAGCACCGGAATCTGATATTATTATTCATCATAAAGATGGTTCTCCGGATTCTTATAGAAAACCGGAGGAATTCCTCCGATGGACAATAGAAAGTGACGGGCGGAAGGAATTACTGAATAATGTAAGTTACATTGAAACGTTTGACGATGCTGAAATATTACGTGAGATAAATATCATAGATACTCCCGGGTTGGATGCTGTTCGTGGGCAGGATTCTCAAAATACACTCGACTTCTTAAAGCATGTCCGTCCTGATGCGGTGATTATGTTGTTTACTAATTCTGTGGCGGAAAATACTCTTAAGGTTGTTCAGGATTTCAATCGGGGAGGGAATTTCAATCCACTTAATGCAATCGGGATTCTTTCCAAAATAGACATTTTATGGATGGAAGATGCAGAGCATAGCTGGACGGCATTACAAATAGGGCAACGTATGGCAGCTAATACTTTGGCAAATAATCCCATGTTGCGTAAAACTCTGTTTAATATTTATCCTATTTCATCTTTACTGTTTATGCGGGCTTCTACCATGACAGAGGAAGAGTTTGGATTAGTACGAGAGTTAGCTGTCAAAGATAAAGATTTATTGCCCTGTCTGATGATGTCGGCAGCAGATTTTGTAGATCCGGATTATGAAGTTTCCATTAATATGATGCAGCGTAAAGAGTTATTGATGAAACTAGATTTGTATGCCATTGATTTGATAGTTCGCTATATACAAACCGAGCCTGATGCGAATCTTTTGGGGGCAAAGAAACTACTTTATACCGAAAGTGGTGCACATGAGTTCATGACAGTACTTCATAATCATTTTGGAGGGCGTGCTAAACTTATCAAGCTCGAGAGCATTTATCAAAATCTAGTACATGTCATACATGAAGAAAGAGCGTCTGATGGCGGACAAATAGAACGCCAGCTTTTGAATCGCATAGAACAACGTATAGCAGATATCTTTTCAGCGTTGGTTCATGAACATAATGAATACGAATTATTGAATAAGATATATTGTCGTAAAATAGAACTTGTTGATGACGTCGCTGAAGAATTCTTTCGTCTCTGTGGTGAACATGGTTCTTCTGCTCCTGAACGTTTAGGCTTTTCGGGCGAAAATATGTCTGCCCAAGATATGATAAAGTATGCTTACCAGCGTGAGGGTTTTTGGAGAAAAGAACTCAATGATGAATTTGATCCTGATGAAAAAGAATGGAAACGTGTGATCTTGTCTTCTTATGCACATTTGCGTAAAAAATTGCAGGAGATGGATTATCAGTATAATCAAGCACGTGCCTTCTTGTATAATAGCTAAAGAGTTTTAACTCGTTCTGATATAATAATGTGATAGATAGAAAAGTAATAATTATGAAGTGTAATAACTGTGGATGTGATAATCCGGATGATGCAAAATATTGTCGCGTATGTGGTAATGTTCTACAATTAGAAAGTTTTTTTGAAAGATTATCAGAGCTTGGTTTTATGCCCACTACTATGATAACGTTAAAAAGCTCGTTAGGGGCTACTCTTTTATTATATTTATTAGAGTTTCTTTTTGTTATCGGCTGTTTGATGGCTATTGGAGGAATTATTGTGTTTTTTGTTCAGCAAAGATACTACAAAAAAGTGGAATACAGAAGAATGAAGTAATAGAATTGATTTA
>OGCO01006059.1_pt1 | contig 11072 bp, 7 predicted proteins | sample 1570171 | NCBI WGS metagenome assembly OGCO01 (sample SAMEA4370583, study PRJEB24528) | human gut metagenome | reverse complement strand
AACCCCATTTAAAATACCATATAAATCATACTTTCGCATTTCTAAAATATTTTGTAATCCTTCTCCATATTCTGGAGTTAAAATTTCTTTTGCATAAGTTGGAGATACAGTAGTAATAATATCACTATAGAAAATAGCAGCTTTCATCATATTTAAACAACCATCATTACGACAATTACCATTGTAATATAAATAATTATCCAACCCAAATAATTCACTTAACAACCTAGGATCTGCTTTTCCCTGAAAAGCAATATTATGAATCGTAAAAACAATTTTAATATTTTCATAATGCTCATAATAACAATATCTTTCTTTGTATAACATTGCAATCATTGCTGTTTGCCAATCATGCAAATGTAAAATATCTGGTTGAATATTTAAATTTGAAATTAATTCAGTACTGCAAAATCAAAATATGCAAATCTCTCATAATCATCATCATAACCATATAATCCCGGTCTACGAAAATATTGTTCATTATCGATAAAATAAAACCTAACATCATCCAATTCATACGTAAAGACACCACAATATACTTTACGCCACCCTACCCAAATATCAAAATTAGTCACATATTCAATTTTATCAGCTAATTTCATATCTTGATACTTAGGCAAAACAACAATACTTTCAACACCTTTTTTTGCCATTTCTTTTGGCAAAGAACCTAGTACATCAGCTAGCCCTCCCGATTTAATAAACGGAGTAGCTTCAGATGTCGCAAATAATACTCGCATTAAACTACATCTCCTTCTTTAATATACAATGGTCTATCATATTCTCCATGTAATTCTAGTTGACGATGTACTTTAGAACTTTTATCCATAATAACGTTTTCCAAATGAGCTCCTGGATCTACAACCGCTCCAGAAAACAAAATACAATTTCTCACTATCGCACCACTACCAATAACAACATCACGTCCAATGATACTATTTTCTACTGTTCCATTTATAATTGCACCATTTGCAACAAATGATCTTTTTACATCAGATTGTGTTAAATATTTTGCTGGTGGTGTATCGTTAGTAATTGTATAAATAGGCCAATTACTCTTAAATACAGCTGACGAAATATCTAAATCTAAAAATTCTAATGAATATTGATAGTAATGTTCTAATGAATCTATGCAACGAGCATATCCTTTATATTCATAAGTATTAATTTGTTTTTCATCGCATAAATAAGCTAAGAAATCTCTTAAATTAAAGAACGAACTAATTTTTTTAGCTTGCTTCATAATTTTCAATAAAGTTTTAGTATTAATAACATACGTTTCAAGTGAAATACTACGATCCTTACGACTTCCTTTATTACGTTCAATCTTAGTAACAATTTTATTTTTAACTGTTAGACAGTCACATCCAATATACGCTTCATTAGCATCATGCACTTTTTTATAAACCATTGTAATTTCGGCCCCAGCTTTTTCATGAGCATCAATTACTTCACTATAATCCATAGTTGTAATAATATGAGCTGGAGCAATAACTACATAATCTGCTCTATTTGCTTCTAAAAAGGCAATATTTTCAATTAAATTGTTAATATCGTGATTATAATTAGGGTTATTGGCATATTTTTCATTATATAAGAAAGAAACACCCCCAGCTTTAGAGTTAAAATTCCAAGAATTTCCTCCAGCTAAATGTTTAAATAATGAACGCGGTTTTTTTTGAATCAAAACCCCTACAGCATCAATAGTTGAATTAGACATATTAGATAAAACAAAATCTATTAATGCATAACGTCCTAAAAAACTTACTGACGCTACTGGTCTTTTTTCTGTAAGCCCCACAAAATCTACATCTGAATGTAAATTTACTAATCCTATTGCTTTTACCATCTCTATTTCCTCCCCTATTAATTATCACTTACTAATGCAACATTTTTAGCTTCTTCATTAATCTTACTCTTAGCTCTAATTACAACACCTTCATCAACAATGGCTTTATATACCTCAGCACCTTCTTCAACTAATACTCCTGGCATTAGCACTGAATCAATTACTTTGGCACCTTCCCCAACATTAACATTATTAAATAGTACCGAACCTTCAACTGTTCCATTTACTAAACAACCTTGTGTAATCAAAGAATTTTTTACTGTTGCTTTATCTCCAATAATTTGAGGTTTACCTAAAGTGTCTTCAGTATAAATTTTCCAATCCTTTTTAATATTGTAAAGATCAAGTTCTTTGTCATCTAACAAGTCCATATTAGCTTGCCATAAACTTTCAACAGTTCCAACATCTTTCCAATAGCCGTTGTACTCATATGCAAACAGCCTGTCCCCTTTTTCATGACAATATGGAATAATATGTTTTCCGAAATCACAGTTTGGCTGGTCTTTCAGCTTGATAAGTGCCTCTTTAAGAACCGGCCAGCTGAAGATATAGATTCCCATCGATGCCAGATTACTGCTTGGCTTCTCAGGCTTCTCTTCGAATTCTTTGATCCTGCTGTCCTGATCTGTCACTACAATTCCGAAACGGCTTGCTTCTTCCATCGGCACTGGCATTGCTGCAATTGTCACATCAGCATTGTTTGCCTTGTGGAAATCAAGCATCACTTCATAATCCATCTTATAAATATGATCTCCTGAAAGAATCAGTACATAGTCCGGATTATAAGTCTCTATGTAATTCAGATTCTGATAAATGGCATTCGCTGTTCCTGTATACCACTCACTGTTTGTACTCTTCTCATATGGTGGGAGAACTGATACACCTCCAACGTTGCGATCCAAATCCCACGGAATTCCAATTCCAATATGTGTATTCAGGCGAAGCGGCTGATACTGTGTCAGTACACCAACCGTATCGATTCCCGAGTTAATACAGTTGCTAAGCGGGAAATCAATAATACGGTACTTTCCACCAAAAGCAACTGCTGGTTTTGCAACTTTTGATGTAAGTACTCCAAGTCGACTGCCCTGTCCACCCGCCAGCAGCATGGCAATCATTTCCTTCTTATACATTACGTCACCTCATTTCAAGTAAGCTAGAATCATTATACCATATATTTAGAAATAACAAACATATTTTACAATTTTTTTCATACTTTTTTCTCCTTTTTATCAATTTCTACCAAAAAGATCTTCTTTCTTTTTTTTCGATATATAGTATAATATAAACGATATAGAAGATTTATGACTAAAATCACAAGTTATTTTATAAAATCTATTAAAGAAAGGGCGTATCTCAATGTATAAAATCAATTTTGAAAAGCCGATACATATTCATTTTATTGGAATTGGCGGAATCAGTATGAGCGGTCTTGCTGAGATTCTTCTGGAAGAAGGATTTACTGTATCCGGTTCAGATTCAAAGGAGTCTCCGCTTACAAAGAAGCTGGAGTCTGAAGGTGCCATCATCCATTACGGACAGCGTGCCGAAAACATTTCTGACGGAATTGACTGTGTTGTATACACTGCTGCGATCAATAAAGCTAATCCAGAGCTTATGGAAGCTGTTGCCCGCAAGATTCCAATGCTTACACGCGCAGAGCTGCTTGGACAGCTGATGAAAAATTACAAGACACCGATCGCTGTATCCGGTACTCATGGAAAAACTACTACTACATCCATGATCTCTCATATTTTACTTGCAGCCGATCTGGATCCTACAATTTCTGTCGGCGGTATTCTCAAGGCAATCGGTGGTAACATCCGCGTTGGAAAATCCGAGACTTTTATCACAGAAGCCTGTGAGTATACAAACAGTTTCCTTCATTTTTATCCGAAGATCAGTGTCATCCTCAATATTGAGGAAGATCATCTGGACTTCTTCAAGGATCTTGAAGACATCAGACATTCTTTCCATCAGTTTGCAGCACTTCTTCCTTCTGATGGAACTTTGATCATCAATGGTGATATCGACAATTATCAGGAGATTTATGATAGTCTTGACTGCAATGTGATCACTTATGGTTCTTCTGATATGCTTGACTACAGTGCTTCTAACATCACTTATGATGAAAAAGGGCTTGTTGCATTTGATCTTATAAAGAACGGAAAAGTGGTTGACCATATCCAGCTTTCTGTAACAGGTGATCATAATGTGTCAAATGCACTTGCATCTATTGCTACTGCTGAACTGCTTCAGATTCCAATGGAAACAATTAAAAAAGGAATTCTTTCTTTCAGTGGAACAGACCGTCGTTTCGAATACAAGGGAACATTTAACGGTGTAACCGTTGTCGATGATTATGCACATCATCCGACAGAGATTGCCGCTACTCTGAAGGCTGCACAGCACTACCCACACAATCAGGTATGGTGTGTCTTCCAGCCACATACTTATACGAGAACAAAGGCTTTCTTCCATGAATTTGCAGAAGCTCTTTCTCACACGGATCATCTGGTGCTTGCAGATATCTATGCAGCTCGTGAGACAGATACTCTCGGAGTTTCTTCTGCCGGTCTTGCAGAGGAAGCACGTAAACTTGGAACAGATGCACATTACCTTCCAAGTTTTGAAGAAATAGAAGCTTTCCTTAAAGAAAACTGCAAATCCGGAGATCTCCTGATCACAATGGGAGCCGGAGATGTTGTCAAAATCGGCGAAGACATTTTAAAATAAGGCTTTCTCAATAACTTTGCTAAACTATTCTGTGGAAAAGTTCACATAGATATCCACATGCATGTGAACTTTTCCACACTTTATCCACATTTTCTCCACATAGTTATCTACAAAAAAGTCCTAGTTACCCACTCGAAAATTCTTTTTAAGATTCTCATATGATGTTATAATATTCACACTAAAGAGAAGAAGATATAGATTTCAGGTTGCCCCTCATCAGACAGAGCAAGTGGCAATTGGTTAATACATAGAGAAAGCAGGATAAGTTATGAAGACTTTGATTTTAAAGAATAATTTTCAGATGAATATGACAATGCTGCCGAACAGCTTTGTAGATCATTATATGGCGAATGCGAACGGAGAGTTTGTAAAAGTATACCTTTTTCTTCTCCGCCATGTTGAGGATGCTGCATCTTCTCTGAGCATCTCCATGATCGCAGATTATCTGAATAATACAGAGAATGATGTGCTTCGCGCTTTCCGTTACTGGGAATCTGTCGGTCTTCTCAGACTTGGACACGGACCGGACGGTGGAATCACTGCCGTTGAATTTCTTCGCGATGAAGAAGAGAATACTTATGGAGATACAACTGATTTTTCCGGCTGTGCATCAGGCTATCCACAGGATTCAATTCCAACTCAGGCTCCGGTAGCTCCGGTAACAGAGTTCCGCTCAGAAGCTGTTTCTGCACCGGTAGAAAGCAGTATCCAGACTCCTGTTTCCAATGCGGTTCCTCTTGATACATTCCGTGCCCAGAAGGAGATCAAGTCTCTCCTGTTTATCACAGAACAGTACCTTGGCAAGACACTGACGCATACGGATGTCGACACAATTACTTACTTCTATGATACGCTGCATATGTCTGCTGATTTGATTGAATATCTGATTGAATCCTGTGTAGAGAACGGACATAAGAGTATGCATTATATCCAGAAAGTTGCCATTTCCTGGGTAGAGAACGGAGTTGAAACTATATCACAGGCAAAAGAACAGGCTGCTGCATACAGCCGTAACTGCTACACGGTTTTGAATGCATTCGGCATTAAGAACAGAGGACCTGCCTCTTCCGAACTGGAATATATTAATAAATGGGCTGATACTTATGGATTTTCTGCTGACATCATTCAGGAAGCCTGCCGCAGAACAATCTCTGCCACACATCAGCCAAGTTTTGAATATGCTGACTCCATTCTCACAAAATGGTATGAATGCAATATTCATCATCTGACTGATATCAATGCCTTGGATCATGAATTCCAGAAAGAACGTTCCTTACATAGAAGTCCTGTCACAAAACCAAAGAATGTCACAAGAAATCTGAATAATTTTGAGAGACGTTCCTACGACATGGATTCTCTGGAAGAGCAACTTTTAAAGAGCAACTAATGAAAAAACAATAGTTTAGAAGATCAATCATATTTAAGAGAATTTAAAAGGAGTCTTTTCATGGGATTAAAAAATTCACAGTACCATGCAATCATGCGTAAATATGAGCAGAAACAATTACATAGCCATGACATTCAGGTGGCCAGGTATGAAGAAGTCTATAAAAAGCTCCCTGAATTCAAAACACTTGATGACTCCATTGCCTCACTGTCTATTCAGCATGGAAAGAAACTACTTGATGGAGATACCAGTGCAGTTGATGCTTTAAAAAAAGATCTTGCAGAATTACGTAATCGTAAGATTCATCTGCTCAAATCAGCCGGCTTCCCAGAAGATTATCTGGAGCCGGTTTACGACTGTCCGGATTGTAAAGACACCGGATACATTGGTAACAAAAAATGCCATTGTTTCAAAAAAGCGATCATTGGATTGCTTTATGACCAGTCAAATATTAAAAAATTCCCTGTAGAAGCAGATTTTAGCAATTTCAGACTTGACTATTATCCGGTTTCACATTACGATAAGAAAACGGGACGTTCTTCTCGTTCCATGATGGAAGATACTTTGCGCATCTGCCATCATTTTATCGACAGCTTTGGTACAGAGTTTAACAATCTCTTTTTCTATGGAGATGTCGGTGTTGGGAAAACCTTTCTCTCCACCTGTATCGCAAAAGAGATTATGAACAGAGAATATTCTGTTTTGTATTTTTCTGCTCCACAGCTTTTTAATACTCTTGCCAAGAATGCATTTGACAAAAATGACATTGATGCACATAACATGTGTGAATACATTTTTGACTGTGATCTGCTTATTATTGATGATCTTGGTACAGAGTACACAAACGCCTTTATTGCATCACAGTTTTTTACTTGCATCAATGAAAGGCTGCTGCATAGGAAATCAACGATTATTTCAACAAACCTTTCTTTGGAGTCGCTCGCTGATCTTTATACTGAGCGTTCTTTCTCCAGAATTACAAGCAGATATAGTCTGTTGAAAATAGTCGGTGATGATATACGTATTAAAAAGAAGTTAGAACATTAGGAGGATTATGACTCATGTTAAGTCGTTCAGAACGTATCTTGGAGAACATACCAGTAGGAAGCCTTGGAATCATTCCTTTACTTGGCTGTGAAGAGCTTGGAAATAAGGTAAATGATTACCTTGTTAAATGGCGCCGCGAAAGCGCTCACGAGCACAAGAATGATGTTGCTTTCTCCGGATATGAGAAAGAGAATTATCTGATTAATGCCAGCGTACCGCGTTTCGGTTCTGGTGAAGCCAAAGGTATCCTTGGAGAATCCGTACGTGGAAAGGATATATACCTGATGGTCGATGTATGTAATTATAATGTTACTTACTCTCTGACAGGAAACACAAACCATATGTCACCGGATGACCATTTCCAGAACTTAAAGAGAATCATTGCTGCTGTAGGTGGTAAGGGACGCCGTATTAACGTTATTATGCCATTCCTTTATGAAAGCCGTCAGCATAAGAGAACTTCCCGTGAATCTCTTGACTGCGCACTTGCTCTTCAGGAGCTTGTCCGTATGGGAGTTGACAATATTATCACTTTTGATGCTCATGACCCTCGTGTATCAAATGCGATTCCGCTGAGTGGATTTGAGACAATCTCACCAACTTATCAGTTCATCAAAGGTCTTCTTCGCAAGGTAAAGGATCTTCAGATCGACAGTGAACATATGATGGCGATCAGTCCGGATGAAGGTGGTACAAACCGTGCTGTATATCTTGCCAACGTTCTTGGTCTGGATATGGGTATGTTCTACAAACGCCGTGATTACACTCAGATTGTAAACGGACGTAACCCTATCGTTGCTCATGAGTTCCTTGGAAGCTCTGTAGAGGGCAAAGATGTAATTATTATTGATGATATGATTTCTTCCGGAGACAGTATCATTGAAGTTGCTACAGAATTAAAGAGACGTAAAGCAAAACGTATCTTTGCCGCTGCTACTTTTGGTCTGTTTACTAACGGAATGGAGAAGTTTGACAAAGCTTATGAAGAAGGTATTATTGATGGTATCCTGACAACAAACCTCATCTATCAGACACCAAACCTTCTTTCAAAACCATATTATATCAACTGTGATATGAGCAAGTACATTGCTCTGATCATTGATACTCTGAATCATGACGGATCACTGAGCGAGATTCTCAGTCCGAATGAGCGTATCCAGAATGTACTTCAGAAATATAAAAATGGAGAGACTATCTAAATATAAATTTAGCGTAGAAATCATTTTACTGATATACGGACGAAAACAGAAAATATTATTTTAGGAAGTCGATTGTTAGAAGAATGATACAGGAACGCCGACTCAGGGTTACGCATACTGTTCATACTAGGAAAAACAACAGACTGCTAAAAGCAAAGAAAGGATTGACAAACTCGCTGCCGCTCAGACAGCTGTCAATCCTTTCTTTAACGCAATCTATTGTTTTTCAAGTATGAGCTAGCATGCTCCACATTCGTCTTCATTCCTGTATCACTCTTCTAACATGAAACTTCTTCAAGCTCATATTTTCTGTTTTCTGTTTATTGAAAAAGATAGACTTCTACGCTAAATTTTATTAAACACAAACACGTTTGAGAGATGGATATCATTCTACAGAACATCCGATGCATCTGCTTCTTAAGTAGAGTTCTTCTTTCAAGAGAGTAGAAATCAGATAGCGACGAAAAAGTCTGTCTATTAGAATAAACTTTATAAGTGCTATCGGATTTCGTCCGCACTCGAAAAAGAATCTCTACACCAAATCTTTATTTGTATAAAAATATCCCCATAGACGATTTCTCATCCATGGGGATATTTTTTTATGTCAGCATATTAAATATGCTTTTTTTCTTATTCTTCTGTAGACTCTTCAGTTTCTGTTACTGTTTCCTCAACTGCATCTGCATTTTTGTCTACAATAGCTTCTTCTGTAAGTTCATCTGTCAGATCAGCATTCTCGTCGAATTCAATGTCATCTTCAAGATCCAGTTCATCTTCCATCTTAATATCTGTGTTGAGTTTTACATCACGGTACTTCTTCATACCTGTTCCGGCAGGAATATGTTTACCGATGATAACGTTCTCTTTCAGACCAACCAGATGGTCAACTTTACCCTTGATAGCTGCTTCTGTCAGAACCTTTGTTGTCTCCTGGAAGGAAGCGGCTGACAGGAAGGATTCTGTTGCCAGAGAAGCCTTTGTGATACCAAGCATGATCTGCTCTCCGGTAGCCGGCTCTTTTCCTTCTGCAACAAGCTGCTCGTTTACTTCTTCGAACTCAAGAACGTCTACCATTGTTCCAGGCAGGAACTCTGTATCACCCTTCTCTTCGATTCTGATCTTCTTCAGCATCTGACGAACGATAACCTCGATATGCTTATCGTTGATCTCAACACCCTGGAGACGGTATACACGCTGTACTTCCTGGAGCATATAATCCTGTGTTGCACGAAGTCCTTTGATTTTCAGGATATCATGTGGATTTACGCTACCTTCTGTAAGCTCATCTCCGGCTTCAAGCATAACGCCGTCCTGTACTTTGATACGTGATCCGTAAGGAATAAGATAGGATTTGGATTCTCCTGTCTCTTCGTTTGTAACGATAACCTCACGTTTCTTCTTTGTATCACTGAGTGTTGCACGTCCTGCGATCTCTGTGATGATGGCAAGTCCCTTAGGTCTTCTTGCCTCGAAAAGCTCCTCGACACGAGGAAGACCCTGTGTGATATCGTCACCGGCAACTCCACCATTATGGAATGTACGCATAGTAAGCTGTGTACCTGGTTCTCCGATTGACTGAGCGGCCATGATTCCGACTGCCTCACCAACCTGAACTGCCTCACCTGTTGCCATGTTCGCACCATAACATTTGGAGCATACACCGTTCTTACATTTACATGTAAGAATTGTACGGATCTTAACCTGCTCAAGAGGATTTCCGTTCTCGTCAACACCTTTCTTCATCACGCGCTCTGCACGACGAGGTGTAATCATATGGTTTGCTTTTACAAGGACGTTTCCGTCTTTATCTTTAAGATCCTCAGCAGCAAATCTTCCTGTGATACGATCCTGAAGGCTCTCAATCTCTTCATTTCCATCCATGAATGCAGATACATACATTCCCGGAATCGGCTGACCCGGTTTTGCACAATCTGCATCGTGAATGATAAGCTCCTGAGATACGTCTACAAGACGTCTTGTCAGGTAACCGGAATCGGCTGTACGAAGAGCTGTATCGGCCATTCCTTTTCGAGCTCCATGGGCAGACATGAAGTATTCCAGTACGTCAAGACCTTCACGGAAGTTTGACTTGATAGGCAACTCGATCGTACGACCTGTTGTATCAGCCATAAGTCCACGCATACCTGCAAGCTGTTTGATCTGCTTGTCAGATCCACGGGCTCCGGAATCTGCCATCATGAAGATGTTATTGTATTTATCAAGACCTGTCAGCAGTGCCTCTGTCAGTTTATCATCAGTTGCTTTCCATGTCTCAACAACTTCTTTGTAACGCTCTTCCTCTGTGATAAGACCACGTTTATAGTTCTTTGTGATCTTGTCTACTGTATCCTGTGCTTCCTGCATCATCTGCGGTTTCTGCGGTGGTACAGTCATATCGGAAATAGATACTGTCATAGCTGCTCTTGTAGAGAACTTGTATCCGATTGCCTTAACATCATCAAGAACTTCTGCTGTCTGTGTAGCTCCATGAGTGTTGATAACTTTCTCAAGGATCTGCTTCAGCTGTTTCTTACCAACATGGAAGTCAATTTCCATCTTAAGTTCATTTCCCTCAACCTCACGGTCTACAAAACCAAGATCCTGTGGAATGATCTCGTTAAACAAAAGACGACCAAGTGTTGCATCGATAGTTCCTGTCTTCTCTTCTCCATTTGCAAGAGTCTTTGTCACACGTACTTTAATCTGTGAGTGAAGTGTGATATATCCATTCTCGTATGCAAGAATAGCCTCGTTCACGCTCTTAAAGAACATGCCCTCTCCCTTTGCACCAGGACGAAGCTGAGTCAGATAGTAAATACCAAGTACCATATCCTGTGAAGGAACGGCTACCGGA
>OGCO01006055.1_pt1 | contig 11079 bp, 9 predicted proteins | sample 1570171 | NCBI WGS metagenome assembly OGCO01 (sample SAMEA4370583, study PRJEB24528) | human gut metagenome | reverse complement strand
AGATAATAAACAAGAATATGTTTATCAAACTTCTTGGGGAGCATCAACACGTTTACTTGGAGCAATCATTATGGTTCACGGAGATGATAATGGACTTGTTTTACCACCAAGAGTGGCACCAATTCAAGTGATGATCGTTCCAGTTATGCAACATAAAGAAGGCGTTTTAGATAAGGCTTATGAAATTGAAAAACAATTAAAAGCAGCTGGACTTCGTGTTAAAGTGGATGCTAGTGATAAAACACCAGGTTATAAATTTGCAGATGCTGAAATGAGAGGAATTCCATTAAGACTTGAAATTGGACCTAAAGACATTGAAAAAGGACAATGTGTCTTAGCTAAAAGATTAGATGGTACAAAAGAAACATATGCTTTAAATGAAGAATTACCAAATACAATTCATCAATTATTAGATCAAATTCATGATGAAATGTATGCAAAAGCATTGAAATTTAGAGATGAAAATATTAGAACTGCGAAAACATATGATGAATTTAAAGAAATCTTAAATACTAAAGCAGGATACATTCGTATGATGTGGTGTGAAGATGATGCTTGTGAAGCTAAAATCAAAGAAGAAACAGGTGCTACATCAAGATGTATCAAAGAAGATGAAGAACCATTTGGAGATGTTTGTCCAATTTGTGGTAAACCAGCTAAAAAAGTTGTTTACTTTGCAAAAGCTTATTAATTTGTATAAAGGAGTAATCGTTAAGATTGCTCTTTTTTATTTTATCAAGCTTTTTATAGAGAAAATTTACATAAGTGTGTATAATGGACTCATAAGAATCATTTGAGTAGATAGGTAGAAGTAATGAATAAAGAAGAAGTTGTTCAATTAAATAAATTAAAAAGAAAAACAGGCCTATTTTTTATTATAGTGATGGGTGTCATGTTGATTTGTTTTATTTTTTTAATTCAATTTGAAGTAAATAAAGAAAAAATAAGTGCAAGTTATACTGCAGAAGATACTGTTCGAAAAATAGAAACACAGCTTGGAAGATATTTAGAAAATTCTGAAATGTTTAAAAATATTATATCTTCAAAACATACAATCAGTGATGAACAGTTTAATCAGCTTGCAAGTTATATGAAAAAAAATAAAAATGTTATTGAAGCATATGAATTAGCACCTAATGGGATTATTGAAAAGGCCTATCCATTAAAAGGAAATGAAAAAGTGATAGGTATGAATACGTTGGAACTTCCTGAACGTCAAAAAGAAGCGAATATTGCTAGAAAAAGTGGAGAATATACAATTGCTGGTCCATATGAATTAAAACAAGGTGGTACAGGGGCTTTATTGTTTGACCCTATTTATATAAATGATGGAAATGAAAAGAAATTTTGGGGATTTTCTATTCTTGTTTTAAATTGGGATGCTTTTTTAGAAGAATTAGAAGTAGATAAATTAGAAGATGCCACTTATCATTTTAAAGTTTGGAAAGAGGGCAACAATGGAAAACATGTGACAATTATGTCATGTGGTCATAGTTCTTTAAATCATACATTAAGTGTTGCTTGTGAAGTACCTAATGATACATGGTATTTTGAAATTGTTCCTTTTCAAGGTTGGATACCAATGTCTTATAAGATATTTGGAAGTATTGTAAGTGTTTTGGTAGCTATTTTGTTATCAATGGGTTATTGGCAAATTATTTTAAGACGTGAAAAAGAAGCTGTTTATGCAAAACAAATTGAAAAAGTGGCTACTGAAGCACAACATGCCAATCAGGCAAAGACAAGATTTTTATTTAATATGTCTCATGATATTCGTACACCAATGAATGCAATTATTGGCTATACACAATTATTAGAAAATAATTTAGATAATAAAAAACAGGCATTGGATTATATTTCGAAACTTAAATCATCAAGTACGATTTTACTTTCTTTGATTAATTATATTCTTGAAATGACACAAATAGAAAGTGGTAAATTAGATTTAAAAAAGGAAATAGGAGATTTAGATGATTTAGTTAAAAATATAAATGTTGTAGTTGAACCGCTAATTAAAGAGAAAAAATTGCATTATTCCTATCATTTGGAGATTAAGCATCATCATATTATTTGTGATAAAACTAAATTAAGAGAGATTGTTTTAAATATTCTTTCTAATGCGATTAAATATACACCAGAAGGTGGAAATGTTGAATTATTGATCCAAGAAATTTCATTTGAAAATAATAAAGTAAAATATCATTTTATAATTATAGATAATGGAATAGGAATGAAAGAAGATTTCTTACCACATATTTTTGAAGAATTTGCTAGAGAAAAAACAAGTACAGAAAGTAAAGTACCTGGAGTAGGATTAGGACTTCCTATTGTTAAATCTCTTATAGATATGATGAATGGAACAATTCAAGTAGAAAGTAAGTTAAATAAAGGAACAAAGTTTACTGTAGAACTTTCGTTTTTAACTTCTTTACAAGTTGAAAATGTCAATGAAAGAAATACATCAACACTTGATTTTTCAGGAAAACATATTCTTCTTGTAGAAGATAATGAATTAAATGCGGAAATTGGAATAGAACTTTTAAATACTTTTAAAGTAATTATAGATTTAGCTAAAAATGGAGAAGAATGTATAAAAATATTAGAAAAGATGCCAGAAGGATATTATGATCTTATTTTAATGGATATCCAAATGCCAATTATGGATGGTTATGAAGCAACAAAAATAATTAGAAGTTTAAATAATAAAAATGCTCAAATTCCAATTATTGCGATGACAGCAAATGCTTTTAAAGAAGATAGAAAACATGCTTTACAACTTGGAATGAATGAACATCTTGCTAAACCAGTTGATATAGAAAAATTAAAAGATGTACTTACAAAATATTTTAATCATGAAAAGAGGGAGAAATGATGAAAAAATAAACCATATTTTAAATAAATGTGGATGCATTTTTATAGGTTTTATCCTGCTTTTTTCATTATTTTCAATTCCTGTACGAGCAAATGAAGGAAAAATATGTGTAGGGTGGTAGGAAGATTCTTATCATATTACAGGGAAAAAAGGGAAGCGTAGTGGTTATGGATATGAATATGAACAAGCTGTTGCAGGAACGGGTTTAGGAATGCCGATTGTAAAAAACTCGTTGATGTGATGGGTGGTACGATCGATGTAGAAAGTGAATTAGGAAAGGGAAGTAAGTTTACAGTTGTTTTAAAACATCACCTTGCTGATGAAAAATATTACGCGCAAGTAAATGAAGATTTGTCTTTGTTGAATGCGAATAAAAATATTCGGGGGAAACATATTTTACTTGCTGAGGATAATGATTTGAATGCTGAAATTACGATTACTCTTTTAGAAGATATAGGATTAATAGTTGAGCGTGTTGAAGATGGGATTCAATGTGTGGCTAAAATGGAACAAATGCCTGCTAAAAGCTATGATTTGATTTTAATGGATGTTCAAATGCCTCATATGGATGGTTATAAAGCAACGAAAACAATTAGAGAATTATCTGATGAAGGAAAGGCTCATATTCCAATTGTTGCTTTAACTGCTAATGCTTTTGAAGAAGATAGAAAAATGGCAATTTCAAAAGGAATGAATGATCATATTGCTAAACCAATTGATGTAAAAAAGGTTGAGGAAGTTATTATTTCTGTTTTAAAATAATATTTTCAATAAAAAGAAAAAGGGTGTTATTTATCTAAAATCACATATTCTTCTCTTTTTTAGATATATTCATTGAATTTTTCTGCTTCTTTTTTTAAAATAAAACCATATCGAGGGGAAAAACATGCAAAATAGTAAAATAACAATGAAAGAACTTTTATATAAAATGGCTTGTTATCAAGAACTATATCCAAATGTACATCTTTTTGAAAAAACAGATTTAAATCAAATGAACTCTAATTTTTTAAGCAATACAATAGAAGCATTTCGTTTAAAAAAAGATTGTACAAAATTAGAATATTGCAAAGATAAACTTTATCATGTCATTTCTAAATACTATGTTGTAGATCAAAAAGAATATGTAATGGAAATTATTTGTTGTTTAGACGAACAACTAGAGCTATCGCGACAAGAAAATAGCAGTCTTATTTTAAAGTATTTGGGTAAACACGATGATTTTTATTTAGATGTATTAACAGGTGCTTATAATAGACGTTTTTATGAAGAAAAAATAAAACATCAAACAACTCCTGCAGGAATTGTTATGCTCGATGTGGATGATTTTAAGATTTATAATGATACATTTAGTCATGATTTCGGAGATAGGGTTCTTAAAATGATTGTTGAACATATTAAGAATTCACTTAGAAATCAAGACAAACTTATTCGCTATGGTGGAGATGAATTCATTATTTATTTGCCAAATATTGAAAAAGAAGATCTTTATTTAATTATGCAAAATATTTTAAAAAATATTCATCATGCAACAATCAAAGGGTATGAAAGTGTTCAATTTTCTATGAGTGCAGGGATTACAATGTATCAAACAGGGACAATTGAAGAAGCAGTTTCTTTGGCAGATCATTTATTATACCATGCTAAAAGAAAAAAGAATTGTATATTTACAGAATTAGATCATCAGTATTATTCTGATAGAAATGATACTAAACAAACAATTCTTATTGTTGATGATTCTGAGTTAAATCGTGCAATTCTTTATGAAGTATTAAAAGATGATTTTTATTTATTGGAAGCTACAAATGGGCAAGAATGTATTGACTATATTAAACAATATGGTTCGGGAATTTCTTTGATTTTATTAGATATTATTATGCCTGAAATTGATGGCTTTGATGTTTTACAATGGATGGAACAAGAAAAATGGTTAGATGATATACCTGTTATTTTAATTTCAAGTGAAGATTCAGCAAATATCATTAATAAGGGTTTTGTGATGGGAGCATCTGATTACATTAAAAGACCTTTTGATTATCGAATTGTTTATCGACGTGTTTATAATATAATTAAACTCTACGCTAAACAAAAAAGATTAATGGATTTATTAAAAAAACAAGTAGAAAAGAACTAGACGTTATTAATGATTTTATCGTATTGAATTTGGAAAATATATTTGATTTTTATCATAATGTTTTTATGGACAGGATAAACATCACAGTGGTCAAACTTTAAGGTTTATCCTTTTTTCTGTAAATTATTTTGATTTTAAGAAGATGATATAACATTTGTGAAAATAATAGAATAGTTAAAAAAGTTGATAACCAACAGAAAAAGCCAAAAGTTGATTTCCTGAGTTATTTGTAGCTCAAGAAATCCTCAAGTTTTTCAATTAATTGAATTATAGCGATGCTATAATTTTTTTTATTAAAATCTTTGTTTAAATATGGTAAAATATTTTAAAGGAAGTTGGTGACGATATGAAAAGAAAAGCAATTTATAAACTTTCTTTTAAAGAATATTTAAAAGCAATAATGATTTTTATTGTTTTTATAATGATTTGTTCTATTTCGTTTTTCTTTTATATAAAAAAAGATATAGAAAATGAATCTGTTAATAAAGTGGTTGTTAAGACAGAAAAACAAACTGAAAGTTTAAAACAGTATATAGATATTCAATATCGATATCTTGAAGGTATTGGTAATCATATAAGTCAGCAAGATTTATTTTGCGAAGATAATATAAATTTAATTCATTCCATTAAAGAATATACAAAATTAGAAAATGTTGGAATTATTGATAAAAATGGAGAAAGTCATTATGATAATGGTGCCGTAAAGAATGTAAGTCATCGTGAATATTTTCAAGAAGCACTAAAGGGAAATAGAGTCTTAAGTGCTCCACTTGAAAGTGTTATTGCAGGGAAGACACGTGTTATTATAGCGGTACCTATTTATGATCAACAAAAAGAAATTGTAGGAGTTATAGGTGGTAGCTATGATATCGGGGATCTAAATAAAATTGTTTTTAGAGGTATTTATGATGGAAAAGGATCGGCCTTTCTTGTTTCTAAAGAAGGGCAGTTGATTACTTATGATAATGCGGTTAAAAATAAAGATTTTTTAGCTTCTGAAAGTATTTATAGTTATTTTGCTGAATACAATGTTTTATCTCCGGATGATATTCAAAGTTTAAAACAAAAATTTATTAAACAAGAAAAAGGTTATATGACTTTAAATAATAATAATAAAACATCTTATATGGCTTATTATCCATTAAAAATCAATGATTGGATCATGTGTTATAACATTGATACAGATGTAGCACAGGAATCTTATACATTTATCATTTATGCTGAATATTTACTTTTTGCTTTATTTGTTTTTGCGTTAGTGATTTTGTTATTTACAATTTATAAAGTAAACAATAAACATCAAAAAAGATTATTAGAATTTACACGTATCGATGCATTAACAGGTATAAAAAATAAGGAAACATTGCAAAATGAAATTAGTACATATTTAAAAAATGACTCTTCTCAACAATTAGGGGCACTTTTTATGATCGATGTTGATAATTTTAAAACAGTAAATGATTTAAATGGCCATGTTATTGGTGATGAAGTTTTAAAAAAATTTGGCTCAATTTTAAAAGAGTCTTTTACAATAGAGGATATTGTAGGGCGTGCAGGTGGTGATGAATTTATTGTTTTTGTTAAAGATATTCAAGAGCATGGAAATGCGATAAATAAAGCCCAAGAAATATGTCAAAAGATAAGAAATATTGAAATTGACAATTTTAAAGGAACAATTTCTTGTAGTATTGGGATTGCCTTTTATCCTGAACATGGAACAACATTTAAAGGCTTGTATAATTTAGCTGATCAGGCTTTGTATCAAACAAAGAATCAAGGTAGAAATGGCTATACATGTTATACAAAATAATAAATTATAGATAAAAACTATCAAATTGATAATTTTTATCTATTTTTATTTATATAAATAGAAATGTATACTGTAGAACTAAGGGAGAGAAGAAAATGAAAAAATCTTATGTATATTTATTGACAACATTTATGTTATGGGGAAGTTTATATGTTGTCAGCCAATTTGTTTTAGGAAAGATTCCTACGTTTACAGTAGCAATGTTTCGCTATTTAATTGCTTTTATAGCACTAAGTTTAATCTCGTTAAAAAGTGAAAAAGAAAAAATAGAAAAAAGTGATTATAAATATTTCTTTATTATGGGATTTATTGGTTATTTTATTTCTGTTGATTGTCAACTTTTAGGAACTAAGATTGCCGGTGGATCAATGGCTTCACTTATTAATTCATTAAATCCAGTGATTATTAGTGTGATGGCAATGATTATTTTAAATGAAAAATTAGAAATGAATAAAATTGTTGGTATTGTATTATCGTTGGCTGGGGTTTATATGATTATAGGTACAGGAGCTAATATTCAGTTTTTAGGAGTTCTTATTTCTTTTATTGCAGTTATTGGTTGGGCTTTTATGTCTGTTATTTCAAGAAAGATTTCTAATAAATATAGTGCATTAACACTTACAAAAGTATCAATGTTGATTGCAACAATTTGTAATATCCCCGTGTCATTTTTAGAAGTACAAATGACACATCCTCTTATTCAAGTAGATTTAGGTGCTGTTTTAGGACTTGTTTATATGGGAGTTGTTTGTACGGCATTTACGAATATTTTATGGAATAAAAGTTTATCATTATTGCCTGCTAATACTTGTAGTGCTTTTTATCCAATTCAAACATTAACTTCTTCATTTTTAGGAGTTGTTGTTTTTCATGAGGTTTTGACAACTTCATTTGTATTGGGATCAGCTTTTATTATCGTTGGTGTTTTAATTAGCTTATTATTTAAAAAACGTACTCGAAAAGAAAAAGAAGTCCTAGTATAATCATATTAGGTGATACACATGAATTTATATCAATTACGTTATTTTACAACATTAGCACAAGAAGAACATTATACAAAGGCAGCTTTGAAATTACATATTACTCAACCGAGTTTAACGCATGCCATTCATTTATTGGAAGATGAACTAGATGTTGCGTTGTTTGAAAAAAAGGGAAGAAATGTTGTTCTAACAAAGTATGGAAAACTTTTTTTAAAAGAAATCGAGCCAATTCTTAATCGTTTAAATGATTCTATAGAAAATATTAAACAAATTTCAAAAGGAAAAGAAACTTTAAATATTGGTTTTGTAAGAAGACTAGGGATGAGCTATATTCCCCAACTGATTTCTTCTTTTCAAAATGAAAATGTGACCTTTCAATGCCATAGTGGTTTTTCTTATGATCTTATTCATGATTTAAAGAAAAATGATTTAGATATTGTTTTTTGTTCCTATGTAGATGATCAAGATATATTTTTTAAACCTGTTATAACACAAGAGTTTTATGTAATCGTCAGTCTTAATCATCCACTTGCTAAAAATGATGAAATTGATTTAAAACAAATAGAAGATCTACCTTTTATTACTTTTACTAAAAATAGTGGAATTCGTCCAATGATCGATCATCTTTTAGAAAAGGCAAAAATACATCCTCATATATCAATGGAATTAGAGGAAGATGAAGTCGTTGGTGGTTTTGTAGGTCATGATTTAGGGGTAGCGATTGTTCCTGATATGGCAGTTTATGATTTGTTGCCAATCAAAAAAATAAAAATTAAAGATAAAGATGAAAAACAAACATTTTATATGGCTTATTTAAAGAATACGCAAAAATCAAAAGCATTTCTTGAATTTATTGAGCATGTAAATTGTGATGTATTGTAGAAAAACAAGTCTTTTTTCTAAAATGGAAAGAGATTTTTTTAATTGATTAAAAATGATACACTATCATTTGTAGTAGAGAAAGTCGTATGGAATATAAACTAATAGCTTTTGATATGGATGGAACATTATTAAATTCTAATAAACAAATTTCAAAGAAAACCCAAGAAGCAATTGCTAGAGCAGTTGCGCATAATAAAATTATGATTTTAAATACAGGAAGAAACCCTGCAGAGCTTGAAGAATTTTATGATATTTTACCAGGTGTTCGTTATTTAAATTGTATCTCAGGCGCACTTGTTTATGATTTAAAAGAAAAGAAAGCCTTATATCAAAAAAGTTTTGATGAAGATATTTTGAAAAATATTTATTAAAAGAGTAACGGAAGTTACTTTTTTTATGCTAGGATAAAAACAAAGGAAGTGTTTAAGATGTTTAAAAAACAAAATAACATGACGGTCATGGATTTTACAGGAATTTATGAAAATGAAAAGTTTTATAAACATAAAAATATTAGATGGCTTGATTTACATGAATTACAAGGTGTTTATGGTTATTGTAGTCAAGAAGCAAGAAGAACAATAGAAGCTAAAATAAGTAATCTATCTCCTGAAGGTATACATTTTATAGATTCTGGTAATTTTCATTATGTTAGTGAGTTTTGGATAGAAAAAATGAAACATGATTTTATTTTAGTTGTTTTTGATCATCATAGTGATATGATGCAACCGATGTTTGATGATATTTTAAGCTGTGGATCTTGGATTTTAAATAGTTTAGAAAATAATAAATATTTAAAAAAAGTGATTTTAATAGGTATTGATGAAAAACAGGTTTCATTGATTAAACGTCAAGATAAGGTTCTCTATTTAACAGATGATGATTTAGAAAATAGAGAAGTGTGGAAAAAAGTTGATGATTTATTACGTCAATATCCTTTATATATTTCAATTGATAAAGATGTTTTGAGTCAAAATGTTATTCAAACAGATTGGGATCAAGGTTCTATGCAACTCATGGAATTTAAAATATTACTCGCTTATTTATTTAAAAACAGTCAAACAATTGGAATTGATATTTGTGGAGAATGTGCTAATGAAGTAGGACAATTAAATGAAATTAAAGAAGATGATGCTTTTAATGAAAAAATACTTTCCTTTTTAAAAAAAGAAGAGGATTAAGTAAAAAGTCTTAATCCTCTTTTAAAGTATTATGAAACATATTTAAAAGTAATTCTACAAAGATTACAACAATCGATTGTAAATCAACAATTGATTGTTTTGATAAAGTATATCCTGGAAGAATAAGTGTATTTTCAATCAATAATTTAGGCTTTGGATTTAAAGTAATCATATACGTATTTTTAGAGGCGTTTGTAAGGTCAAAAAAACGAGAAACATTATTTTGATTACCTTCAATAGAAAAATAAATCAAAAGGTCATCTTCATGAATTGTATTATAAAGATGACTTGCTTGCATATAATCATAAGCAAAATAAGTATTAATACCTAAATCTTGTAATCCTAAAACTAAATGCTTTGCTGGTAAAGATGAATAATGAACACCAATGATATAGATGTTTTTGGTGTTTTTTATTTGTTTAATAAGTTGGTTGAGCTTATTTTGATCAATGTTATTGAATTGACGAATGACTGATAAATATTTAGATGTTAATTCATCAAATAGATTTTCAGAATTTACTTCAACATGTTCTTGATGCAAATAATGAAGCATGTCAAAACGAAAATCTTTATAACCTTTATAACCTAAAACTTGACAAAATCTTAAAATTCCAGAAGTTGAAACTTGACATAGTTCAGCAATTTTAGTAATCGTCGCTGTTTCAATAGCTGTAGGTTTTTGAACAATATAATCGTAAACTTTACGTTCTGTTTTAGAAAAATCATTTTTATGTAAGTGGATGGTTTCCATTAAGTTCATAGTCTCACCTCATGTTTATTTTATATAAAAATGATAAAATTGTCAAAATAATATGTAACTATTGACAAAAGAAAATAATAAGATTATGATTTGCTTGTAAAAATTATCAAAATAAAACGTAAAAAGTTACAAGGAGACTATTATGAAACAATTACCAGAAGGATTTTTATGGGGTGGCGCAACTGCTGATTTCCAATATGAAGGAGGATTCAATGAAGGAGGAAGAGGACTTTTATCACATGACTTTGAAACAGATGGATCAATGGAAAATCCAAGACATCATACATTTCAAATGCCTGATGGAACAATTTTAAAACCAAGAAGTTCATTTTTCTATGCTGATCCTGTTCCTAATGAAGCAAAGCCAGTTTTTTTAGATGATGAGTATTATCCAAGTCATCAAGCGGTTGATTTTTATCATCATTATAAAGAAGATATTGCTTTAATGGCAGAAATGGGATTT
>OGCO01006052.1_pt1 | contig 11082 bp, 6 predicted proteins | sample 1570171 | NCBI WGS metagenome assembly OGCO01 (sample SAMEA4370583, study PRJEB24528) | human gut metagenome | reverse complement strand
ACCGCCGTACACGGTTTTGCAGACCGCTGACTAAGCCACTCATCCAAGGAACCATAACTTCAACACAAAACAACTACTTTTGTTTTGCGAGTGCAAAGAAAGAGAATAATATTGGAATTACCAAACTTTTCCTTTCTTTTTTATTTTTCCCTCCGAATATTATAGAAGTAGAGAAAATGAGCTTACCTTTGCCTATCAAATAGATAAATAACGAAAAAATGACTTATACAGAAACTGTAATACCGGGCGTATGGATCATTGAGCCAAAGGTATTGAAAGATGCGCGCGGATACTTTATGGAAGCTTTTAAGCAAGCGGAATTCGAGGAGCATATCGGAAAAATCCAGTTCGTGCAAGACAACGAATCTTGCTCCTCTAAAGGCGTATTACGAGGATTACACTATCAGCTAGCGCCCTATTCTCAATCTAAATTAGTCAGGGTGATCAAAGGACGGGTATTGGATGTAGCCGTAGACGTACGTGAAGGCTCGCCCACATTCGGCAAATATGTAGCTGTAGAGTTATCGGACGAGAATAAACGCCAGTTATTTATTCCACAGGGATTCGCCCACGGATTCCATGTATTAAGTGACGAGGCTATCTTTACCTATAAAGTAGATAATCCATATACTCCGACGCATGAACGGGGAATCCGCTATGACGATCCCACGGTCCATGTAGATTGGAGCATCACAGATCCGGAATCGATCAACCTATCCGAGAAAGACACCAAGGCTCCATTGCTGAAAGACGCTGAGCTTAATTTCAAATACTAAACACTGTACAGATATGAAAACTTACCTAGTTACCGGTGCCGCCGGTTTTATCGGTGCCAATTTCATCAAACATATGCTGGCGAAATATGACGATATCAAGATCGTTGTCCTAGACTTGCTGACTTACGCAGGTAATTTAGGCACCATCGCCGAGGATATCGATGGAGTACGTTGCGAGTTCGTGAAAGGCGATATTTGCGACCGTGCCTTGGCCGACCAGCTATTCGAGAAATACAACTTCGATTATGTCGTGAACTTCGCCGCTGAAAGTCATGTGGACCGAAGCATCGAAAATCCCCAGCTATTCCTGCAAACCAACATCCTTGGTACACAAAACCTATTGGACGCCGCACGAAAAGCATGGGTTACCGGTAAGGCCGAGACAGGTTATCCAGTATGGCGTGAAGGCGTACGTTTCCATCAAGTCTCTACCGACGAGGTCTATGGAAGCCTAGGTGCCGAAGGGTATTTCCACGAGACCACGCCTTTAGATCCCCGTAGCCCGTACAGCGCCTCCAAGACAAGCGCGGACTTATTCGTAAAGGCTTATCACGAGACGTATAAGATGCCGGTATCTATTACCCGTTGTTCCAACAACTACGGACCTTACCATTTCCCGGAAAAATTGATTCCCTTAATCATAAAGAACATATTGGAAGGTAAATCCCTACCTGTATATGGTGACGGCACAAACGTACGCGACTGGTTATATGTAGAGGATCATTGCAAGGCGATCGACACCGTCATCCACCACGGACGTGTGGGAGAGGTTTACAACGTAGGCGGTCATAACGAGAAGCAGAACATCGAGATCGTGAAACTCACGATCCGGACGATCCATCAACTAATGACCGAACAACCGGAATATCGCCAAGTATTAAAGAAAAAAGAGATCGGTGCCGATGGACAAATCTCTATCGACTGGATCAACGACAGCTTGATTACATTCGTGAAAGACCGTCTGGGCCATGATCAACGATATGCCATCGACCCGACGAAGATCACCAACGAATTAGGCTGGACACCAGAGACCTGCTTCGAGGTTGGTATCGTAAAAACCATCCGTTGGTATCTTGAGAACCAAAAATGGGTAGAGGATATCACCGGTGGAGATTACATGAAATATTACGAGCAAATGTATGGATCACGTTGATTCCTCAACGTGACCGTGTGTATGTGGATGAATCTCAGAGAGGCTGTTTCCTAATTCGGGAGCGGCCTCTCTTATTTGTTTCCGGATCGTCTCGCGTATCTCCTCACGCACATTCCTGCGGGTACTATCCAGTTCCGCTTGCTTGGCAGGTTTCAAGAAATCTTTATATTTACATTTCACTATCTTGAACTTGAAATCATCCAGATTCCCTTTTATATCGATACCCAACTTAAACGGTACCGGCGATTTTAAAACCGAGAGATGGTAATCGAACGTCATATCCAAATTATGCGTTCCTCCTACGGCTACTTTATACCGGTCCATCTCCACCAAGAATGGGAATACCTCGATCTTGTTATCATGGATCGCTAAATCTACCGCTATACTATCAATCATATTCCGTTTTTTATTCTTGAACATCAGCGTCTTCGATATCTCGGTAAATGTCTCACCATCCAGCAACACCATATTCTTTCCGCTCAGGTAGCAAGAGGCATTTACAGACGGCAGCAACACGGACATCGTAGAATCCGCCTTGCAAGTCGCCGTCATCTGGCAATCTACCATGCCTTCGAACGAACGAAGCATAGGGACCAATGTATCAATATCCGGGAATAAACTGATTAACCGTTCCACTAAAATATCATTTAAGGACAACTCAAATCCCATAGTCGCCTCTTGATCTGTTTTGGTCGTATAAACCATCGTCAGATCTCCAGAACCGATATTCGAGCTCATACATAAATCGCTCAGATTGATACTTTGATCCCGGATTACAACCTCACCTTTCACATCCTCCAACTTCAGATCCTTAAAATCTATTTTTTTAGCATTTGTATGAAGCGTCAGATCCAAGAATTTCGGAACGACAAATAGTTGAGAGATCGAATCCGTAGCGACACTATCCACGGTATTCGCTAATAGATGATCCGTCTCCAGTACGGAGATACTGTCTTCCGAGAAGGCCCTAACCGAGTTGGATGCCAATTGATCAGAAAACTGCAAACCTTTACCTATAGCTAGCATCAACTGGTTACAATCGATCAGATCGGATTCCAACTCGAAATTCGCTTTCAGCTTTCCTCCCCGTAGCATGGCCCGCCGGATGCCGCTAAGCTCTCCGCTCAAAGTAAGATCGCTCTTTCCTAAATGCAGGCGGGCACCACTCAACGTCATATTGTTAGTATTGAAATTCACGCTTGTCTCATCAATATACATCGGAATGGGGAATAAGCGGCTAAAGCCCCTCAATTGCTTAAACCTCACTTGTCCCCGAGCCTCCCATTGACGCAAGATGCTGTTTGAGGAAGCCACTGAATCCACTTGCGACCGCTGTCTATTCGCCCTTCGGGTGGTCTGCGTGCGCCTGCGCAACGTATCACCGGCGGCGACACGACGTTCACGCTGTTGACGGATCGCTTGCCGATAAGGTAATGCTTCCAAAGAGAACTGGCTTTCCGTCAGAACCATACCCGTCCGTAAAGGGATAAGAATATATTTTAAGGTGTCCACCGAGATCGTAGCTCCCGCCATAGGGATCCGCTTATCTGTAGAAGAAGCCTTGATGCCCCCTTTCAACACGGTCTTACCGGCCACCATCCAGGTAGAATCCGGCAACTTGGTGCGCAAATGATCAAATTCCAACCCTGCAGTCATAGGGATAACAGCCGTTGTATCAATAACCGGCGTCGTATTGGCTACCATCTTCAATCTACCGATATTCGTACTGATCTCATCCTTATACTTTATATTCAAGGTATCCACCGATAGATTAGCGCTCAACAATCCTTTCGCATTCAGATATTTACTTTCATTTTCCGTAGATCCTACAAACAGATTCGCCCCAGCGATATACATATCCACGCCTAACGGCTTACTAAACGCCTTGAAGCGATCAACCGTCAAATTGCCGGATGATTTGACCTTGGCGAAGCGGCTATTCACGATATCATCCACCTTAAACACCGTAGATAAATCAGCCATCACGGTACCCTCCAGCAGCAGTGTGTCGGGATTCAAGAACTCTTTAGCCAAACGGGTAAAATCGACCTGCCCATTCATCTCCGCCCGAATCGCAGGATTCCTCCAGATATCCCTAACCTCGCCACTCATGGTCAGCGAGGTATTCAACCCGATCAATGTCAGCTCCTCCAAAGAGACATACGAAGAATCCGGGTAAGCGCCATTCAAATGTAAATCCACGTCCATGCGCAAGGTATCGATCCCCTGTTCAATACCTTTTACATGATAAGAACCATCCTCTATCTTGCAGCATAAGTTCACGGTCGGAACGATACTATCCCCTAATTCTCCACGGATATCCCCTTCCAAAATAATACGTCCCTCAGCAAGTGTTTTATCCCGATCCTTAAAATATTCATCCGGAATAAAATGTAAGAGATCATTCATATCGGAAACCTTCAACCCGAAAGTCATATCGATCCGTGACGGATTATCCTCGGTAGCCGGCACCATAAAGCCATCCGCCGTAAAAGGCAGGTTATTCACCAGCAACTCCGCGTCCCTCAACCCAATCCGACGAAGTCCGTCAGCCAACAACAAACGTCCCCTGAAGCGTAACGCTAACTTATTCGCCAAAGAATAAGACGGGCTACGGAATACGATCGAGGAAGAACCGGTCTCCACATCCAACTTATTTCCTCGTTGGGTCAAAAGGCCGTCTATATGTAAAAAGAAACCATCGATCGCCGTATATAAATCCTGCTGGCGGTCATCATAGACAAAGTGCCCATTCGTAATATGCACTTGCTGCAAATCTATTTTAGGCAATGGAGATGACGATGATTCATCTACCGAATCCATCTCACTTTGATAAATCTCCCAATTCGCCTTTCCCTCCTCATTCACATAACCATAAAAACGGATACTATCCATGATAACCCGAGGAATCGTCACTTTCCCGCTAAACAGATAATCCGTAGGGTTAAATACAACGATCGCTTTTTTGAAAGACAGCAAAGAATCCGAAGGAATCATCAAATCCTCCTGATGTTCTATAGAATCCTCAGCCTGATGTGAGATCAAACGCCCATTCGTCAACTTCACTCCCAGATAAGGATACGTCTCGAAATAAGTCAACTCCACCCGCTCACATTCCAAGTGCGCCTCTATGAATTCGTTCGTTTTTTCTACGACCAGCGGTGTCAGCTTCTCCGGAGGTAAGACCGCCCATTTCAGTATACCAACCCCGATCAAGGGAAGTATGAAAAAGATCCCGACCAACGCAGACACAACAACCAGCAATATCTTTCTTATTCGTACCATACTCATTCCTTTATCTTATCACAAACAACACTAATTAAATTGTATGAGCAAAAATACGAAATACTATCTCAAAGGCAACGCTTATATCACAAAAAAAGGCCCCCCGCAATGAGAGACCTTCTTTCTACATCTTATTTATTTTTCTACAATTCATTTATCCAGAACCTCATATTTAGAATGCTGGCTCTTGAACTCGGGAACGATCTCCTTCATCCGCTTCACGATCTGCATATCCCCCTCCACGGCACAAGCATGTACCAAGGCATCAATCCGCAGATTGGCGTCAGCATAATCATACGCACGGACTTGGGCGATCTTGATCTTCGGATGAAAAGTAGGCTTGGAGGTCTCATCCTCATTGAGTACCTCCTCATACAACTTCTCCCCGTCTCGCAATCCCGTGAACCGGATCTCGATTCCCTTCACCCCGCTCAGACGGATCATACGCTCAGCCAGATCCACGATCCGTACAGGTTTACCCATATCGAACACGAAGATCTCTCCCCCATTACCCATCGTACCGGCCTCTAGGACCAGCTTACAAGCCTCCGGTATCAGCATGAAGAAACGAATGATATCCTTGTGCGTCACCGTAACAGGACCGCCCCGCTTGATCTGCTCCTTGAATAACGGGATCACGGAACCGTTCGATCCCAGCACATTGCCGAAACGAGTCGTCACGAATTGCGTGCGACCGCTCACCTTCCCATCCTTGATAGCCTGATCCAAGCTCTGCACGTAGATCTCGCAAATACGTTTCGAGCAGCCCATCACGTTCGTGGGATTCACCGCTTTGTCGGTCGATACCATAACGAACTTCCTCGTGCCGTATTTCACCGCCAAGTCTGCGATCACCCGGGTACCGTCCACGTTGTTGCGGACACTCTCCTCCGGATTATCCTCCATCATAGGCACATGCTTGTAAGCCGCGGCATGAAACACGTAATCCGGACGATGCTCCTCGAACAGCTCCTCCATGCGTTCACGCACACAAATATCGCTCACAACCGTATAGGATTCTATATCCGGCCACCCACGAGCCATCATCAAGCGGACATCGTGTAAGGGAGTCTCCGCCTGATCTATCAAGACCATACGTTCCGGGGCGAACTGGGCTACCTGCCGCACGATCTCGCTGCCGATACTCCCGGCGGCTCCTGTTATCAGAATCCGCTTACCGGTAAGCTGCTTCCTCACAGCCTCCAAGTCTATCTCGATCTTATCACGGGGCAGCAAGTCCTCTATATTCACCTCCCGCAGCTGGGTATGGTTCAAGTCGCTCTTCCCGTCCCACTCTTGGGCGGCAGGAGTCATATAGATCTTTATATTCGCCTTGATCAGCCTGTCCACCATCTCCTGATTATTCCGGATCGCCTCAACTTTCAATGGAGACACCAGCAAGACATTAGACCGTTTTTTCCTCATCACAGAAACCAATTCCTCATCATTCGGATAAACCTTGACTCCCATTAAATATCGATACTCTATCTCCGCTATGTCCGAGATAAAACCCGCCAGCACAAACCGGGCCGGATCCTGATTCTGGATACTCTTCGCCAAACTCACCCCACCTTGCTTCACGCCATAGATAAACGCTCGTTCCGCCTTAGCCACACGAAAAGTACTTACATAAAAATATTTCACGAACACACGCATCATCCACATCAAGCTCATAGCCAACAACGCGGAGAGGATCAGATCCCGTTTACGGATATACATCAAATAAGGAGAAAAGTCCGTCAACGCCTGAAACACGACCACACAAATCAAGCCAAACAAGACGGCGAACCCCACCTTTTGCAAGTCCACGAAAGAGGAATAACGTATAATCCCCGAATAGGTATGGAACAGGCGAAAGCCTACCAGATAAGGAATCAGGCATACCAACAGCGTGACCAATAGATGCCCTAAGATATCCAAGGTTGATAATACCCCGTTATTCAAGGTATACACCAATAAGCCGGAAAATAGGATCAAGCAGCAATCCAGCAAGATAATACCCCAATAGGGTAAGGATTTCTTGGAAAAGTACCAGGTAGATAGTCGAGAAAAAGGATCCCTCATATCAATTCTTGTTTATGTAGTTACACGAATAATCTATAGAATAAAAGCTCTTTTGGGCTATTCCGATACAATAGCTCTAAATGTTTGAAATATCAATCTTATATCGAAAGTAAAGGAATGTCTGGCAACATATTCCAGATTAATACGCAATTTATCTGGCATTATTACTTCCACATAATACTTATCAGGATCATTAACCCGCTCAAGAAGTTCATTCTCATTTCGATACCGAATAGAAGCCAAATCAGTAATGCCCGGCCTAACATCCAACACATGCATTTGTTCTTCCGTATACATATCAACATACTTACGAACTTCCGGACGAGGACCAACCAAACTCATATCCCCTTTAAACACATTAATCAATTGAGGAAATTCATCCAATTTGTATTTACGGATATAATAGCCGGACCGAGTAATCCGAGGATCATGTCCACCTACAGTAATAAGTCCTTTCTTATCTGAACCCACACGCATGCTACGGAATTTAAATAGCTGAAAATCCATATTATTACGCCCCACACGAACTTGCTTATAAAAGACTGGACCGATAGAATCACACTTAATCCAAATTGTCAAAATGATAAATAGAGGACTAAGCAAGATAAGCCCTATCCCGCTCGCAACAATATCAAATATACGTTTCAAATCGTTTGGATTATTTTATTGGGAAATAATGTCAACAAAATTGGAAATCACATACTCCACATCCTCATCCGTAAGACTGGTGTGTAAGGGTAAAGTAATCTCATTATGGTATTGGTTATAAGCATTCGGATAATCTGCGATATCAAAACCTAACGCCTTATAAGCAGTCATCATGGGTAACGGTTTATAATGTACATTACAAGCGATTCCCCGTTCTGCCATTTTGATGATAATCTCATTCCTTTGTTCGATGCTCTTATCCAATAACCGCACCAAGTACAAATGTCCGCTGGAAACATGGTCTCCATCCAAATGGTTCAGTGTTTGCGTACGATAAGTAGCTAACGCCTCATTATAACGGCGGATGATCTCCTGTCGTCTGGAAAGCATTCCCGCATAACGCTCGAATTGAGCCATACCGATAGCGGCCATGATATCCGTCATATTACATTTATAATAAGGAGCCACGATATCATATTCCCAAGCACCCAGCCGAGTCTTCGCTAAAGCGTCCTTATTTTGACCATGCAATGACAATAGCTGAAATTGCTTATACAAAGTCTCATCATCCACACCTAAAACCGTACGCCAAGTCAAAGCCCCCCCTTCCGCCGTTGTTAAATTCTTCACTGCGTGAAAGGAAAAAGAGGTAAAATCTGCTACCTCACCACACATCTTTCCATGCCATTGAGCACCAAAGGCATGTGCCGAATCCGCTAATACAATGACCCTACCAAACGCTTTCTGGATCTCATTCGCAGATTTGAATAAATGCCGTTTACTCTCTACTGCCTCATAAATCCGGTCATAATCACACATAACCCCTCCAAGATCCACAGGGATCACTACTTTTGTATTAGGAGTTATAGCCTCCGCCAATTTATCATAATCCATCTCAAAAGAATCCGGAGCTGTATCCACCATCACCACTTTCGCCCCGACATGGCAAGTCACGCTAGCAGTCGCCGTATAGGTATAAGCACTAGTGATCACCTCATCACCCGCCCCAACTCCCAATACTCGCAAGATTGATTCCATGCAGGCCGTAGCCGAATTTAAGCATACAGCTTTATCCGTATGGCAATAAGTGGCTATCTTACGCTCAAACTCTTTAGTACGAGGTCCTGTCGTGATCCAACCGGAATTCAAGGCATCGCACACTCCATTAATTTCAGCCTCCGACATATCTGGAGGCGAGAAAAGTATCTTTTTCATAAAATGAATGATTAATAAATACAATCTCAATAAGACCCAATCATTATCGTTGCGCATTAATGCGCCTCACATACGAATTAGCAGTAAATAAAGAAACAAGCATTCCACAGCCATTCGATAAATGCAACGTAGCAAACCCCAACAATAAATATAATATATTAAGATGTTTCTGTATTCCGATACAGAGACTTACCCCACCTATCATTAGCAAATAAGCCAATAAAGACAAACCTGCAATACCCATAAAAGGAATCCAAAGTAAAGAAGCAAACAGAGGAACTATCAATGACAACACAAAAATCATAGGAATGTAGTGCCTCAACGCCAATGAATTACTATTCCCCGTAAACAGAACTGTACGAATTCCCCACAGACCATTCTTATAATTTTGAATCCACAGCTTTTTAAATGTCTCACGGGCAAAATAGGTACAATAGCTATCGGGAACGATGAAAATTCGCCCATTCCCTTTCCTTATCCGATAATTAAGCTCAAAATCTTGATTACGAATTAATCGTTCATCATACATTCCAAATCGCTCAAATGTATCTCGTCGATAGCAACCAAATGGAACAGTATCCACCTTCATCACTTTATCAACACCTGTACGGAACACAGAATTTCCCACACCAAACTTGTTGCTTAAGACTTCACGTATAGCCAATGTCTTTGGGGTTTTATTCAACACGTCTGTTTTGCAAACCACCCCTACATTATCAGCGTCTAATTCTACAATTCGCCCAATCAACGCCGAGAAATAATTTGTCGGATAACTAGCGTGGGCATCCAAACGGATAATAATATCCCCCTTCGATGCCTTTATGCCTATATTCATGGCGCAAGGTACTATCCGCTTCGGGTTGTCAAACAATTTGATGAATGGATATTCATTGGAATAGTTAACTACAATACAACGAGTATCATCTGTACTCATTCCATCCACAAACAATATCTCCAAATCATCCTTTGGATAATCCTGTGCAAGAATCGACTCAACACACTGGCCGATATACTTCTCTTCGTTGTATATAGGACAAATTACTGATAACATATCTTACAATCTCCCGTCAATAAACTCTTTCGGCAAAATACCTTTCACATCATAAAGCACGCTGTTCGCTTTACCCAAAGAAGTCATATCCATCTCCAAAAACTCATTGTGAGCAACAGCGAGGATAACAGCGTCATAACTATCTGAAGGTAACATATTTACCACTGTCACACCATATTCGTGTTTCACAGCTTCCACGTTGGCGTGCGGATCAAACACAGTGATATTGTCCGTGTACTCATGCAATGTCGTGTAAATATCCACTACCTTTGTGTTACGGATATCAGGGCAGTTTTCCTTAAAAGTAATACCTAGGATCAAAATCTTCGCATCCTTCACCATCACCCCCTTCAAGTTCATATGCTTGATAACTTGATGCGCCACATATTCTCCCATACCATCGTTTAAACGGCGAGCGGATGACATCACACGTGGTAATACTCCGTAAACTTGTGCTTTCTGTATCAAATAATAAGGATCCACACTGATGCAATGACCACCCACTAAACCAGGTTTCAATTTAATAAAGTTCCACTTAGACGCAGCAGCCTCAATCACCTCGTTAGTATCAATACCCATAGCATTAAAAATCTTCGCCAATTCATTCATGAAAGCTATATTCACGTCTCGTTGTGAATTCTCAATGATCTTAGAGGCTTCTGCCACTTTGATAGAGGAAGCTTTATGAGTACCATTCACCAGCACTGCATTATAAACTCCATCTACAATATCAGCTATTTCAGGAGTAGATCCTGATGTAACCTTTTTAATTTTCTCAACCGTATGAAGCTTATCGCCCGGGTTAATTCGCTCCGGCGAGTATCCCGCGAAAAAATACATATTATCTCTGGAAAAGACGAATAAAAAGGGACAAATGTCTTCGTAATGCC
>OGCO01006050.1_pt1 | contig 11083 bp, 9 predicted proteins | sample 1570171 | NCBI WGS metagenome assembly OGCO01 (sample SAMEA4370583, study PRJEB24528) | human gut metagenome | reverse complement strand
AAAAAAGCTGGAGAAGGAGCTGAAGGCCAGGGGCTACCATACGGTGATGATCCGTACCGGACATGACGTAAACTTAAGCAATTCCCAGCGGTCAGCCATGGCCAACGACAGTGAGGCGGAGATCTTCATCCGGCTCCATGCCAATTCCATGGAAAACTCCAGCGTTTACGGCGCTCTGGGGATGTGCATGACGGCCCAGAACCCCTATAATGCGGAGCTCCACGACCAGAGCTACCGGCTGGCCAAGTCCATCATCGACAACATCTGCGCCCAGACGGGAACGAAAAACCGCGGGGTCCAGGAGGTGGACAATTCCGGCGAGATCAACTGGAGCCAGATCCCGGTGGCTGTGGTGGAAGCGGGATTTTTAAGCAATCCCGACGAGGACCGGTGGCTTCAGGACGAAAGCTACCAGGATAAGCTGGTGGCCGGGATCGCGGCGGCTGTGGATTCGTATTTCGGGGGAGCTGCAGAATAAAAAATGAAAAAAATTCGATTTTCCACTACACAAAAGAAGAAATATCGTGTATAATAGGGAACAGCGGTCTGGAGACTCCGGGCCGTCTGTCCCATAAGTATACGGAGACGTAGCGAAGCGGTCGTAACGCGGCGCACTCGAAATGCGTTTGCCGGCTAATACCCGGCACGTGGGTTCGAATCCCACCGTCTCCGCTGAAGCCCTTGCAAGTCAAGGGCTTTTTTCTATGTCATAGGAAAGTGCGTCCCATGACATAAAAAACGCTCCGCGGGGATCGCCATGCGGCGGAAGGGAATTATGCCGCAGAAGCGTCCCGCCGCAGGCGGAGAAGCCCGCAATCGGACTTCCTTCTTGTTTACAGCATGGAAAAGCCGTCCTTAACTGGGATACCGGCCAGATACTGTGTGCAGCTCCTCGCCGTCTCCAATGAGGACTGCGGCAGCTGTCTGTCAGATCCAGGCGATGGACTGAGGGGCAGACAGGCTGCCAGGGATGAAAGTTTATTCTGCACATACCTATACAGGGTATAGATGGCGCTTTTGGGCATAAAACGGTGCTTTTTTCTCCAATACCCAAAAAATCTGGATCTTTAAGGAAAATCCGGCGGTTTTCCCCGGAATTTTGGGTATATCTGGAAAAAACTGCCGTATATGCCCAAAGCCCTGGGGCCAGGCAGACGGCAGGACCGGATGCTGAGAATTTCACGCTCCAGAACCGATCCCGACACAGCCATTATGTATCGGAAAACAGAACCTGCGAAAACAGCTATGACAGCCGCCAATCGGCACCGTCATAGCTGTTTTTATGGGGTATCAGTCCAGGATCCGGAAGAAATCCACGGTCCGCTGGATCTTTTTCATCAGTGTGTCGAACATCTGGGGAGTTAAGGACTGGGCTCCGTCGCAGAGAGCCTTCTCCGGATCATTATGGACCTCGATCATCAGACCGTCGGCTCCGGCGGCAATGGCTGCCAGGGCCAGGGGCTCTACCATGAATCGGATCCCGGATGCATGGCTGGGATCCACGATCACCGGCAGATGGGTCTTCTGCTTTAACATGGGAATGGCGGAGATATCCAGGGTATTTCTGGTGGAGGTCTCAAAGGTGCGGATTCCCCGCTCGCAGAGGATGACGTTTTCGTTTCCTCCGGCCATGATGTACTCGGCGCTCATTAAAAGCTCGTCCAGGGTGTTGGCCAGGCCGCGCTTTAAAAGGATGGGCTTCCGGATCTTTCCCAGCTCCTTTAAAAGCTCGAAGTTCTGCATATTCCTGGCTCCCACCTGGATCACGTCCACATCTTCAAAAAGAGGAAGGTGCTCGGCGCTCATGATCTCTGTGACCACTGGGAGTCCCGTGGCTTTTTTGCCCCCGAATAAGCACCGTCGCGTCGGTTTTGGCGGCGGTGACAGCACGGGACAAAAGAGTGCGAAATTGAGGATCCTGTCCAATCATCTGAAACCTGGAGAGCTCTACATCCAACTGGCTCGTCAATTCCTCGGCCACCTGGGTGATCTGCTCTCTGGTCTCGATGGAGCATGGACCGGCAATGACCTGGAAGTGCCCGCCGCCGATCTTCTGGCCGCAGACATCCACCACAGTATTTTCCGGGTGCATGGACCGGCTGGCCTTTTTATAGGGCTCCCGGATCCGGCGTACATCCTCTACCACGTCCATGGCCTTCAGCCAGTCCTCCTGGATCGACGTGGTGTCGCCGATGAGGCCGATGAGGGAGGTCTGGGTTCCCTGGGAAAGATGGAGCTTAAAGCCCTTGTGCTCAAGCTCCTGCTTCAGGATCTCTACTTTCTCCGGATTGGCATTTCGTTTTAAGATAATGATCATATTCGTTTTCCTCCTGGTTGAAATTCCTATGACATGAAAAAACCGGCGTCTGCTGGGAATGCAAACACCGGCTCCTGGTTTTCGGAAATCTTTAAGAGAAATCGGGAGAGGTTTGTTTTCCGCAGCAAAAGCAGTCCGCGCTATAATAATAACCCGGAAAAGAATAGAAGAAATAATAAGAAGCGTTCCATGCGGTATTCTTCATGATCTGCTGCGTCCTTTCTGAAATCTCATGTTCTGGAAACCATCATACAGCGGATGGTCCCTTTTGTCAACAGAAAATTTAATTGTTTAAAGCGTAACGGTTTTAAGTGAGAGAGACCATGCTGGAAACAATATCCACACACTTCTGGATCCCCAGCCGTCCGCTGTTTAAGCAAAGATCGTAATTCTTCGGCTTTCCCCATTCATTGCCGCTGTAATACTGGTAGTAATCCCGGCGCTTCTGGTCGATGGTACGGATCCTTGCTTCCATTTTTTTTACATCCACAGTCTCATCCTGTTCCAGGGAGAGCAGCCGTTCCACCCGCTTTTTTAAGCTGGAGCAGATGAACACGGAGAACGAGTCTTCCACGATCACATCCGAGCAGCGTCCGATGATGACACAGGGGCCCAGACTGGCCATTTTTTTGATGATCCGGGACTGGATCACAAAGAGCTGGTCAGAAACGGGCACCTCATAGGTGGAAGAGAAGGGATCGATCACGGCGTATTGGTAGTCGATCCGTTCTTTATGGCCGATCACTTCATCATTGGCATGGAAGATTTCCTCGGAGATATTGCTGTCTTCGGCGGCCATGGAGATGATCTCTTTATCATAAAAAGGAATCCCCAGCTTTTTTGCAAGGCGGTAGCCGATCTCCCGTCCGCCGCTGCCGAATTCCCGGCTGATGGATATGACTTTGCTCATAATTTTGCCTCCCTTTTTGATATAGTATCCCTATCATACCATACTTTCTGCCAATTTCCAACAATTCTCTTTTTTTTCCATGGATTTTCGTGTATCATAGGAGGAAAAACAGGAGGTGTACTATGACTCTGACCCAGCTTCGCTATGTGATCGCCGCCGCCGACACAGGCTCCATGAACGAGGCGGCAAAAAAGCTCTTTATTTCCCAGCCCAGTCTGTCCCAGGCCCTCAGAGAGCTGGAAAAGGAGATCGGGATCGAGATATTTTTAAGAAATAACAGGGGCGTGATCCTGACAGAGGAGGGCAAAGAGTTCCTGGGATACGCAAGGCAGGTGACAGAGCAGTATGAGCTGATGGAGTCCCGGTACGTGGAAAAGAAGGACGTGAAGAAGAAATTTGCCGTCAGCATGCAGCATTATACCTTTGCGGTCAGTGCCTTCATCGGGATGGTGAAGCAGTTTGGCATGGAGGAATACGAGTTTGCAGTGCGGGAGACCACCACCTATGAAGTGATCGAGGATGTGAAAAACTTCCGGAGCGAGATCGGGATCCTTTATGTCAATGAATTCAATAAGCGGGTGCTTTATAAGCTGTTTTCCACCATGGATCTGGAATTTGAGCTGCTGATGGACTGCGGCGTATATGTATATATGTGGAAGGGCCATCCCCTGGCTGGGAGAACGAGGATCTCCATGGAGGACCTGGAGCCATATCCCTGCCTTTCCTTTGAGCAGGGCCAGTATAATTCCTTCTATTTTGCGGAGGAGGTCCTCAGTACCTATGATTACAAACGCTCCATTAAGGTCAGCGACCGGGCCACCATTTTAAACCTGATGGTGGGTCTCTGCGGCTATACCCTTTGCTCCGGCATCATCTGTGAGGAGCTCAACGGCTCCGATTACTGTGCGGTCCTTCTGGAAGGGGAGGAGACCATGACCATCGGATATCTGAAACGGAAGGGGGCAGCCTTAAGTCCCCTGGGGCAGAAATATCTGGAGGAGCTGGAGAAGGTCCTGGTATAGAACAACTTGATATAGGAAAAACCTTTAACAAGACGTATTTTTTCTATATTAGACAGGGACGCATTTTTGTGATAGCATACCTTCATTACAGAAAATGACTAAAGGCAGGCAGAAGATATGAAGATCACAGAAATCTTATCCCAGGAAAAACCAGTTCTTTCCTTTGAAGTGTTCCCTCCCAAAAAAGAGAGCGCATATGAGACCGTGGAGCAGGCGGCGGTGGAGATCGCCAGGCTTTCCCCGTCGTTTATGAGCGTCACCTATGGGGCCGGCGGCGGCACCAGCCAGTATACGGCGGACCTGGCGGCCTGCCTGGCGAAAAAATACGGAGTCACGTCCATGGCCCATCTGACCTGTGTTTCCTCCACCAGGGAGCATGTGATGGGCGTGGTGGAACGGCTCAGGGAAAACGGGATCGAAAACATCCTGGCGCTCCGGGGGGATATCCCTTCGGACGGTCATGTGGAAAAGGATTACAGCCACGCCAGTGACCTGGCGGCAGAGCTGGCGGCCATGGGAGATTTCTGCATCGGCGGCGCCTGCTATCCAGAGGGCCATCCCGAATCGAAGAATAAAGCAGAGGACATCCGGTATCTGAAGGAAAAGGTGGACGCAGGCTGCAGCTTCCTGACGACCCAGATGTTTTTTGACAACGATCTGTTCTACAACTTCCTTTACAGGATCCGGGAGGCTGGGATCGCCGTGCCGGTGGTGGCCGGGATCATGCCGGTAACAAACGCAAAGCAGATGAAACGGATCCTCAGCATGTCCGGAACGGTCCTTCCCACCCGTTTTAAAATGCTGTTAGACAGGTTCGGGGACGATCCGGCGGCCATGAAGCAGGCGGGCGTCGCCTATGCCGTATCCCAGATCATCGATCTGGTGGCCAACGGGATCCATGCCATCCATATCTATTCCATGAACAAGCCGGATGTGGCGGAGCAGATCAAGAGCAGCTTATCGGAGATCCTGGTATGATGGAGGACAGGGTCCGCAGGAGCGAGGTGTTCCGGTATCTGGGATATGGGAACCGGATCCCGGATGAGGAAACAGGAGAACTGGCAGAGGAATGTATAAAAGAGCTCCTGCGGGTATCAGAAGAGCGGATTTGTGTACGGGAGTTTCCGGTGACGGTGCGGGACGGGAGCCTGGACTGCGGCTGTTTCCAGACCTCCAGCAGAAGTCTTTTAAAGAACCTGGGCGGCTGCGCCCGGGTTCTTGTGATGGCGGCGACCCTGGGGACGGGAGTGGACCGTCTGCTCCTTAAGTACGGGAAGCTTTTTATGGCCAGGGCTGTGGTCATGCAGGCGGCAGCAGCGGCTCTGATCGAGGAGGTCTGTGACAGGAATTTTGAGTCCTGGCGAAAGGAATATGAGGAAAAGGGGCTTTACCTGCGGCCAAGATTTTCTCCGGGCTACGGAGATTTCCCGTTAAGCGTCCAGAAGGACCTTCTGGGAGGGCTGGAGGCCGGGAAGCGCCTGGGGATCACTCTGACAGAGGGAGGCCTTATGATGCCGTCCAAATCCGTGACGGCGGTGATCGGGATCAGTCCGGTAAAGGGCTTCTGCCGGACAGAAGGGTGCGAGGCATGTGAAAAAAAGGACTGTCCGTACAGGAGGAGCCTGGGACAGGGAAGGGAGACGTAAAGACAGATGGATATCAGGGATGAACTGAAGCGGAAGCGGATCTTTTTTGACGGAGGCATGGGGAGCATGCTCCAGGAGTGGGGACTTCTGCCGGGAGAGCTGCCGGAGACATGGAACCTTTCTCATCCGGAGGCCGTGAAGGAGATCCACCTGGAATACTTAAGGGCCGGGGCCGATGTGGTGACAGCCAATACCTTTGGGGCCAACGGGTTCAAATATAAGAAAGACGAAGGATACAGCCTGGGATCCATTGTAACGGCGGGCGTTTCCCTGGCAAAGGAGGCTGTAAAGGAGGCCGGGCATGGATATGCGGCCCTGGATCTGGGGCCCACGGGGCGGCTTCTGGCCCCCTGCGGGGATCTGGATTTCGAGGATGCGTGTAAGGCGTATAAAGAGGTGGTGGAGGCCGGAGTCCGGGCAGGAGCCGATCTGATCGTCATTGAGACCATGGGAGACAGCTATGAGTTAAAGGCAGCGGTGCTGGCAGCCAAGGAGGTCTCATCCCTTCCGGTGTTCGCCACAGTGACTCTGGACGAAAAGGGGAAAATGCTCACGGGAGGAACGGTGGAAACGGCGGCCGCCCTCCTGGAGGGGCTGGGAGCGGACGTCATAGGCCTGAACTGTGGTCTGGGCCCGGTCCAGCTGCTGCCGTTCATGAAGCATTTAAGGAGCGTCTCATCCCTTCCTTTGATGGTAAATCCCAATGCCGGCCTTCCCAGGAGCGAGAACGGGCGGACCGTGTATGACATCGATGCCTGCGGCTTTGCCCAGGCCATGAAGGCCATGGCGGAATGCGGAGTTTCGGTCCTTGGCGGCTGCTGCGGGACCACGCCGGAGCATATCCGGAGACTTAGAGAGGTCTGCGGTCCGCTTCCTCTGCTTCCGGTGGAAAAAAAGGACCGGACGGTGGTCTCCTCTTACGGGCAGGCGGTGATCCTGGGCGAAAGGCCTGTGATCATCGGAGAGCGGATCAACCCCACGGGAAAACCCAGGCTTAAGCAGGCCCTGAAGGACCGGGATATGGCGTATATCCTGAACATGGCCGCCTCCCAGGAGGAGAATGGGGCGGATATCCTGGACGTGAACGTGGGACTTCCCGGCCTCGATGAGACGGCAGTGATGACAGAGACCGTAAGAGAGCTCCAGAGCGTAACAGATCTGCCGCTGCAGATCGATACCTCAGACGTAAAGGCCATGGAACAGGCCATGCGGATCTATAACGGAAAGCCTATGGTCAACTCTGTCAACGGAAAGAAGGAGGTCATGGAGGCGGTGTTCCCGCTGGTGCGGAAGTACGGAGGCGTGGTGGTGGCCCTGTGCCTGGATGAAAACGGGATCCCGGAAACGGCGGCCGGAAGGCTTGCAGTGGCGAAAAAGATTTACGAGACGGCGGCCTCCTACGGTATTGAGAAGAAGGATATCCTGGTGGATGCCTTGTGCATGGCTGTGAGCTCGGATAAGAACGGGGCCATGACCACCCTGGAGACTGTAAAACGGGTCAAGGAGGAGCTGGGAGGAAAAACCGTGCTGGGCGTGTCCAACATATCCTTTGGCCTTCCCATGCGAGAGCATATCAATTCTGCGTTCTTTCTGCTGGCGCTGGAAAACGGCCTGTCTGCGGCGATCATCAATCCTGGCCTCCCGGCCATGGCGGCCGCTTATAAGAGCTTTCTGGTCCTCCATGGGATGGATGAGAACTGCTCTGGCTACGTGGAAAAATACGGGCAGGAGGAGGCGGCCAGGAAGGCAGAACAGGAGGCCCGGAAGGAAGCGGCGGCTGGAATCCGGAAAAACGGATCTCAGGGAACTGGGGAAACTGAAAGTTCCGGAGGTCCCTATGGTCCGGCAGCGCTGGAAGGAGATCCGGCAGAGACTCCTTTAAAGCGCAGCATAAAGAAGGGGATGATCCAGGCGGCTGAAACGGCAGCCCGGAATGCCCTCCTTTCAGCAGATGCCCTGACCGTAATAAACCGGGAGATGATCCCGGCCCTGGACGAGGTGGGAAAGGGCTTTGAGGCCGGAACTGTGTTCCTTCCGCAGCTTTTAATGAGCGCTGAAGCTGCCCGGGCTGCCTTTGGTATCATGAAGGAAAAGATGACAAAAGACGGAGTGGAGCGGGAGAATCGGGGCGCGGTGATCCTGGCCACAGTCAAGGGAGATATCCACGATATCGGAAAAAACATCGTAAAGGTCCTGCTGGAAAATTATGGGTTCCAGGTGATGGATCTGGGGAGAGACGTGCCGCCGGAGATCATTGCCGCCGCCGCTGTGGAAGGCCATGTCCCTGTGGTGGGGCTGAGCGCCCTTATGACAACCACGGTCCCTGCCATGGAGAGGACCATCCGGCTTTTAAGGGAAAAGGCACCCTGGGCTAAAATCATGGTGGGCGGCGCGGTACTCACAGAGGAGTATGCCAATTCCATCGGCGCCGACGCGTATTGCAAAGATGCCATGGCATCCGTGAATTTTGCAGTCAAATATGTTAAAAAAATATAAAAAAATTAAAGATGAAGTAAAAATAATAAAGAAAAACCAATAAAAACAGATGGTAATAAATTGACATCATTTGTGCAACATGGTATATTAAATATGTAATCGATAAAATCTATACGGAAATGCAGATACATAGAAAAAAGGTATCCGAGGGGTAGGATACGGAAGGCTGCCTGGTGATCCAGACGCCGGAATATGCATTCCGCAGGGGGAGATTTTAAGATTTTATTGTATACATATGTCCCCTATGGTCTGGAACTCCAGACCAGCAAAGCTGTAAGGATTCCGGCTCCTGCCGGGATCACATTATGCAATAATAGGAGGAAATACTATGCAAGCATTAACTGACACCTTACTGCCTATCGTGAATACCATTAATGGATATCTGTCTGACTATATCCTGGTATTCCTTCTTATGGGAGCCGGCCTGTACTTCAGCTTCAAGACGAAATTCGTTCAGGTACGCTGCTTTGGAGAAGGTATGAAGCGGGTATTCGGAAACCTGACTTTAAGCGGCAAGAAGCATGAGAGCGGAATGAGCTCCTTCCAGGCGCTGGCCACAGCCATCGCTGCCCAGGTTGGTACCGGTAATATCGTCGGCGCCTCTGGTGCGATCCTGACCGGCGGTCCTGGAGCTATTTTCTGGATGTGGATCATCGCGTTTTTCGGTATGGCGACCATTTATGCCGAGGCAGTTTTAGCCCAGAAGACACGTGTGAAAAATGAAGACGGTCAGTATCTTGGCGGACCTGTTTACTACATCCGCACTGCTTTCCAGGGCAGCCTTGGAAAATTCCTGGCAGCCTTCTTCGCCATTGCCATCATCCTGGCTCTGGGCTTTACCGGCTGTATGGTACAGTCCAACTCCATCGGCTCTACTTTCAGCACAGCCTTTGGTGTTCCGTCCTGGATCGTTGGTATCATTTTAGTAGCAGTATGTGGATTTATTTTCGTTGGCGGCGTTCAGCGTCTTGCTTCCGTTACGGAGAAGCTGGTTCCCATCATGGCAGCTGTATTCCTTCTGGGCGGCGTTGTTGTCCTGATCGCAAGGATCCAGTATGTTCCGGCAACTTTTGGGATGATCTTCAAATATGCCTTCCAGCCCCAGGCCATCGTCGGCGGTGCTTTTGGTACTGCATTAAAGGCAGCCATCAGCCAGGGTGCAAAGCGCGGCCTGTTCTCCAATGAGGCTGGTATGGGTTCCACACCTCATGCTCATGCACAGGCAAACGTAAAAGAGCCCCACGAGCAGGGCTGTGTGGCTATGATCGGTGTTTTCATCGATACCTTCGTAGTTCTTACCTTAAACTCTCTGATCGTGATCTGTACGCTTTACACTCCCGATGGCCCCTTAGCAGCAGGCTACACCGGAGAGATCGTAAATGTGCTTAACAACACGAACCTGGCCCAGACCGCCTTCGGCGTTGTGTTTGGTGCGGATCTGGGTGCGAAATTCGTGGCAGTCGCTCTGTTCTTCTTCGCGTTCTCCACGATCCTCAGCTGGAATATGTTCGGTAAGGTAAATACGGAGTACCTGTTTGGCAAGAAGGGCGTGACCGTTTATACGATCATCTCTCTGATCTTTATCTTCCTGGGAACCACCACCTCTTCTGATCTGGTATGGGCTCTGTCCGATATGTTCAACCAGCTCATGGTTCTTCCCAACGTCATCGGTCTCGTTGGCTGTACAGCCCTCGTAGTATCCCTGACAAAATTCAAAAAATAAGACTGGAAATCACCCCCGATATGAAAAAAGGCCTTTCGCTGTATGGTGCAGCGGGAGGCCTTTTTATGGGCTGGAAGTTACAGAGAAACCCAGGATGGGAGACGGGCTGGGAAGAACAGATGAAAAAACCCCTTATAGTTATTGGATCTTTCAACAACTATAAGAGGTCTGATACAGCAGATAACGGGAGTCGAACCCGCCTTTCCAGCTTGGGAAGCTAGCGTTCTACCGATGAACCATATCTGCAAAAAAGAAAAAGTGGAGCATATGGGATTCGAACCCACGACCTTTTGAATGCCATTCAAACGCGCTCCCAACTGCGCTAATGCCCCAGTGCCTATATACTACCACAAAAGGATCATTTACACAAGCCCTTTTTTGAAATTTTTTTGTTTTTTTGAATGATTCTTTCTATTTGACAGGGAAACTCCATCCGTCCTGGCGCATATGCTATCCTAACATTCTTTATTATGAGGCAGACATGGCACAAGGTTATCTGCAGGTAGATGTGGTTTCAGATACAAATAATTTTCCGGTCACAGATGCCAGCATCTCCATATCAAAGACAGAGACGCCGGAGGAGATTCTGGAGGAAGTGAGGACAGACAGCTCCGGCCAGACAGAAAATGTGGCTCTGGAAGCCCCTCCGGCGGAGCTTAGCCTGGCTCCGTCCGGGGAGAGGCCTTACGCAGAATATACGATCCGCATCACAGCGCCGGGATACGAACCTCTGGTGATCTCCGGAACAGAGATCCTGGCAGACGCCACAGCGATCCAGCCGGCCAGGATGATCCCGGCGGCGGATCTTGGAGGAGAAGAGGATATTACGATCCCCGATCACACTTTATACGGAAATTATCCGCCTAAGATCGCAGAGGGTGAGATCAAGCCTGTGACCGGAAGCGGTGAGATCGTCCTTTCCCGGGTAGTGGTCCCCCAGACGGTGATCGTCCATGACGGTGTCCCCAC
>OGCO01006046.1_pt1 | contig 11092 bp, 6 predicted proteins | sample 1570171 | NCBI WGS metagenome assembly OGCO01 (sample SAMEA4370583, study PRJEB24528) | human gut metagenome | reverse complement strand
GCCTTTGACAAGGCTAAAAATGCTCATATGTGGAGGGGGAGCCCTATTAGGATCTTATGTGGAAATCAAAGCCTCTTACGTGCAAGCACGACGATTCATTGCTTCCCATACATAAGATCCTGAATAGTTACATTAAATATTTATAATTCCCAATGACTGAAGCAGCAGGAATACTAGCAGAACCGGTGCCACGAAACGAATCATGACGATATACAATCCTTTTCTGCTGAATTTGTATTCTCCATTCTGCGTTACTTCATTGATGATGACATCCGGTTTCACAACCCAGCCGATCAAAATACAAGTAAGTACAGCTACGGACGGCATCAGAATATTGTTACTGATATAATCCATAATATCTAAGATCTGTGCTACGCTTCCATTTGGCAGCGGCAGTTCAAAGTAAAACAAGTTGTAACCGAGGCAGACAATGATTCCACCGATAAATGCATAAATGGTTACAATAATTCCACCTTTCTTTCTCGACCAATGGAACTTATCCATCATACTTGACACGATAGCTTCCATGACTGACACGGAAGATGTCACTGCCGCAAAGAGCACCATCAGGAAAAATGCGACACCGATGGCGATGCCGACACCGCCCATCTGGTCAAATACTTTCGGAAGGGAAACAAACATCAATCCCGGTCCGCCGGACATTCCTTCAATTCCCATAAATACATAGATTGCCGGTACGATCATAAGGCCCGCAAGAAGTGCCACCACGGTATCAAAAATCTCAATCTGGTTGATGGATTTCATCAAATTTACATCTTTTGGCACATAAGAACCATAGGCTACCATAATTCCCATCGCTACACTGATGGAGAAGAACAGCTGTCCCATCGCATCCATAATGATTACAACCCAGTCTTTGAGCGTCATTCCGCTGACATCCGGAACGAGATATACTTTTAAACCGTCAAGTCCGGTTCGGGTAACCCCATTCGCATCCGTGAATTTTATCGTCAGCGAATAGACGGAAATTCCAATGATAAGTACCAATAAGATCGGCATGATAAATTTGCTGGCTTTTTCAATTCCTTTATCCACGCCGCAAAGCACGACTGCCGCTGTCGCTCCTAAGAATATCATCATAAAGAAAATCGGTGCATACTGCGATGTAATAAAGTTGTTAAAGAAACTATCCTGCGCCGCATTATGCGCTTTGGCTGTCGCAAATACAGTGAAATATTTGACAACCCATCCACCGATCACACAGTAATACGGCAAAATGATCGTCGGTACCAGGCAGGCAAGTACGCCTAATTTTCCCCATTTTGGATGAATGGCTGCATACGCGGTAAGCGGGCTCTGCTTGGTCTTTCGCCCTATCGCGATCTCGGTTGTAAGAAGTGCAAATCCAAATGTCAATGCCAATATGATGTAGCAGATAATAAACACGCCGCCGTGATTTTTCGCTGCAAGATACGGAAATCTCCAAATATTTCCAAGTCCAACGGCACTCCCTGCTGCCGCCAGTACAAATCCCAGTGTCCCTGTAAAACTCCCTCGTTTTTTCTTTTCCATAAAGTCCTCCTGTCAGTGCGTTAATATCTTCTATAATAATGGATTATGGATTATAACGCAAGGATTTTTTTACAAATGCAACACCCGGTCTTTGATTTCCTGGGTTCTTCCCTGATTCCAGAACTGGGTTCCGATATAGCCACAAGTGCGGCGGGCAACGAACAGTGTGTCGGTGTCGCGGTTACCGCAATTTGGGCATTCCCAGACAAGTTTTCCTTTTTCATCGGTTTTTATCTGAATCTCGCCGTCGTATCCGCAGGCCTCGCAGAAATCGCTTTTCGTATTGAGTTCCGCGTACATGATATTTTCGTATATATGCCGCATTACCGCAAGTACCGCCGGTATGTTGTGCTGCATATTCGGCACTTCCACATAGCTGATGGCACCGCCGGGCGACAGTTTCTGAAATTCCGATTCAAATGTCAATTTATCAAACGCGTTGATTGGCTCGGTCACGTGAATATGGTAACTATTGGTAATATAGTTTTTATCCGTCACGCCTTTGATCCGTCCAAACCGCTTTTGCAGGCATTTGGCAAATTTGTAGGTCGTTGATTCCATCGGTGTGCCGTAAACCGAATAGCTGATATTTTCAGCAGCCTTCCATTCGGCACATTTGTCGTTTAATTTCTGCATGACTGCCAATGCAAAATCATGTCCTTTTTTTGCCGTATGGCTTTCTCCGGTCATTCGCACGCACATTTCGTACAATCCGGCATAGCCGAGGGAAATGGTCGAATAACCGTTATACAATAGTTTATCAATCGTCTCTCCCTTTTTCAGGCGCGCAAGCGCTCCATGCTGCCACAGAATCGGTGCCACATCGGAAACGGTGCCGAGAAGGCGCTCATGACGGCAGCGCAGGGCACGGTGGCAGAGTTCCAGTCTTTCGTCCAATATTTTCCAGAACATGTCCATGTCGCCGTACGATGAGCACGCCACATCAACAAGATTGATTGTCACGACTCCCTGGTTAAATCTCCCATAATATTTATGGCTTCCATCCGGATTCCGCTGACTGTCTTCCACCGTCAGAAAGGAACGGCAGCCCATGCAGGTGTACACATCCCCCCGTTTTAATTCACGCATGACTTTCGCCGAAATGTAGTCCGGAACCATACGTTTTGCCGTGCATTTGGCAGCAAGTTCCGTCAACGCATAATACGGGGAATCTTCCGAAATATTGTCCTCGTCGAGTACATAGATCAGCTTCGGGAATGCCGGTGTGATCCACACACCTTTTTCATTTTTTACCCCCTGAATCCGCTGTGTCAGCACTTCGCGGATGAGCAGGGAAAGGTCATACCGCGTCTGGCCTTCCACTTCATCCAGATACATAAACATTGTGACAAACGGCGCCTGTCCATTGCACGTCATCAGTGTAATGAGCTGGTACTGAATGGTCTGAATCCCGCGCTTGATCTCATCTAAAAGCCGTTTTTCCGTAATTTTCTTTATCTTTTCTTCGTCTTTTTCCAGTTCGTTTTCCTCAAATTCGGTTTCCACTTCTTTATATATTTTCTTTCGGCTGATGTCCACAAACGGCGCCAGATGAGCAAGAGAAAATGACTGGCCGCCGTACTGGTTGCTTGCCACCTGCGCTACGATCTGCGTCGTAACATTGCACGCGGTATAGAAAGAATGCGGTTTTTCGATCATTGTCTCGCTGATGACCGTTCCGTTTTGAAGCATGTCTTCGAGATTGATCAGATCGCAGTTATGTTCTTTTTGTGCATAATAATCGGAGTCGTGAAAATGAATGATTCCCTCATTGTGCGCATCCACAATTTCTTTCGGCAGCAGCAGACGCATCGTAAGGTCCTTGCTGACCTGCCCCGCCATATAATCGCGCTGCGTCGAATTGATGCTTGCATCTTTGTTGGAATTTTCCTGATTGACTTCTTCGTTGCTGCACTCAATGAGCGACAAAATCTCTGCATCGGTCGTATTGGCTTTTCTCGCAATCTCACGCTGATAGCGGTAACGCACATATTTCTGCGCAATCTCGTATCCGCCCTCTTCCATAATGGCAATTTCTACCAAATCCTGAATCCGCTCTACATTGACGGCATGCGATGCCTTCTCAATCCTCTCCACCACTTTTCTTGTCACATCCGCAATCTGTAAAAGCGTCAGTTTCTTATCATCCGTCACCTCATTGTTGGCCTTTTGAATCGCATTGCTGATCTTTTCCGCATCAAACTCAACTTCTTCACCATTTCGCTTTATTACCCATACACTACCCATCTGTGCCTGTCATCTCCTATCTTTTCTTTCTGTTGCACGTTGGTGGTTTCCTTTTATCATAAAGGATATCGAGGAACTAACGTCTTTCGCCCCTGATATCTGCAAATATATAGTGTTTTGTTTTTCCCCAGCCACAACATATAGTATATATCATAACACTTTAAGGCGGGGATGTAAAGGGGAGATATTTATTATTTTCAAAAGACCCCCGCACTATTTCTAATGCAGAGGTCTTTCTCGCTTATCACTGTATCTTAACCTTTCGTTTACAATGCCATCCGCAAAATGGCTCTTCGAGGTCTTCACTATCTTCCATATACCACGCTACATGTCTCGTGATCTCGACATAATAGGTCTTTCCCTTTTTTAACTTTGGAGAAAGTCCGTCTCCATAAGGTGCTGTATAGAGATGAATTCTTGCGTCAGACATATCTTTCTTTTCTGAATATCGAAAATAATAGGCGTCTTCTTCTTTATTATACCCTTTCTTTCCATATTCGGCATCCTTCACCGTGACATGTATTCTCCCTTTCGTAGAAGTCACACGGTACTTTTTGAAAATGGCATTGGCAGTAAGATTGCCGTACAATTTTTCCGTAATATGATTTGGAAATAATTCCCAATCGTTTTTTGCCGATATATACCATCCGACAAATGTATAACCTTTTTTCTTCACTTTCTGAGGCAGCTTCTGCTGTTGATGATATTGATAAGAAACTGGTTTTTTCCCTAAAACTTTCCCCCCGTCCAGATTATATTTGATCTTATACTTCTGAAGCTTTGCTGTCGCCGTCTTTCCCGGAGCAAGTTTTGTTACCTTTTTCTTGCCAACATACCAGCTTCGTTTTCCAGACATCGTATCTAGGGGAATGGTAATCTTGGAATGATTCGTAATTGTTTTTAATGCAATGCAATTTGACGCAAACTTTTTATCAATTTTTTTTACAGACTTTCCAATGATAATGTTCTGTAATTTGGAGCAGCTGTCAAAGGTGTATTTTTCTACTGTTTTTACTGTATCTGGAATTTCAAACTTTGTAAAACTACATCTCGCAAAAGCATATTCTTTTATCGTTTCTAACTGCGATGGCAACTGAAGGTTTGTAAGTTTTTTACACCCTGCAAACATTCCGACGGAAAGAGTTTGAAGACCACGAGGTAATACCACTTCCTTTACATCCGAATCATAGAACGTCCAGTCACCTATTTCTTTTGTCGATTCTGGAATTACAATTTTTTCCATCCCGATAAGTTCAAATGCATTCTTTCCGAGTTTTTCCAACCCAGATGGAAGTTCTATTACCGCTATACGTGGAGAAACCAATGCCCCATCACCAATTTCCGTTATCGTCTCTGCCAACGATATCACGATCTTTTCATCGGGTGATGTACCCAAACTATCAAAGCAATTATCTCCAATCTTTTCGATCCCATCTTCTATCACAACGGACTTGATTTTTTTATTAATCTTCTCGTCTTGATCGAATTTTTTTGTTATCGTCCCTGTCCCGGAAATCGTAAGCACACCATCCTCGGACAGGGTATAACTACATTTTGCTCCACACGTTCCTTTTATCTCTGCCGCACGAGACACCGATATCGGTGATGCAGACAAAAACAAAAGGAAAAATGTCAGGAGAATTGCTGTTATTTTTCTGTATTGAATCATTTTGCACCCCTTTTAGCATAATTTGCTTCACTAAGATAGTTTTTAGGAACAGAACATATATATTGTTTAGATTTATCCGTTGTTTTACCTTTTCCGTTATTTGGAGAAATCACAAAAAATATATCTTTTCCATATAGATGAAGGCCTTCCATTTCCTTATTTTTAAAACTTACCTTAGTAGGATTAATCCGCAACTGTGTCCGATAACTCCCATTCTTCGTTAAATCTTTTTCACTTTTCCTATATAATGTCATCATCCCTACTATCAAAGGTTGTTTTTCAATTTCATTTCCCGATGAAAAGTATATTTTATTTTTATTTACCATCTTTTTTTGAGCATTTTTGCCTTTATAGGTATTCGAAACTTCAATTCCTTGATTTGAGCCATATGGTCGTATCATCTGATTTTTCTGTTTTTGTTCACAACTATAATTACACCATTTTTTATTCATAGACTGGAACGATATGGTTCTTGCTGAAGTGTTTTTTTCAAAATACTTAATTATATTACTCATCTGATAGCACGCAATCTGGATTTTAGAAATTTTTATCTCCGATTTCTGATCATCATTCAAATCGTTAGCAAACCAAACACATAATGTTTTATTGTCAGCAGATAAAGCCGCATCAATTCTACCTGGTCTTCCAAAATATTTTCGGTTTTGATTTGCATAAGCTAATTTAGTAAGACGCTTTACTCCTTTTTCCTTTGCCGAATCACCTTTAAAAGAAATATTGGTTTTAGCACTATATTTAACCAATGCTAACGACTGCGAAAAATCCTTTCGGACATTTGTCCCTAATAACATATACATTTTTCCATCACATTCTACAAATTCAAATGTTTGTCCATGTGCAAAGCCTTTCAGTCTCATTGTGCTATTTTGATCAAAATTCAAAATTTTATCATTTTTCGAATCAATACTACATGTTGAAACGAATACATCATCACCTCTTCTTTGTGCGATATAATATTTATTTCCACTTTTCGCAAAAGACTGAATAGCTCTTGCTTTTGATATTTTAGGCTCTTTATCTTTACTGTTTTTAAATTCTTCCAACCTGATACCTTTAATCGTATATTCAATGCCCTTTTCCCCTATTTTTGTCTTTTTCGGACGATATGCTGGTAATGCAAATCCTTTATTACTTTTATTAACATTACTACCAACACCTTTTGCCTTTGAAAGTTTTGCCATTACTGTCTTATATGCTTGATACTGACTTTCTGTATCAAATTCATCCTCTCCTCGTTCATAACCATCTTCAATTTCATCTTCAATTTCAGTTTCCTCATCTATAACTTGCATCATATCATAAAGATAGTATTCATCTATATTCATTTCTCCTTCAACTTCTGCTATGAACCCAAAAGAAACAGAACCATTAGCCGGAATAGATGCATTATAATTTGCATTATTTAAATATAAGTAGTTTTCTTCACTCTCTTCTACTTTTGCATTCCATACTTGCTGAATCTTTATATCGGTTTCTAATTCCAATTTCCAATCATCAATCACGTTATCTGATAAGTTTTTGATTGTTATTTCGCCATTTACAATATTACCATTCCAACGACTATATTCTTTGCAAGTAACTTCGTATTCATCTAAAACTTCTGCACACTCTTGTGTCAAAAAGACTTTATCCGGAAATTCAATATTGTCTGAACACTTTAATGTCATTCCAAAACTAACAGTCTGCCCAATCTCAATATCTTGATTCCAATTTGCATTATGAATAGTATATGTACACTCGTTTTTTTCTTTTACACTGGCGTTCCAAATATTTTCAATTTCTGCTTCCAAGTCAAAGCGCACTTCCCAATCTTCAATCTTCTCTTCTAATGTGTTTTTAATAATAACTTCAACATTACAATGATCTTTCCACGATGATACTACTTTGAATTCTGCATCGATATTATTATCTTCCAACAAATCCAATGCTTCATCATAATCTATTTCATCTGCACTTGTCTCATCATCGTCTTCATCTACATCTGTTTCACCAAACTCGACATCTTGATAATCTTCGTCATCTTCAATCGTATCACCCTCCCTAAGTTCAAAAGCATAAACTGAAACATTACTTACAAAACAGGTAGTAAACACCATTACCACCAACATTATTACAGCTACAATTTTTTTCTTCATTTCTACTCTCCTTTGATTTTTAATTATTTTGCTGTTTTCGAAGCTCATCTGATATTTATAAGATAAACATATTTAAAACAGGCAAAAAATAGTAATTCATTTATATTAATTATAATACAACTAACTTAATAAGTCCAATTAGTTTTTGTTATAAATCCTATAACTTTTGTGTTATAAATAACTGTAACATAAATTCCCTATTATCTAGCGTTTTTACCCCTACATACCTGAAAAAGCGCCGGCAGACTACTTCTACCGGCGCATCATTTCTTTTCTCTTTATTTTCTTTTGAATTTTTTCCCTGATTTTCCGTCAAAGGTTTCTTCTAACTGCTGCAACAGTTTCTTCTGCTCCTTGGTAACGGATGTCGGGACATCGACAACGAAGTCCACATAATGGTTACCACGCAGTTTTTTGTTGCGCAGGGAAGGCACACCTTTTCCACGCAGACGCATACGCGTTCCGGTCTGGGTGCCCGGTTTGATCGTACATGCCACTTCTCCGTCGATGGTTTTTACCGTTACTTCGCCACCGAGTACGGCTTTCGGGTAAGAAATCTTCACTTCGGAATACAAGTCGTAGTCATGACGTTCAAATTCCTCATGCGGCTGTACGTATACTTCTACAAGAAGGTCGCCACGTGCTCCGCCGTTGGTGCCCGGCTCGCCCTTTCCACGGATACGTACACTCTGTCCATGGTCGATTCCGGCCGGGATCGATACCTGGATCTTCTTTTTGCTTGCAATGTAACCGGTTCCGTGGCAGTCCGTACATTTGTCTTTGACCACTTTTCCTGTTCCATGACAATGCGGACATGTGGATACATTCTGTACCATACCAAATAAGGATTTCTGGGATGTCACCACCTGACCTTTACCACCGCAGGTAGCACAGGTTTCCGGTGAAGTTCCCGGTTTTGCTCCGGTTCCGTGACAGGTCTGGCATTCGTCTTTCAATGTCAGTTCCAGTTCTTTTTCTACGCCAAAGCAGGCCTCTTCCAATGTGATGCGGACCTGCGCACGGATGTTCGCACCTCTTGTCGGTGCATTGGGATCACGTCTTCTGGCTCCGCCACCAAAGAAGTCGCCGAATATGTCGCCAAAAATATCGCCCATATCCATACCGGAAAAGTCGAAGCCGCCGGCTCCGCCAGCACCATTTTCAAACGCAGAGTGACCAAATTGATCATACTGACGTCTCTTATCCGGGTCGCTCAATACGGCATACGCTTCGGATGCTTCTTTAAATTTTGCTTCGGCATCTTTATCTCCGGGATTTGTATCAGGGTGATATTTTTTTGCCAATTTTCTATAGGCACGTTTCAGGGTAGCATCATCGGCATTGCGGTCTACCCCTAATACCTCATAATAATCACGCTTATCAGCCATTTTTATCCTCCATTCACTCACTCTTCGTTATAACCGACAGTACGACCCGCACCAGAGTACGAGCCGTAACATCGGAATCTATCAAGGTTGATTACAGTTCTCTGAAATCTCCATCGACAACGTCGTCTCCGCCGTTATCTGCTGTCTGCTGTCCTGCTGCTCCCATATCCGGACCAGCTGCACCCTGAGCGCCGCCAGCTGCCTGCTGTGCCTGCTCATACATCTTAGCAAATACCTGCTGTGAGTTTGTCATCAAGGATTCTTTTGCTGCTTTCAATTCTTCGATATCAGCATCTGTCATAGACTCTGGCTGTGTTCTCTCAAGAATTGCTTTTACTTTGTCAATATCTGTTTTGTAAAGCTCGGAAAGATTTTTGTACTCTTCTTCGATTTCTTCATCAGAAGCAGTGATATTTTCAAGTTGACCGATTTTTTCAAGAGCCAAACGAATTTTCACTTGACGTTCTGCTTGTTCCTTGAACTGTTCACGCAAGGATTTTGGATTTGTACCGGTCAACTGCATATATGTCTCTAATTTTAAGCCTTGAGATTGTAAGCGGAAGTTAAATGCACGAAGCTCTTCATCAATTTGAAGTTCAATCATAGCCTCCGGAATTTCAGCTTCCAATAAGTCATTTAGTTGCTCCATCAATTGGTTATCAATGTCTGCGGCAACATCAGCATGTGCTTTTGCATCCAATTTCTTTCTTACATCTTCTCTATACTCTGCAACAGTATCAAATTCACTGATATCTTTTACAAATTCATCATCAAATGCAGGTGTTTCTTTACCTTTGATTTCATGAATTTTTACTTTAAACAGAGCAGGTTTACCAGCTAATTCTGCTGCATGGTAATCTTCTGGGAAAGAAACGTTTACATCTACTTCATCACCGGCTTTGTGACCCAACAGTTGATCTTCAAAACCGGGGATAAACATTTTTGTTCCAAGTGTTAGGCTATAGTTTTCAGCAGCGCCGCCTTCAAACGGAACACCATCAATGGAGCCTTCAAAGTCCATAACAACAATGTCATCATTTTCAGCTGCTTTATCCATAGTTACCATGCGGGAATAACGGTCTAAAGTTTTATTGATTTCAGCATCAATATCTTCCTCTTTTACTTCCGGATCTTTCGGCTCGATTTTTAGACCTTTGTAATTTGCAATATTCACTTCCGGTTTTGTAATAACGGAAATTTTAAAAGTAAAACCTTGTTTGCCAATTTCTACAATTTCAAAATCGTTGTTGTCTGTAATTACATCTAATTTAGATTCTTTTACAGCTTCTTCAAAAGCAACCGGGAAAATATCATTTACAGCGCCTTCGTAGAATACTTGCTCGCCGTAGTATTTTTCAACGAAAGATCTTGGAGCTTTACCTTTACGGAAGCCTGGCAAAGAGATTTTCTTAATTTCTTTATGGTATGTTCTATTTAACGCGTCGTTAAATGATTGTTCATCTACTTCAACTTCTAATTGATAACGGTTTGTCTCAACTTTGTTACAAGACTTCAGGTTCATAATTTATACTTCCTCCTGCTAAATCGCAAATATCTTATTGATTATAACATAAAAATTTTTTCATTGCAATTTATAACATAAAATAAATATGTTTCCATATACAATTTATTTGACCAAAATCGGCATAAAATTTACATAATCACAAGAAATCAAATGCATTTTAATTCCATGATAATTTCCCCGCACCGCCTTTTTGGATGCTTGGTTGCCATGAATATGCCCAAAATAGCATTGTTCAACATGACGTGTTTCCAATACATCCAAAATTCCCGCACACGCCATATTTCCGTATACAGGCGGATAATGCAAAAACACAATCGGCTGCGCATTGGCATCTTGTTTGGCCGCATCATTCAAAGATGCAACCAAACGCCCTACTTCTCTGTTAACAATCTTTACGTCTTCTTCTGTTTCAGAGTTGTAAAGCCAGCCTCGTGTTCCGCAAACAGCAACATCCTCTACAATATAAGCATTGTTATGTAATACTTTCATAGAAGTAAAGCCTTTTTCCTGTAAAAAACGTTCTATTTTACTTTTGGTAGACCACCAATAGTCATGGTTGCCCTTCATTAAAATTTTT
>OGCO01006040.1_pt1 | contig 11109 bp, 12 predicted proteins | sample 1570171 | NCBI WGS metagenome assembly OGCO01 (sample SAMEA4370583, study PRJEB24528) | human gut metagenome | reverse complement strand
TATTTGAGATGTCAACAAAAAAACAAACGAAAAATAGGAGTGATTAAAATGTTTAGGTGTAGTTTTATGAATTATTATTGTGTTCGTCGTTTGCTTGAGATGGGTTATAGTTATTATGATTTTGTGGAATGTTACGCTGATTTTGATGGAATAGTCCATATGTTTCCAATTGGTTATACGTGGGATAATATTGTGTCTTTTGGTAATAATGTAAGTATGGTGTTTCTTGGTTATAGTAGGAGGAGGTGTTTAGTGTGATGGATTATCATAGTGTAAATGGTTGTAAGCGTTTTATATGTGGTAGTATGGTTAAGGGTTCACATCGTGTGCATCGTATGCGTGTGGGGCATTATGATACTGGGCGTGATTTTGATTGTGTTGGTTTGTTTGATTTTGTGATGGCGCATTATGCTGATGATATTGCTTTAATACGGTTGAATTTGTGGAAGGATACGGATATGTAGTATGGTGTTGTTTGGCCTATTAGCTCATTGGTTAGAGCGGCATCCTTATAAGATGTGCGGGCCGGGTTCAATTCCCGGATAGGCCACGGTTATTGAGAATCGTTATCGTTATTGTTAGTGTGATATATTAGGTCATGACATGTCGTTTGGCGTGTTGTGGCCTTTTTTTGTATGAGGTATATGCATATGGATATGAGTTCTATTGCCGCCCTTGTGGGTAGTGTTGGTTTTCCGATTGTCGCGTGTTGTGGGATGGCGTGGTTTATTGCCACGACGTTCCGCGATTTTAATAATTTGATGACGAGGAACAATATTTTGACTGAAGAGCTTATAGCCTTGCTTAAGAATGATAAGGGGGATGCTGATGTTGATGAAGCGAATATGGCGTAGCATATTGGCGTGTGTATGCGTGTTGTCGTTGGTTTTTGTGCCGTCTGCAAGCGCGGATATGCGTGGTTTTGACGTGAGCAATTGGCAGTGTGATATCGATACGTATGTATTGGACGCTGATTTTGTTGTGGCCGGTGCGACTTGGGGTGTTGGCGGTTTTAATAACGTCTGTTTAATCAATGGTGTTAATCAGGCCGCGAATTATCAGCTCGGCCGTGCAATGGACAGCGGCAAGAGCATAGGCGTGTATCATTATGCAATGGGCAATGACGCTGTTGCTGAAGCTGATTTTTTTGTTGATAACGTTGCCGGATATGTCGGGCGTGCCGTGCTTGCATTAGACTGGGAGGCCGACGATAATCCGCAGTTCGGTAATGGCATATGGGTGGAAACTTGGGTGCGGCGCGTGTATGACCGAACGAAAGTGTGGCCTATCATTTACACGGGGGCGTATTCGTTGGGTCAGCTCACACCGTATGTACGTGAGCATTGCGGTGTTTGGGTAGCACAATATGCGTCCAACGTGCCGACGGGCTATCAGGCGGTTCCGTGGCTTTATGGCACGTATGGTGAGGCCATGCGACAGTACACGTCTAATGGTTACGTGTCGGGTTATGGGCCGTTGGACTTGGACTATTTCCGTGGCGAGCGGCGGCAGTGGGACGCTTACGCGCGTGGCGAGCGCGATGGCGGTGTTTCGACTCCGGCACCGGAACCGGCACCGGAACCGGTGCCGGACGCGGGTTGCGCGTCTACGTGTGTCACGGTCGGGCCGGGTGACACGTTGACCGGTATCGCCGCGCGGACTGGCTTGTGGCCGTGGTCTGATTGGTCGGGGTATGCGTCCGGTAATCCCAATGTGATATATCCCGGCGAAACCGTTTGCTATGGCGGTGGTACTGTTGTGCAGTCAAGTACGAATACGGTACGTACATATACGGTGCAACCGGGTGATAGTTTGTGGTCTGTTTTCGGTACCGATTGGGCGCGTGTCGCGTCGGTTAATGGTTTGTCTAACCCGAGTTTGATTTATCCGGGTCAGATTTTGCGTTACTGATAATCATTGTCAATAATCGGCGTGTTGCTTTTGCGCGCGCCGATTTTTTATGTTATAAATATATGTGTTAGCAAAAAATGTTAACAGAAAAAACAGATACAAAGGATAATAATATGCGCAAGATTCGTAAAGTAATCGCTGATAGCGATATCAGCTACTATGACCGCAACGGCGAGATGCAAACGTTTCACACCACAGGAAATATTTGCACCGTTGAAAAAGCAGTTAAAGCGCTTATGGACGCGGGTCTCGTCAACGTCCTGATTGATGATATCACCGTACACAAGACAACGTATGCAATGGACGTTGACACGTTCATTGCGCACGCCGAACGTATCGTAACCGACAACGATAACGATAACGATAACGGCAACGGCAACGATAACGATAACGATAACGAACCCGAGTTCTGATTTTGGAAGGAAACATCATGACCGAGAACAATGAACAGATGAACGACACCGCTAATGAAACCGCCCAGACCTCTGTTGACAATTATCGTTACATTTGTACGATGGACAACAGTACTTTTGAGGGCAAACGTGCCATTGTCAACGCGCGTAACAGCGCATTGTCATTGAACGCTATCGGTGACACGCCGCTAACGGTCATTGGCGCGTACACCGCGCCGGGCGTGCGTTCTCAGACGGGGCAGAAGTGCGTTAACGTCTATCTTTTTGCAAATGACGGAAATACGTATTTCAGCCAGTCGCAGGGCATTTATCGTAGCGTGTTGGATATTTATGACATGTTCCCTGATTTTAACGCGCCGCAGGGTATCCCCGTGGCAATGAAAAAGACGCCGCTCGGTGGTGGCAGGTTTACAAAATCGCTGGAAATCAAGTAGTTTGAAATGAGAAAAAAAGCGCCATAAAATAATATGGCGCTTTTTTTATGAGGTTGGTGGAATCATGCCTAGAGCGCATAAACAGGCGGACGTTTTAACCGCGAAGCGCAAGCGCGTGCGCCGTGCGATAAACAGTCTGAAAAAAAGCATCACGGACGCCATGCCCGAGAGCGAGGTAAAAGCGCGTCGGAATTATATTCAACGGCTTGAATCGCAGTTGAAAAAAACATATGTCGGGCGCGTGAGTAATCGCGCCATGCGTGATGAATTGTATCAGCGCGCCAATGAGGCCGCTGATGCGCTTGTGCGACAGGTGGGCGAGGTGCGTGGCGGCAAGGGCCGCGCAATGGAACGCAGACGGTCGTTTAACATTTTCCGCACTGAAATGAGATTGGCTTCTAAGGGGCAACCGAGCGTGTTGGGTGAGCTAGGTCGGGAAAAAGTCAAGATTTTTTGGCGATACACGCAAAACATATGGCAGAAACCTAATATTCCGCCTGATAAACGTTTGGAGGCCGTCATGAAAGCATATGACGCGGACTCGTTGAGTGAGCTTTTTGACACCATTATGGCGCGAAATGAAAAAGTACTACAGTACGCCAAAAACATGAAAGCGCACACGGGCGAGCTGGAAGATTATACGGATACCGACGGCGGTAGCCCGATATGGCTCGTGGCGGTTTCCCCTGACGTGGTACGATGAAAACACGGAAAGAATACAGGGTCGCGGCGATATTTGACACCGAAACCACGAATATCGGTGAGGGTGCCGAAACACGCGCGTATCCGATATTATACATTTTCAACGATATGCGGGCTACCCCGTTGGAATCGTATACGCCCGATACGGACGATGTACGTTTTTACCGGCGCACGTCCGAAGCGCTGGCGTACATTGATGATTTGATTACGTATGGACGTGCGCATGGTTATGTGCCGATAATCGCGGCGTATAATCTCATGTTCGACATGCAGACTCTCATGTTGGAATTGGCGCAGTCGTATACGATTGAGGTCAACGCGCAGACCGCAACTAGCGTGTACACGCTTGATTTGTGCGTTGATGGTGATGTGGTGTGCCGTTTTTGGGATACGTTTTATCTTGAAATGGGCGGCCTACGCGCTATGGGTGAGACGTGTGGTCTGCCTAAGGCGGTGGGCGATTGGGATTACACGCTTGTGCGTACGCCTGAAACGCCGTTGACCGAGGATGAAATGTTTTACGCGCGGCGTGATGTACAGGTGATACCGCAATATCTGCAATGGCTGTTGCGTGCGAACCATTGGCTCACGCCTGACATGCTGGGGTGCCGCGTATTGACCAAAACCTCATTGGTGCGGCAGATGGCGCGCCGTGAGATTGGCGGACGGCGCGTCACGTTGCAGGGCGGCAAGAAAATCACTTTGCAACGCGCTTTTGAAACGACGTGCAAGCAGGAGTTTCCGAAAAACTATGAGTCCTATGCGTTGCGCAAAGCATGTTTTCGTGGCGGTTTGACTTTTACGAGCGCTAGAACCGCTAGCGTTGTCGTGGATAACGTGGCGTCTCTTGACGTTACGTCAATGCACCATGCGTTCATCAACGGGCGGCGCTTGCCGGTTAAATTCGCGGTTGCCCCGCCGGAAATTTTGCAAATCGCGTGTGAGCGTATCGTTGACACGCCGCTTGAAGATGTATTACGTAATTATAGTGACCCGTTTCGTATGGGGTTGCATGTTGCGATACGTTTTACAAATCTTAGATTACGGGCAAACACATGTTTTGCCGATTGGGGTATTGCAATCTGTCCACGTTCCAAGTTCGTGAAAACGTTGCAAGCGGACACCGATTACAGCAACAACGAACGCGCGAAAACACAGGAAAACAGTATTAGGGCGCACGGCTACGTTGATAGTGCCGTTAATCCGACGTTTGCTTTTGGAAAATTGTATCGGGCGGATGAATGTATCTTGCACGTTAATGAGATTGAATTGTGGAACGTGGCACAGGTGTATGAGTTTGACGAAATGCATGTGTTGTATGGCGAGGCCACCACTAAGACGATTGTACCGCCCGATTACGTGACATTGCAATCTAATATGCTGTTCGCGCGGAAAACCGACGTTAAAAACCTGATTAAACACTACACCGAAGGTGTGCCGTATGCGGGTGATATACCCGAGTCGATACCCGAGGGAATCGCACGTGACGCTAGGACGGGTACGTTGAGCGTGAAATTTTTGCAATCGTATTACGGTAGCACCGTTAAGGGACAATTTAACGGTATCTATGGCACTCAGGCGCAAGATGTCATGAAGGCCGATTACCGCGTGACGGAAACCGGTGAACTGGAAGTAGATAAAAACACGGTATGCACTCCCGAGAATTTTGTGAAAAAGCGTCCGAAGACACCGCGTGTGCTGTACACGTATGGTATGCGGATTGTAGCCGGGTCACGTATGCATCTGGTGATAGCCATGATGTTGATATATCGGTGTTTCGGCGCGCGTGTTATCGTCACGGGCGGCGATACGGACAGTCTTAAAATCAGTTGCGCCAATGACGTGACCGACGCGGAACTGTTGGACGTGCTCGAACCATTGCATACAGCGATAGAAAACGCAATCAATCTTACTATGAGGCGTGTACGAAACACCGCGCCCGATATGGCGTCAACGCTTGACCATATCGGCAAGTTCGAGGTTGAGGACTGTGGCGGCACCACACGTTACGCCGAGCACGTGGAACTGTGGAATAAGGCGCGTGTAAGTCTGGATATGTCCGGGCGTGTGCATGTCACTTGCGCGGGCCTGCCACGGCCCGACGGCGTGTACACCATTGAAGACTGTATCGAGGACATTATGCGTATGGGTCACGGTTTCGCGGAAACGGTACGTTTGTCGCTTGGTTATGACGTGTTGGTTGATTATGAGATTTGCCACACGTTGCAACGCAACCGCCCGCATGTATGGGATAGGTACGTCGGCACCGTCACCGATTATCAAGGCATGACATATCATGTTGACGCACCCGAGGCGATAGCGTTGTATCCGTCCGGCAGATGGCTGGGGGAATCGGACAAACAGGCCAACGAAGAGAATCTTGCATACATGCGGAACGTATATAATAGGCATGTTGAGACATTGCCGCGCGAACTTATTGTGCGGGACGGCAGACCTATGATTGTGAGCATTGATGGCGAAATATTACTATGACCGACTTAAGACGTTGATATTGCCGCGAAACGCAGATGTTAATATGATTATCGGCGCGCGCGGTTTAGGTAAGACATACGGTGTACGAAAATACATGATAGAAGATTATTTGAAAAACGGCTATTGTTTTGTGGAAGTGACACGGTTTCGTGAGGAAAACAACGACGTTGCGGCTAATTATTTCAGTCGTATTGTTCAAGATGATATTTTTCCCGATTATGAATTTCGGACTACCAATAAAATAGCGGAAATTCGTAGAAAGAAAACCGGTAAAAAAGAAAACCCGTGGAAAACCATCGGCTATTTTATCCCGTTGTCATTACAACAGCAGAAAAAGAAGAGCACTTATGTTAATGTGCGCAATATCTGCATGGATGAAATTATCATAGATAACGATGATAGATATCACACGTATCTGAAAAACGAATTTGAACAATTGGCGAAACTTGTGGACACCGTCACACGAGAACGCGCAGATGATACGGGATTACGCAAACCGAGAGTGTTTCTGCTGGGTAACGCTTGTGACGCTTTCAACCCCTATTTTAGGCATTATGACGTACCGTTGGAACCTGAACACGGTTTGCAATGGCTAGGCGGGAAAACATGTTTGTTCGATTATGTACGTGACGATGAATACGCCGAGCAAAAAACAAAGAACACTGTCGCGGGCCGTATGCTGAAAAACAACGATGACGTCACTTCTAAAAACAAATTCGCGCGGCATAATACTGATTTTATCGAAAAACCACACGGGCACGCAAAACTTACGTATGTTTTCCGATGGTTGCAAAACGAATACGGTGTGTATGTTGATTTGCGTTGCGGCTATGTTTTCATATCATCTAAATATGATGGCGGCGCGCATGTACCGTATTTCGCAATCACCCGGACGGACAACAAACTTAACTATCTTACCGCGAACATGGCTAAAGATTTGATACGCAATCTTACATCATATTATGCACTGGGATATCTACGCTATGATACGGTGGAAACACAACACGCCGTAAGTGAAATGCTAAAGAATTTTGGCGTAAAATAACATATGGCATACAAAGAGATACCGCAGTGAGACCGCTAAAACATTGTCATTGATATCCACGGTTGACTCCGCCAATGATATGGCCGTAAGGGATAAGCGCGCCGGTTATCGCTGTGAGTCATGTCGCAAGTATGCTATTCTTAAGTCGTACCGGTTCGGTATTCGTTCGCCGGTACGACTTTTTTCATATATGGAAGGAAAAACAAATGGATGACGAAACCACCGAGGAAAGGGACACCGCCGAACGTGATGACCTCACCCCCGACGAAGAGCACCGTGAAGGCGAGTTCGATGACTTGCGCGACATGCTATCACGGTTGCTTGATAAGATTGACGCGATGAACGAACGAATCGACAGCATCTACGACAATTTCACGGACTCTGTGGCGCAGATGGTCGAAAACGGCGCAACCGTCAAGGAAACCGACGATGAAGCGGCTGAAGCAATCGCTCAGGCGGCGGCGGAAGACTTGGAAAACCTCGATTACACGCTGTAACGGATAGGAGTAAAATATTATGGCTGTAGATAACGCTACGATTTTGGATAAAGTCCGTACCAAGGGCACCGACGACTATCAGCAACGCATACCGAGCGCGACGCAAACCGGCGTGGCGAACACCATGCGTTATCTGTTCGACCCCATGAACCGCCAATATTTGAATGATTGTGTGTGGAACATGGTGAACCGTATCGGACTCACCGTAATGGCCCAGAACGCGCCTTTTGAGAATCCGTTGGCGGTTTTCAAAAAGGAAAACCTGTACTGGGGTTCGACGGTTCAGGAAATTGCCGTAAAATGGATTAAGGCGCACGGGTACAAGGATGACGCCGAAGAGCTTTTGAAGATGCACAGGCCCGAGGCCGCCGTGTGGTTCTATGAGATGAACCGTCGTGACCAGTACCCGATATCATGGACTGAAGATGAGTTGCGACAGGCGTTCGTAGATGATTACGGTCTGAACCGTTTTATCGCGCAGATTATGGAAACACCGCGCAACAGCGATAATTACGATGAGATGAACATCATGCTTGCCTTGATTAATCATTATGAGCAGAATCTCGGCTTCTACAAGGTGCATCTTGATAGTATCCCGTCCGACGAAACGACCGCCAAGACGTTGCTCAAGGCGTTGCGTTCGACCGCCGGACGTATGCAGTTCCCGAGCACACAGTACAATGCGCTCAACGTGACCGATATCCCGGCATACGCTAACCCTCAGCAAATGGTGTTGCTGATTGAGCCGGAATATCTTGCCTCGCTTGACGTTGACGCATTGAGCGCCGTGTTCCAGCTGGATAAAGCCGAAGTGCCGTATCGTATCGTTCAGGTGCCGAGTCTCGGTATCCCCGGCGCGGTCGCGTTGCTTGTTTCGACAGATTGGTATCAGGTGCGCGACACCATGTACGGCACCACCCAGTTCTACAATCCGCAGACACTCGGTAACACGTTGTATCTCAACCATTGGGGAATCTACGGCGTGTCGCCTTTCACCCCGTGCGCGTTGTTCACGACCGACGCGGGTACCAGCATCACGGTGGTGACGCAGAACGTGACCGGTTTCACGCTGACCCCGACTACGGGTAACGTGTCGGCGGGCGACGTGGTACCGCTCACGCCGAAGCTCACCGCCACCGTGACGCCGACGGGCACCGCAATCGAGGTTGCGCCGAACTCGGCAACCTACGAGGTGTCGGCCAAGCACGGCGCAGAGGGCGCGGCGTTCCAGCTTGATGTAAACACGTTCGTTGATGACCAAGCTCGTTTGCATGTCCAGCGTAACGGTCTCAAGGCGGGCGACATCATCACCGTGACCGGCATCGCGACGTATGTCAACCCGACCGGCGAGACCACGGAACATTCCGCGTCTTGCATGTTTACCGTCAAATAACCCCACATGTTAAAATGGGTGGTGTTTCACGTGAAACATCACCCATTTTTCGTATATAAAGAAAGATATGATATATGGATTTCCCGCACCTGCAAAACGCCACGGCGTTCCCCGATACGGATACGCGCGTGTACGGTCAGTACCGTAATGTTTTCGATTACAATGTTTGGACGCCAAACACGGTAATAAAGTTGTGCCGTGTTAATTGGTACGATGATTATCATGATGTTGTGAAATTCCCGGACGATACCGCACGGGACGCATGGTTTGACAAATTGGACGGGGAAACCGTCAAGCTCACCACGAACATGTATATCGCGCGCGCCGATACGGACGGTATAAAATTACCAGTACCGTATATGACGGCGCAACGGTATAATTACATTGTCGTTGATTTTTCACATGATATTGTTAATACGCCGTATCAGAAAACCGACGTGCAGACACGCTATCACTTTTTCATTACGTCCGTGCGGGCGGAAGCGCCGAACACGACAACATGCACGCTTGTACGTGATGTATGGACGGACTATATCAACAGCACCACAATCAGCGGTTTGCTGTTGTCACGCGGACACGCGCCGTTGACCGAAACGACACCGCAAAAACTGTTGGATAATCCACGGGCCAACTGTCGTGATTTTACATTGCCCGACGTTGATTATGGCAACGCGGCCACGAACATCAGAAAAAGCACGCCTATCAATTTGCAAAACGGGACAAGATACATATGTTTGGCCGCAACGTTTTCTCCGCAACAATTGCAATCAATGAGCAATATGCGCGGTACAAACGTCACGGACACCAGCCCGTCATATACTAACGCCGACGGAACGGTCAATGGTTTTGTATGGGGTGCCGGGAACATAAACACGTCAAACGTGACCGGTGCGGGTACGTCATATAATTCAATTGATAACCTCACCGCAAGCAACGTGTACATGTACGCGCTCGAATCATCCAACGTATCGGGTGATTATTTCGATACGATGTTTGCGTATTATCCGCATATCATGTCACAAATCGTATCTGTTTTCGTTGCCACGGCAAACATGATGAACTTCGGAACCAGCACTACGGTTAATGATGTGGCATGGCATACGGTCAGCGGCGCGCGCACAAAACTAGCGGACATTAATCTAACAATAAATGACTTTGGCTATGCGTCGGAATACGCCAAAATAACACGACTGTACCTTGCACCCTACGCGCACTTGGAAATATCCGACAATATCGGCAATAAAACCCGGGTGGAAATAGCGGAATGCGGCCACCTCTCGGCACAAGCCGTCACATCGTTAAGCTACCCGATATTACGACAACTCGCATGGCTTGACGGTATCGGGGGTGACGGCGACACGTCCATAACCATCAACGCCATCAACGGGACCACCATTGCCGCCGACGTGCCGAACGCGGACATGCTCAAAACGGCCAGCGTGGAGACGGCCAAGGAGTCCGAGCGGGCCGTGGTAGATCTGGAGACGCTGCAGCACACGAACCAGAGCCTGATCGAGACGCTGGACGAGGTCCTGCAGATCCAGACCGAGGGCGCCCAGAAGCGGGCGGCCGCCCAGGCGGAGCTGCGCAAGATCGAAGGCGAGCTCAAGCAGAAGCTGCTGGAGGTCCGCCGCGGCGATAGCCAGGCATAAGAGAATATACAGCTCCGGCCCGCCGCGGCGCGCCGGGGCTGCTGTGTTATTGTGCGCCGCTGTGCTGGCGCGATGGGAGGAAGAAGCATGATCGTACTTTCCCGGGAGCCGGGCGGGCTGTCGCTGTATCAGCAGCTCTACCGGCAGCTGCGGGGGCAGATCGCCCGGGGCGAAATCCAGGCGGGGCAGAAGCTTCCGGCAAAGCGGGCCATGGCCCAGCAGCTGAATATCAGCGTCAATACCGTCGATGGGGCCTACCGGCAGCTGGAATCCGAAGGCTATATTGCCGCCCGACCCAGGAGCGGCTTTTATGTCTGCCAGATCGAGGCGCTGGCCCCGCATAGTACGGCCCCGGTGCCTACAGCCGCCGCGCCGGTCCGGGCCGCGCCAGTGGCGGTGGATTTCTCCCCCGGCGGAATCGCGGCGGAGAAATTCCCGCTGCGGCGCTGGCAGCAGCTCCTGCGCGCCTGCACGGAGGGGCTGCAGATCCTCAGCCGCACCCCCGCCGATGGGGACCCGGCCCTGCGCAGCGCGATCTGCCAGTATATTTTTGAGGCGCGGGGCGTGCG
>OGCO01006037.1_pt1 | contig 11112 bp, 7 predicted proteins | sample 1570171 | NCBI WGS metagenome assembly OGCO01 (sample SAMEA4370583, study PRJEB24528) | human gut metagenome | reverse complement strand
ACTCGTATCACCTGATTTGCTTACAAGTATTGTATCCGAATGATGTGTCTCGTTCTTATCTACCAGTCGAAGCTCATCTACTTTTGCACAGCTGGAATGATTGTATGCATATCTTCCAGCGCCGTACTCGGATTTATCTTTCGCAACAAGTGGGAACGAATCTATATCCCATTGCTCACTTTCAACTATAACCATGTAGTTTTGATCTTCCAGAAGTTCCGTCTGCAATCTGCCATTTTCTCCGGTAGTGCATTCTAATGTCTCGAGTGGACTTACCAGCTTTATATTTACATTTTTCAAGAGGCCTGTTCCTTCTTTATAATAAACCGGCAAGCTGACTCCGACACGCATGTCGTTTTCCAGCTTATCGTATACTTTATTCGGGTCTCTTTTATACATTCTAAGCTCATCTACTTCCGGATAATCGTATACCGTCTGATTGTCTGATCCTTGACTTATTTTTTTGATATTATAAATCTTTCCTTCTTTTACCCAGATATAAAGAATCGGTGTACGGTATTCTTCATCCTGCGCATAGATCATATAATTATTGTTATTAACGAGACTTAAGTCCGGAAGTTTTCCATTTTCTACTGTTACTTCGCCTTCCGTCTCCTGTTTAGTCGTGTTATAGATTACAAATTTGACTGGTTTCGTCATAGGTCGCGTGACAATTGGATTTGCGGAAGCGATCACAACTTCATTGACATTGATTCCTTTAATCGTAACCCGTTCGGTCGCGTAAATATCCTTGTATTGATATCCCGGTACTCCATTGTATCTTTTTTGTTCCAGATCTTTTGTTGTCTGCACAACTTTCTTCTGTTCTATACTTGTCTGTGCGCTCGCAGCGCTTACATCACACATCCTCCCCGGTGCAACGCCTGCGACCAGGTTCCCCGCAACAGCCGCACAAAGTAAGCCTGTAAGTATCTTTTTTCCTTTCATATTCCCTCCATTTTTCTTGTAATTCTTCGTTAAATCATTACTTTTCTTTACTTTTATTGTAATATATTCTCCGCACTCCTTCCAATCGATTACATTGATAAACGAGCCTTTTTATAGATATCATCTATTATATATTATTGCTATATAACAAATGAGCAGGTCCCTTATTGTAAGGGTTTCCTGCTCATAAAATGGATTTAATTATTTTACTGTTGTCTTCTTAACTGTAGACCATCCGGAATATAATTTCATTGTCTTTCCGTTTACTTTCACATTCTTGTATGTACGAACGCGAACATAGTATGTCTTCTTCGCAGTTAACTTCGTTACTGTCTTTGAAACAGTCTTATTGTTAGAGATTGTCGAAGTCTTCACGCTGCTCTTGAAACTCTTGTTTCTTGCATACTGCAACTGATATCCAGATACTTGTGTTTTCTGTCTTGACCACGTTGCTTTGAAACTCTTCTTGGCTGCCTTTAATGACTTCACCTGTGTTCCTTGCGCCATATTCGCCTTTCACATAATATACTTTTATTTCCGTTACTTTTGACTGTTCTTCCACAAGACGAATTCTTACTTTTTCATACTTTTTCGATTCAAGCATATCTATTGTATAGTAATTATTAGGTCTGCCCTGTGTCGTATATTCTGCAATCCCAGTGCTTGTTTTTTGATTTTCTTTTTCATCACGCATTTCCTCCAATGTAATGATTTATTCCGCAACGTTTATCCACAATATAACATTAACTCTCCGGTTCTTCAATTTGTAAAAGAAGCAGCCGCCTCAGAATTTTGATATGCTCCCTTCTAAGTAGACAAGAGAAATAATAAAATCTTGTTTATTTAGAAGGGAGCTTTCTTTATGGCACGGCGGTCCTTTTAATCATATTGGGCAATTCTGTTTTTTTATAGCGTTTCCCTTTGTATATATGATGTTTTTAATATATTACTCTGCATATCGTATCCGATCAATCAAACTCAATTTTCGGAAATTTGCAGATACTCCATATGTGAGCAGTACCTGTAAAAAGGCAACCACACAAATCAAAAGCACTGCTGGGACCACTGGAAAATGATACTCACTGATCCGAAACATGTGTTTGGTTTTTGCATAAAGAAATGCACCATATCCTACAAGACTTCCAATGCCCACAGAAACTGCCAATGTTCCCAAAGTATAGATGATTCCTTCCAGTTGCAGCATACGGATCAACTGTTTTTCAGACATTCCTATCGCCTGTATCATTCCAAGCTCCCGCCTTCTTGTGTAAATACTGTTCATCATAGTGTTCACAAGATTCATGATTCCAATTCCACCCAGAATAATCAGAAATGCATAACACAAAACGCTCGTCAACCGCATATTCTTTTCCCACTCCTGAAGTTGCTCTTCATAACTTCCTGTCACCAGGTATTCACTGTTGTCGGCAAGTGCCTGAAGTTCCTGATATGCACTGTTCTTTTTCTGATCATTCACTGTGATTTCCAGTGTGTAGTTCAGATTATTGGGATTCATTTTTTCCAACACTGATTGGGGCAGATAAAATGAACTTCCGCCAAGGCTTGCATAGTAATCTCCGATGGCTCCTATCTCAAAAGTCTTTTCTACCTGGTCATCTCCCATATTCAAAACCATCTTCAAGGAATCTCCCACTTTCAGTTCCGGGAACCAGTATAGCATATTAGCAGACATGAGGATTTTATCTCCTTTTTCCAATTCTTCATATGTCACATGTCCTTGTATCTCTCCTTTTTCCAGCGTTTCTGCATAAGATGCATCCAGTCCAATAATATCCGCGTCCCAAATTTCACCATCCATAGATAGTTTCGGAATTTTGCCATTCATAAATGTTTTTACCTTTACCTCTTCCACACCGTCTACATCACGAACCTGATCAATAAACGCTTTCGTCAAGGGGTTATTCTGCTGAACCTGTCTCCAGTCTCTGTCCGGATTCATTTTGTCCCCACCCCATGTTTCCAATTCAATTTTATAATCAGATTCAATATCCTTTCTTGCAATTTCTTTCGGTGCCGCGCAAGATAAAATAGTTGCCACAACCATGAACAGAATACCAGTTGCTCCTAATGTAACAATCGTAATCCCAGTCCTCTTTTTATTTCTTGCCATATTTGCTTTTGTCAAACGAAAAATCGTAAGATTCTGATAGCCTTTCCGTACTTTTTTCCCACGTTTTTCTAACCCCTGATAACGCATAGCCTCAATGGGCGAAACTTTGGCAGCAATTCGCATCGGTTTTGCCAAAGAAACCGCGGAAGTAAAGAGCACCGCCATAATGGTAATCGCATAAATCCACCAGTGCAACAAAGATACCTCACCATTTTTTACAAGTTCTGCTGCTACCTGCATTAGAGGGTCTTCGCCTGCCATAAAAGTAATCATCTGTTTCATAATCCATCTGGACAGGAAACTACTGATAAGCAATCCTACCGGGAGGGCAAGCGCCGTAACCAGCATTCCTTCACGGAATACCATCTGCCGAATCTGTCTTTTGGTGGAGCCTATGGCTTTTAATTTTCCATATTCCTGTACTTTTGGTATCATAGACACATAATAAATACTGTAAATAGTCAGGATTCCTGCTAAAACAACCATAACGATTACCACGATCATTCCTTTTACAAATGACGGATCCGTATAATTTGCAGCCAAATACTCTCTGTTTTCTACCACATTTCCCTCAGGTACACCAAAATCCTCTCCGATTTCTTTTCCCCTCTCTTCGATTTCATCTGTTGTCATATGCTCTGCATCTGCCAGACGGAACATCACACGATATTCTCTGTCTGCTTCCGGTATCATCTGTTTCGCATATTCCATGGAATTCATCACAAAATACATTTTCTTTTCTTTATTCAAATCAGAAGATTCCATAAAGCCACAGATGCGGAAAGTGTCTTCTTTCGCATATCCCATACCGTCTTTTTCGTAAATTTGGTATGGAATCGTGATTTCATCACCCAATTTCCCCTGAATTCCCAGTTCCTCTAAAACTCCCTTGGAAACAACAATATCTTTTTCATTTTTTGGGAAAGTTCCTTCTTCTAACTCCGCTTTGTTCAACCGAATCCCATTATTATCCATAGCGGTCATAATGATTGTGGCATCATCATCTATAATCTGTCCCAAATCCATTCTCAGACCGATTTCTTCTATATCATTATGCACCTGAAGTGCTTTGGTGTTTTTCTCGGAAACTTGGCGGAACATAATATGGTAAGTTGGATAATAAGCATCCACCGATGCAAGCCGTACGCGGATCATTCCATATCCCACCGTTAAAACAACAAATATCAGAAACGTAGTCAGTGCAATGGCGCATCCACATAAAAAGTTTCTTCCTTTGTTCTGTTTTACATTGGCAAGCGCTGTTTTTGTTACTGTTTTCATGCTCTCACCACCTTACCGTCTTCAATGACAATCATACGGTCAGCCATCTGCGCAATGGTCTCATCATGCGTGATCATAACCAGTGTCTGCCCATATTCTGAAACACAGGATTTCAACATAGAAATCACTTCTAACTCCGTCTTGGAATCCAAATTTCCTGTTGGTTCATCTGCTAAAATAATCGCCGGGCGGGATGCCAACGCTCTTGCAATAGCAACCCGCTGCTGTTGCCCACCAGAAAGAGTATTCGGTAAGGATTTCAATTTATCCTCCATTCCGATTCTACAGATAATATCCATAACATACTCTGTATCCACTTTCTTTCCATCCAATCCAATGGGTAGCACAATATTTTCCCAAACATTTAAGGATGGTACTAAATTATAACTTTGGAAAATAAACCCAATCTTTCTTCTGCGGAACACTGCAAGTTTTTCATCTTTCAGTTTAAAAATATCTCTTCCTTCTATCAAAACCTTTCCGGAATCAGGACGGTCCAATCCTCCCAGCATATGAAGAAGAGTACTTTTTCCCGATCCAGAACGTCCTACAATTGCTGTAAATTCACCTGGTTCGATTATTAAATCTGTATGGTCAATAGCTTTCACCAAATTATCGCCTTTTCCATAATATTTCACAAGATCTCTTGTTTCTAATATTGCTTTCATAAACTTTGAAGCCTCCTTTTTCTTTGCTAATGTCATTCTATCAATCCAGTCTTACAGTAGGCTTACAAAAAGCATAACAATTTTGTAAGAAATCTTTTTTCAGAAATCTATTTCTTTGGTAATGTCACCACAAAATTATTACCGCCTTCAGGTGCTACTTTTACACAAATCGTGCCTTTCTGCTCCTCCAAAATTTTTCTGGCAAGATAAAGTCCAACCCCAGAGCCCTCCTGTTTTTTTACATACTCTTGGTTTCCTCTGTAAAAACGCTGAAATACCCGATGCGCCTCTTCTGCCGGAATACCTGTTCCCTGGTCGATAAATTCCAGCATCATGCAGGTAGCAAGCTCTGTTACCCGAATTCGGATTTCTGTATGCTCCGGCGAATACTTTACTGCGTTGTCTAAAATATTTACGAACACTTCTCCTGTCCATTTCGAGTCGTGTACAATTTGCACATCCTGAAATTCATCCAGAGAAATATCTATGGATTTTTCATACGCTTTCATATACACACTGTTTACAGCCTGTACCAATGTATTTTTCAGACTGCCCATCTCTGGCTGAATCTGAATCATCCCAGATTCCAATCTGGACACATGAATCAGTGAATCCAAAAGATTTTCCAGTCTTTGAATTTCATCCCATTCCTTTTTATAAAATTCTTCCCGTTCCTCCCAGGTTAAATCGGCAGACCCCGCCAGTTCACAACTCATCTTCAATGAAGCAATCGGTGTTTTCAATTGGTGGGAAATATCTGTAATTAAAGATTTTGTATTGTTTTCTTCTCTGGAAAGTTTTTCTCTTACTTTTTCAAAATGATTCTGCAGTTCTATATATTTTTCCCGAAGTTCTTCCTGGTTATTTTCATCTTGCTGCCGGTCTCTTTTATTTCGCAAAAACAAAACCCATGAAACTCCAAGTCCTGCCACAAAAACCATCGCCATTCCTATTCCATATGCAGCAAAAGTTTTCACGCTTCTCCCATCAAAAGGAGTATACCCGTAACGCTCCTCCAGCTCTTTCCCCGCTTCCTCTTCCTGACGATTTCTTTGCTTTCCTCTGTCAAATAACTCTATATACTCCGTCTCCTGTTCCGGATGGGACAGCACTAACGCCCCTAATTTCCCCTGCTCTTCCTTGTATAAACTATTTCCTGCCAGAAACAGCAACAATATCTCTGTCACAAACAGAAAAAGCAGCCCTGCTGCCAGAGCTACTCCTGTACGCTTTCTTCGGTCCATATATATCCCATCCCCCTTACATTTTGTATATAATCATTCCCGATTTTTCCTTTCAATCGGCTGATATTTACAGGAACTGTATTATCGTCTACAAACTGCCCGTCAACATCCCAGACATACTCTAAAATCTGTTCTTTTGATAAAATCTGCCTTGCGTTTTCCATAAAGTAAATCATTATCTGAAGTTCCTTTTTACTTAATGTCAAAGGAGTCACTCCATCAGCATTTCGTTTTAACGCTCTCATTTCTCCATAATTTACTTCGATATTTCCCGATAAGATTCTGTTGTGTCCGCAGACTCCTTCCATTCTTCTCATAAATGCCTGAACTTTTGAAACCAGTACCATCAGGCTGAATGGCTTTGTAATATAATCATCCGCCCCTGCATCATAGCCATTTACCATATCAATTTCCGAATCCATTGCCGTGAGAAACAGTACAAAGACTTTGCTCTTATTTCGAATCTTCCTGCAAAACTCCAGTCCGTTTCCGTCCGGCAGAGTAATATCACTGATTACCAGATCTATTCTATTTTCATCAAACAATTTTTCTGCCTCTGAAATCTGAAAAGCGGAAAAAACCTGATACCCTTCTTTCTGCAGTTTTAGCGCGATTCCACGGTTCAGATTCTCATCATCTTCCAATAACAAAATTGTCCTCATTTCATCTACCTTCCTAATCTCCTAACATGATAAACAATCACATTTTACCACACTCCTCCAAAACTGCATAGTATCCACCTGCTCTCCATAATGAGCCATAAAGGAATCAAAACATTTCGGTTCGTCGAAAAAGTCTGAATGGATAATCTACTCTCCGCATTGACATCATTATCAAGGAGCTGATTTCTTCTCTTTTCGATGGTTCGATCGCCTGATTTTTATACTGTCTTACGCTGTGTCTTTCTTTCATGATTTCTAATATATCCATCACAATATCCTCTCTTTCGTTCATCTGATTAAACCAAGTATATCATATCTTTCCGTAAAAAATTCAATGGTAAAGAAAATCAAGACAATCAAAAATAGATAACCATGTTTCAGGTTATCTACTCTTAATTTCTGATTTTTCATTTCAGCTGGTTTTCAGTTACAAAATTTTATTAAAACACCAATTACAATTCCCTTAGATTTTCGACAATGCTTTGCCTCTTGCCGGCATGGTAAAGCACAGCAGGAATCAGCCAGCCCAGCAGGAGAAATACTGGTATAATCAGGATTACAGGCATAATGGTAAAATGGTATGTTACAAACCAGAACATAGCACTCATCATATTGCCAAGCATAGGGCTGAGCACCACTGAAAGTATGAGGGATGCTATGATGGAGTCCACCGCATAAAATAAGCCCTCATAAATAAGCATGAGCTTTAGCTGTCTCTTGGTCATGCCCACAGACTGTAATACGGCAAATTCTCTTTTTCTGGACAAAATTCCTGTCATAATTGCATTGAAAAAATTAAGTATGCCCACAAGTCCGATGATAGCACAGAGGGCACCACCACAGATTAAAAACATATTTTTAAACCGGGTAAATTCACGTCTGATAGATGCCTTGCTCTCATACATGAGAGTAGATGTATCTCCTGCTGTGAGCTTTTGCAGATACTGCTCAGCACTTGCTTCTGCCTGAGAATCCGGTGTGTCAAACATATAAAATTTTGGAATGATATCTGTACCGCTGTCCTCCTTAAGTTTCTCTACCGGCAAAACCATACTATAACCCAGACTTGTATAACGGAAGCTGATGGAATCAGGAACCGCCACAAGAGCACATACACTGTACTCCACCTCCTTTGCCTCTTCCTCATGGTATTCCAAATACTCCTCAGGCGTGGTCTGTTGGTCTGCCCGCTCGCCGGTTCGGCTGTCTATGTCATATCCAATCTGGTAGTTTACGGTATAAGTGTCTCCCAGCTCAGGGTAGTTGTCCAAATTTACTATATTGCCGTAATCGTCTGTGGATACAGCTACAGCGATTGCGTGGCTATCCGGGTCAGATAGTGGCTCCAGGGAGCCTTTTACTACAGTAAGCTTATCAAAAAGTCCATCGTCAAAGCCCTCTATACTGACGTCGACAAGTATGCTGTCACCTTTCTGCTCGTAGTGGGAGATTTCCTCCTGCAGCTCTTTGCCGCTTAGATAGTTTTCTGCCAGTTTACTATACTGGTCTGTCTCCATCCACATCATAGGGGATATGTCTGCCAGGTCATAGCCGCTTCCAGAGACAGTCTCATCTGTGTTTTCCTTTATCTCATCAATGGTATCTGCTCCTATATATTCATCTGCCGTATTATAGCGGAAATAATCTGTACTGCTCACGATAAAGTCTGCACAGGTTGACCTGTCCACATATTTATCCATGTCAAAGCCGTTGACAAGTGAAAAAAGCACATTTAAAAGAGTTACGGAAAGTGTCAGCGAGACTACAACCAGGATAGTTTTCTTCTTATTTCTGCCAAGATTGGCAAAAGCCATCTGATATACCTTAGCCCCACGGCTGTGGCGCTTTTTCTTTTTGCCGGTAATACCTTCTGTATATTTTGCTGCCTCAACAGGCGATAACTTTGCAGCCATTTTGCCGGGCTTCCTGCAGGATAAAAAGACAGTGATAATGGCAAATACAGCAGAACCGATAAAAATAAGCGGCGAGCTGCTGATAGCAGCCTTTGTGCCTATAATACTTGTGGTTTCTAATGCAATAGGAGTTAAAACCGCACCAATGCCATAGCCCAGAAGCAATCCTACAGGAATACCGATAATACACAAAAACAGAGCTTCCTGTGTGATTATGTGCCTTAATTGTCTTGGGGTGGTACCGATTGTCTTTAGCAGGCCATAAAACCTGATGTCCCCAGTCACTGAAATCTGGAATATATTGTATATAATCAGATAGCCTGTAAATATAATAAGCAGGGAAAAAGCAAGGATTGCAGCTACCAGTGAGAAATCTATGTCAGAGCTTACAGATGAGGCAGTAAGTCCCCAGTTCACACCGATTCTGGCGCTGTTCTCCTGGTCTCTTGTATTCCAGTCATAGCCTAAGTCTGTATCTATTTTTTCCATCTGCTCCCTGATATTAAGCTTGGAAGGAAGCATGACATTTAAGTCTATGTCAAGAGCTTCATCACCAGCGGCTATACACTTTTCGTTGATTTTATCTATATAGGCTTTTGATACGTTGATATAGTGAACAGGCATCAAATCGTCATACTCCCAATAGCCGACGAGGATAAAGCTGTCGGTCTGTGGTATCCCGGTGTCTGTTCCATTACCAGCCTGATAAGTAATCGTCACATTTGTTCCCAGCTTCGGTTCTACGCCAAGGAGTCTTAAGGCTGTAGTGTCCATGGCTATTTCATTTTCTTTTTGAGGCTCCTTTCCCGTGGTTGGGGTGGCATAGCTCCACTTGGTACAGTTTTTATCCATGTAGCTTACTTCCGCCGCTACCTTGCCGAATACGTCAGAGGAGCTGAAGCCGCACACGATACGCTCACCAGATGCCTTGATTCCCTTGTGGGCGGCTATTTTATCAGCCTGTTCTCTTGATAAATCCTTAAAGCTGCCATCGCTATAGCCACCTGCCTGTCTGAAATTGTAGGTCTCATAGCTTGAGTTTACAGACAGCATAATGGTAAATAATGATGTAAACATCAAAGTTGTGAGTGCTATAGCACAAATTGCAATAATATTTCTTTTTCTGGATGCCCACAGAGACTTGAAGCTAAGTCTGCGGATACATTTTCTGTTCTTTACTCTCATACTGCTCTCTCCTGAATATGTCCATCCTCAATTCTTATTATGCGATCCGCAAGCTGGGCGATTTCCTCGTTGTGGGTAATCATCACAATCGTTTGATGAAATTTCTGGCTTGTTACTTTCAACAGTCCCAATACATCGCTGCTTGTTTTACTGTCAAGATTGCCCGTTGGTTCATCGGCTAATATAATTTTAGGGTTAGTAATAATAGCTCTAGCTGAAGCAACTCTTTGTTTTTGACCTCCGGACATTTGATATGGGTATTTATCTAAAACATCAGTGATGTCTAGTTTTTTTGCTATATTAATTACTTTTTCTTTGATTTTTGTTGGTTTACATTTTTGGATTTGTAAAGCTAAAGCAATATTATCATATGCTGTTAATGTATCAAGTAAATTAAAATCTTGAAAAATAAAACCTAACTGATTTCTTCGAAAATCTGCTAATTTATTTCGCTTAAGTTTCGTTATGTTAGTTTGATCCACGATGATTTCACCACTAGTAACGCGATCAATCGTTGAAATACAGTTTAATAAAGTAGTTTTTCCTGAACCACTTGAACCCATAATGGCAACAAATTCACCTTTATCAACTGATAAAGAAATATTATCAATAGCTTTAGTTAAAGATGATTTGTTTCCATAATATTTTGAAATATTGTTGATTTGTAAAATGTTATTCATATCTTTTCCTCCTATCTACAATCAAATTATAAAACATGCTAATTTTTATAAACATCGAATATTATTAAAAAACCTTACAGCGCTGTAAGGTTAGTTTATTTTTGTAGAGTAATGATTATGCGAGTGAATTTATTTTTAACTGATTCAATTTCAATATCATGTCCTAATTCTAAACAAAGTGATTTACATAAATATAGGCCCATTCCAGTTGAGGCTTTATATGTTCTACCGTTATATCCGGTAAATGATTTTTCAAAGACTCTAGGTAAATCTTCTTCAATGATACCAATGCCATTGTCTTCAATAATTAATTTAACTTTTTTTTCTAATTGTTTAGTTGAAAAGATGATTTGATGATCGTTTTTATTAGCGTATTTAATAGCATTGTTAATGATTTGAC
>OGCO01006036.1_pt1 | contig 11113 bp, 8 predicted proteins | sample 1570171 | NCBI WGS metagenome assembly OGCO01 (sample SAMEA4370583, study PRJEB24528) | human gut metagenome | reverse complement strand
AAGACTTCAAGCCTTTCAAGAAGTTTATGACCAAGATAACTTCTGTTGGAGAGGGGGAGGAAAAAATTGATTCGTCATACGAAGTGTATATGGCTTTATACCACCAATTGGTCGGGAAAGAGGGTAAACCAGACCCATTCTTGGAGGTGCAGCCAAATTTCTTTGATTTAATTATTGTTGATGAGTGTCATAGAGGAAGTGCAAAAGACGATTCCGCATGGCGCAAGGTGTTGGAATATTTTAGTTCGGCTACCCAAATTGGTATGACAGCCACACCGAAAGCAGACGAAGGAGCGAACAACTTGGATTATTTCGGTGAACCAGTATATACCTATTCACTTCTTCAAGGCATTCAAGATGGTTTCTTAGCTCCATATAGGGTTACAGCAGACTTTATTAATGTTGATTTACAAGGATGGACTCCAGAAGAAGGTGAAATAGATTTATTGGGTAAGGAGATTGAACAGAAACTATATCAAAGACAGAATATAGGTCGTGATCTTGCCATCAAGTTAAGGCGTAAAGTAGTAGCACATAGGATAACCCAAATGTTACATGACATTGGTCGTATGACAAAGACAATAGTATTCTGTTCTGATATTGAGGAAGCTGCCGAAATGCGGACGCTGCTTATCAATATGAATAGCGATTTATGTAAAAAGTCGCCTTACTATGTTACACGTATTGTTGGTGAGGATAAAGAAGGTAAGAAACAACTGGACAATTTCATTAGTGTGGATGAGCCTTATCCTGTAATTGTTACCACATCTGAACTTTTATCTACAGGAGTGGACTGCAAAACTTGTGGTTTAATCGTCATAGACAAAGAAATTGGTTCTATGACTGAATTTAAGCAAATCATTGGACGAGGCACACGACTTAGAAAAGACAAGGGCAAATGGCATTTGGAAATCCTTGATTTCCGCAATGCTACCGCAAAATTCAAAGATCCAGCATTTGATGGCGACCCGGAACCACCAAAAGGAGGAGGGAAAAAGCCCAAGCCTTACAAAATCATTGATGCTCCAGAAACTCCAATAGTATCTGAGCCTCGTGAGAAATATCTTATCAGCGGTAAGAATATTCGCATTGCCCATGAAATCGTTTCAGTGTTAGGAGAAGATGGTAAGACGATGAGAACGGAAAGTGTTCAGTCGTTTGCTAAAAAGCAATTATTACGCCATTACCAAACTTTGGATGATTTTATCCAAACGTGGACGGAGGCAGAACGCAAACAGGCCATTATGGATGAATTGAAGGAATATGCTATTCTGATAGATGCTGTACGTGAAGCTAATCCGGCATTGAAGGATGCCGACATCTTTGATGTGATATGCCACGTTGCGTTTGACCAACCGCCATTAACAAGGAAAGAGAGAGCAAACAATGTAAAGAAGCGTAATTACTTCGGGAAGTACGAAGGTAAAGCTCGTGAAGTATTGGAGGCTCTTCTTGACAAATATGCAGAGAATGGTATTCTCGACTTTGAAAAGGCGAACATCTTGGAGATACCGCCATTCAATAGCATAGGAAAACCAACAAAAATCATAAAGTTATTTGGTGGTAAGGTTGCTTTTGAGCAAGCCATCAGAGAACTAGAATATCAAATTTATAAATCAGCTTAAAAATGGCAGTAAACAACATCATAAAGCGAATCCAAAATATAATGCGCCAAGACGCTGGTATCAATGGTGACGCACAGAGAATTGAACAAATGACTTGGATGTTTTTCTTGAAAGTCTATGACACTCAGGAAGAAACTTGGGAATACAAAGATGAAAACTACAAGTCTATCATCCCCGAAGATTTGCGTTGGCGTAAATGGGCAGTAGATGAAAAAGACGGTGAAGCATTAACAGGAGAAGCATTGCTCTCTTTTGTCAATGAAAAACTGTTCCCTACTTTAAAGAATCTTCCGATAGACGCCAATACGCCAAGAGCCAAAAGCATTGTTCAAGAAACATTTGCTGACTTAAACCAGTATATGAAGAATGGAACGCTTTTGCGTCAAGTGGTCAACATCGTAAATGAAATCGAATTTGACGATGCTGATGATCGCCACACATTTGGAGATATTTATGAGGGAATCTTGAAAGACTTGCAATCAGCAGGCAATGCAGGTGAGTTCTATACTCCACGTGCTTTGACAGACTTTATCGTGATGATGCTTGACCCGAAATTGGGCGAAACCTTTGGTGACTTCACCAGTGGTACAGGCGGCTTCCTTACCTCTGCTCTCAATTATATGAGTAAGAGCGTCGGTTCTGCCGAAGATGGAGAAAAACTGCAAAATGCAGTCGTGGGACAAGAATGGAAACCGCTACCTTATCTTTTGAGTATAACAAATCTGTTACTCCATGATATTGAAGCTCCCAATATAGCTAACTGTGATTCGCTTGGAACAAATATCACTGATTTCAAGGAAAGCGATAAAGTGGATGTTATCGGTATGAATCCTCCGTATGGCGGTAGCACAGAAGATAGTGTAAAAAGCAATTTCCCGGTGCAATACCGTTCAAGTGAAACTGCGGATTTATTCATAGCCCTTATCATGTACCGCCTCAAAGCTAGTGGTAGATGTGGTGTGATTATCCCAGATGGTTTCTTGTTTGGTACGGATGGAGCAAAACTTGCACTTAAAGAAAATTTACTCCGCAAGTTCAATCTGCATACCATCATCCGTTTACCGGGCTCGATATTCTCCCCATATACCTCTATTGCAACCAACATTCTTTTCTTTAATAATGAAGAAGCAGAGGGTTGCGAAGAAGGATTCAAGACCAAAGAGACATGGTTCTATCGCTTGGATATGCCGGAAGGCTACAAGCACTTCTCAAAGACCAAACCAATGAAGGTGGAGCATACCCTACCTATTCAGGAATGGTGGAAAGACAGGAAAGAAATTATAAGTGATGAAGTGGGTGAAAAGAGCCGTGTATTTACAGCCCAACAATTGATAGACTTGGATTGTAATTTTGACCAATGCAAGTTCCCGAAAGAGGAAGAAGAAATACTCCCTCCAGCAGAACTGCTCAAACAGTATTTTGAGAAACGTGCTGCACTCGACCATGAAATAGACAAAACCCTTTCTGAGATTCAAAAAATTCTCGGCATAGACATAAAATCGTGTAACTGATAATAGTGAAGTGATATGAAAGATTTGACCATCTCAAACATAGAACGGCAGAATGTACTTAACAATCGTTTTGCGGTCAGTAAAGTACAAGAGCATCTTGATATAGAAGGAATGCTCTTTGAGGGAGAATACCGCTTTACAAAAAAAATGGTTGCCGACTTTTATCAAGTTGACACATCTACAATAGATCGTTACCTGCAATCAAATTCTGATGAATTGAAGCATAACGGATATATTTTATGTAAGGGTAAACAGCTGAAAGAGTTTAAGTTAGAATTTGCTCACCTTATTAATGAGGCGAGCAAAACAACACAACTTGGACTGTTTAATTTCCGCTCTTTCTTGAATATGGGTATGCTACTTACAGAGAGTGAAAAAGCCAAAAAAGTCCGTAGCCTTATCTTGGATTTTGTGATTACCACTATCAATGAAAAGACAGGTGGAGGAACAAAATATATCAACCGCAGGGATGTGCATTACCTTCCTGCCGCAATAACAGAGGAAAACTATCGTAAAAATCTCACTTCTGCCATCAATCAATATGTGGACGGACATCCCACATACAAATATTCTCAAATTACAGATTTCATATACAAGGCTGTATTCAAGGAGAATGCTAAGGAATACCGGGAAGTGTTGAAGTTGGATTCAAAAGACAATGTTCGGCACACCTTGTATTCAGAGGTTCTGTTGGTTATCTCTTCTTTTGAAAACGGAGTGGGTGCTGCTATCAGTGAACGATTCAAGGAAAATGGCGGCAGGTTACTTACCGTTGACGAAGTGGAGTGTATTGTAAACGAACTTGCCGAACACCCGATGCAGAAACCGTATCTGAATGATGCCAGGACAAAAATGGCTTCAAGGGATTTCAGTTTCCGGGATGCGTATCATGGTAATATAGCAGATTACCTGCAAGCTGTTACTCCTGAAGAATTTGAACGATTCATCGGTGACCAGTCTATTGATTTTGACCGTATCTTGGCGGATAACAAAGATGTGCTTAAACGCTTAAAGCAGGCAGAAGATGAGTAAGGAAATTATTTACATAGATTACGATGAAGTCTTAAACATCTATGGCAAAATGATTGATGCCAGTGATGGCGGTTTTGAAGGAGTACGTGACGAAGGGGGTATTCGTGCTACATTGGATTTTGTGCAAAATGATTTATACTATCCAACCTTTGCCGACAAACTAACCTATCTGATGTATAGATTCTGTTCCGGGCATTTCTTCAATGATGGGAATAAGCGTATTGCATTGACTTTAGGTACATACTTCTTACATAAAAATAATTACTATTGGCACGCTTGCATCTGTATGCGTACATTGGAATCTATCATTTATCATGTGGCAGCATCGAATATCAACCAAGATTTGCTGCTACGCATCGTCAATAGCTTTTTGACAAGTAAAGATTATGACGAAGAACTGAAAATAGATATTGCCAATGCCATGAGCAAAGGAGAGTTAGGAATACAAGGCGAAGATTACGAATAAATGAATATAATTATGGCGAATGTACTTGAAATCATAAAAAACGAAATTACGCAAGATTATTATAAAAATAATTTTCCAAATGATGGTCAACGTTTCGTTGCGTGGTATATGCGGAATATACATCTTCTGGATCAAAGACAAGCTAAAGATGCCATCACAGACGGAGCCAATGATAAACAAATTGATGCCGTATATATTGATGAAGACGAGCAAAAAATATATATTGTACAAGGGAAATACTACCTTGGTGAATCTGTTGATGCAACTCCTGTGAGAGAAGTTATATCTGCTTGGAGCCAGTTTAGTAACTTAGCTCAATTACAGGAAAATGCTAATTCTAAATTAAAGACTAAAATATCAGAAATAGCAACAGCATTAGAAGATGACTCTTACTGCGTATGTTTTGAATTAATAACAACATCTATCTTTACGGATGCGGCTATGGATGATATACATTCATTCCAAACCAAATTATCAGAGGAAGATGATGCTGAATTGAATTATAGTACACAATTCTCCGTAGTTGATAAACAAGGTTTGAAAGATGCTTATAGTTGTGTTATTGAACAAACGAATCCAACTTTAAACCATACTATCAAGCTTGAAGCTGGTAAATATATGACGACAGAATTAGGGGCGACAAGCGTAATAGTTGCAGCCATGCCTCTGAAAGAATGTATAAAATTCCCTGGCATTAAAGATGGGTCTTTGTTCCAGAAAAATGTACGACAGAGTTTAGGCATTAACAATACCGTAAATAAAAAGATCAAGAAAACCATAAACGATCCGAATAAATGTGGTGACTTCTTCTTTTTTCATAATGGAATCACTGCCATTTGTAACAAAATTGAAGAATGTGGCAATGGTGAGTTTAAACTTTATGGATTGAATGTTGTAAATGGATGTCAATCATTGAATACTATTTTAAGTTGTAGTGAGAATGTACGAAAGCGTGATGATGCTTATGTTCTATTCAGATTTTATGAAATTCCACAAAGAGACAGGGCTGATTCTATTAGCATTAACACAAACACGCAAAGTGCTGTAAAGGCAAGAGATTTACGCAGTAACAGTAAGCAGATATTAAAACTCAAAAAGGCATACGAAGCAAAATATTCTAATGGATTCTTTGCAACCAAAAGAGGTGAAATTATTCCAGCCGACAAGGACAAACAGTACTGCATAGAGTTATCATATTTAGGAAAGAATCTTACAGCTTGGTACATGCAAAGACCTAATTTATCTTATGGTGAAACTAAGATTTTTGACAAGTATTTCAATACATTGTTCAAGAACGACTATTTGCCTGAAGATGCTTATGCTCTATCGTTTTGGATGAGAAAAATAATGGATGCATGGACTCAGGAAAACCCATTAGGACTGGAAGAGGAACTACTAACAATGAAGGCTTATGCTCCATACCATCTTCTTTTTGCCATATCAATGGTTTTTGCTAAATGTAACAATCAAACAAATGTACCATCACCGAGTGAGTGCTTAAAAGTTGCTTCTGAAAACAATCTTGTTGACAGCATAATTAATATTGCGGCAAACTGTTTAAACAGTGCTATTTCGGCAGAAAAAAACAATTGCGAGCAGAATAATAGAAGTTTCATTCCTCAAAATTGGGTAAAAAACAAGAGTTGCAATGCAGGGATTATGTCTGCTATTCAGAATTATTTTTCTTTCCTCCCAACAATGAATAAGGAGATGGATTCCAAACTTAAAAATGGAGTAAAAATAGACTCAAAGTATTTCTCATATAGAGTACAAGCAGAGGATTAAAAAATGAACGGAAAGCAATTAAAAAACAGCATACTCCAATGGGCGATACAGGGCAAACTTGTACCGCAAGACCCTAATGACGAACCGGCATCTGTACTTCTTGAACGTATCAGAGCCGAAAAAGCCAAATTAGTTAAGGAGAAGAAAATCAAGAAGGATAAAAACGAATCAATCATTTACCGTGGTGACGATAATTCCTATTATGAGAAGTTTCTCGCCACCGGGGAGGTGAAATGTATTGATGAGGAAATTCCGTTTGATATACCGCAAGGGTGGGAATGGTGTAGATTGAAGCATATGTGTTCTATGCAGGCAGGGAAAAATATATCAGCTTCAGAAATTTATGATGAAAAGTCAGTTCTTCACCCATATAGATGTGTCGGTGGGAATGGATTACGAGGGTTTACAAACACATTCAATGCAGAAGGACATTTTGCTATTATTGGCAGACAAGGAGCATTATGTGGATGCCTTAATATAGAAAGTGGAAAATTCTATGCCACAGAACACGCTGTAGTTGTGAATGGCTTTGGTATTATTTCATCGTTATTCATCTATTACTTTTTTACAGCATTGAACTTAAATCAATATGCAACCGCAACGGCTCAACCCGGTTTGGCTGTATCCAATATAGCTGAAGTATTCATACCTCTACCTCCGCTTCCAGAGCAACTACGTATAGTTTCAAAAATTGAAAAACTGCTTCCACTAGTCAAAACTTACAAACAGGCACAGAATGAACTTAACACACTTAATGCCACACTTAACGAACAATTACGTAAATCAATTCTGCAAGAAGCAATACAAGGCAAATTAGTCCCTCAAATTGCAGAAGAAGGAACTGCCGAAAAGTTGCTTGCCGAGATTCGCAAAGAGAAAGAGAGCCTCGTCAAAGAAGGCAAGCTAAAGAAGTCTGCTTTGTCGGATTCCATTATCTATAAAGGTGCTGATAACAAGTATTATGAGCAGGTAAGCAATGAAAATACTGATATAACAGAAGAAATACCTTTTGACTTGCCTAATAATTGGACTTGGATTAGATTTGGTCAATACGTTAGAATGTCTATCGGAAAAACACCACCACGAGGCGAAACTAAATATTGGACAAATGGGATATATCCATGGGTCTCAATTTCTGACATGTCTGATTATGGATTGGTTAAAACAACAAAAGAAACTGTTTCGGAATATGTTCAAAGTTTATTTGGAGATATATCTTCTGCCGGAACTTTAATAATGAGTTTTAAGTTAACGGTAGGCAGAACTTCTATTTTAGATATTTCGGCATATCATAACGAAGCAGTTATATCCATATATCCTTTTGTGGATAAGGATTATAGAACAAGAAATTATCTGTTTTATATCTTGCCAATTATATCCAATCTTGGAGATTCTAAAGATGCTATAAAAGGTAAGACATTAAATTCTAAGAGTTTGAATAATCTATTATTGCCACTTCCTCCTCTTAATGAACAAGGGCGAATAGTGGCAATAATAGAACAATTATTTGATAAGTTGAGATAATTTATTTATTTGGTAAGCTATTCGTTGCTGTTCCGCTAATGGCGGAATACCAATAGTTAGATTGTAGAATAGCTCTTTATTGAGGTGCGGGATTGCTGCACCTCTTTTTGAATTTCTCAGTTCCGCTTTATAAAACAGAATGAAAGCCAAAACATAAGGCTTCCACATTACAGAAGAAATCCATAGTTGCTTGAACGTACTTCCCATATATCCATCTTGTGTAACGGAGAAAACTTCACCGGAATTTTCACCATCCACAAGAATGATGTTATCGCCCGCATAGACAAATTTTCCTTTATCAATAACGTTGGCAGATGATTTCCCACGCAGGTATTTTGCATCCAAACAGATGCCCTTCCCGGTTCTTTTTTCTCCATCGGTCAGTTGGCATACATCTTTCAAACGTAACACAGTCCAGTTATTGGGATATTCAAAAGGAATCTCAAATTCAACGATTTGCCCATTTATCCTCTCATAATACTTGCTATTGCTTTTTCATACTTTTCTACAATTCTATATTGTTCAGCTAAAGGTGGCAAAGGGAATAACAATGAATTGAGGTCTTCTTTATTGAATCCCGCTTGTGCACATCGGCTCCGATTGACAATTTCATTTTGGTATATAGAACTACAATAATATAGAAAAATATATTTCTGAAATATAAGCGGAGATTCGTATAATGGGATAACTTTTGCTAATGCCACATTATAAGCTCCGTATTCTGCATAAAATACTTTCCCTAAAGAGGCACCATAACGAGCTAACAGAATGTCTCCTTTCTGAGAAATCTTACTGGCCGTAGAAAGTGGTATATGTACAGGTTGTGGGTTAGGTCCATAATCTCTAATTTGAAATAACCGTATATATCCTTCTTTTTCTTGTGTTTGAAATATAGACTTTGGAGGTTGAGAACCGCCCGAGATATCAAATAAGTCATTATGCCTTACCCATGCCCAAGAATCAGGTATTTCAAATGGTATCTCGTCAGTAATGTCTTTTTCAATTTCACCAATCTTCTCGAAGTACTTGTTATCGTCACCTTTGAAGATAATAGAATCGGTTAAGGCAGACTTCTTTAGTTTACCGTCTTTGACAAGTTGCAGTTTCTCTTGCCGTATTTGTTCGAGTAATTCTTGGGCTGTTCCTTCCTCTGTAATCTGTGGAACAAGTTTTCCTTGAATAGCCTCTTGGAGAATGGATTTTTTCAGAGATTCCTTAATTAGTGCATTAAGTGTATCAAGCTCTTTCTGAACATCATCAAATTTATCAATAACAGGCAACAGTTCATTTATCTTTGAGACAATCCGCTTTTGTTCGCAATAAGGAGGAATGGGAATAAAACGAGGTTTCATATTTTCCATTGAAACGTGAATCATCGTACTTCCTGTTGTTGAAGACAGAACCTGAGTTTTATCATACAAAAAGAAATAGAAGAGATAATCACGTAGAAGAATTCTGGAATTATATTTCACATTCCAAATGTGATAGTGGAAAATTGTTTTAACATCGTTCCATATCTGGGGGCCGAACGAAGCAGACCAAGCATAAAGTAAATCTCCTGGGTAGCAATACTTGTCATCGGGTAGTTCTAAATCAGAATAATACCATTCATTGTTGGTAAAGAAATTACCGACACGAAGAACTTTATACTTGCCTCTACTTAGTAATTCTTCCTTCTTGTAAGCTCTTCCATTTACGAACTTCATGATATCTTGCATTCTACACCACTCCCAAGAAGACGGAATCTCAAACGGAATCTCCTCATCAATGCACTTTACTTCCCCCGTAGCGATAAACTTCTCATAATAGGAATTCAATGAATTTGTGAAGGCTATACATTATTAATGATAGCGAATTGTTTAACTAATAATGTATCAGACATGAACATTGAAAATTTTGAAACGTATCTGCGTCAAGGAAATATGGCAGAGAATACGGTTGCGGCTTATCTCTATGCCGTAAAAGAATACTATTCCCGACACAAGGAACTGAACAAGCGCAATCTGCTTGTTTATAAAACTTATCTCATTGAGAAGTTCAAGCCTAAAACTGTAAATCTTCGTATTCAGGCAATGAACAAGTATCTTGATTGCATGGGAAAATCTCGTCTGAGATTAAAATCCGTCAAGGTACAACAGCGTAGTTATTTGGAAAATGTAATCAGCAATGCCGACTATGTTTTCCTAAAAAACAAACTTAAAAAAGAGGAAAATCAAGAGTGGTATTTCGTAGTCCGTTTCCTTGCTGCCACTGGAGCAAGAGTCAGTGAACTCATACAAATGAAGGTGGAGCATGTGCAGATGGGCTATTTTGACATCTACACCAAAGGTGGCAAGATACGCCGTATCTACATTCCGAAGGCTTTGCGCAAGGAAGCTACAGAATGGCTTGGCAAAGTTAATCGTACCACTGGTTATCTTTTTCTTAACCGCTTCGGTGAACGTATCACTACAAGAGGTATTGCGCAACAGTTGAAAAACTATGCTTTAAAATATGGCTTGAATGAAAAAGTAGTTTACCCTCACTCATTCCGACATCGTTTTGCCAAGAATTTCTTGGAGAAGTTCAACGACATTTCTTTGCTTGCCGACCTGATGGGGCATGAGAGCATAGAAACTACTCGTATTTATTTGAGACGTAGCAGTGCCGAACAGCAAGAGATTGTTGATAAGGTTATAACATGGTGATTGGGTGTCGGGAGATGGACCTGTGGGAGAATATCCTTCCACAGGTGCTTAGCTCTACGGCAGGTCAAAATGGCGCAGATTTCCTGCGCCAAACGGTTTTCCGTTCTGCGGCAAACGATTTTTCAATCTGCTGAGAACGGTTTTCAGGTATGCCGACATCCATTTTACGGGCTTTGCCGTGACGGATAGTGGGTAAAAAGGAGACGTGGATATTTTCCGGAGGATGTTCTCCGCTCTCACTCCTCCTACAAACGGTTTTTCACCCTAAAGGGTTCGCATCCTTCAGACTTCTTCTGTACCAATACTTTAAGGTGAACTTTCTGACTTTACATCCTTCACCGGGATTTCACCGAGATATGATATGCGGCATACAGATTCCGATTTACAAATGTAAACCACTTGGTAATCAATAGGGTTATGGTGAAGGACTTGACAAAGGCTTTTTCATGTCGTATATTTGCAAACGAGAAGACACCGAAAACA
>OGCO01006020.1_pt1 | contig 11141 bp, 10 predicted proteins | sample 1570171 | NCBI WGS metagenome assembly OGCO01 (sample SAMEA4370583, study PRJEB24528) | human gut metagenome | reverse complement strand
GTAGCCAAAATTCATTCCAGATTGCCTGCGGCAATGGAATTTTGGCTTGTATGTCGCGGGATAGTGGTGTGTGAACAGTAACCCTGCATCAGATATCTTTGTCCTGTGTTAAATTATTACAAACATGAAATGGAATATGTTTGAATTGTAGAAAGAAATGCGAAGAATAACAAAAAGATTAATAAATGTTACAGAAATATAAAATTTATGGTAATTAATCCTTGCGTTTTTGAGTGCGGTGTGTTAATATGTATAAGAATTAACTTAGATATTGCAAAAACATTAAGATATAGAAAGAAAATGTTACGAGGGTGAGAATTCATGAAGAAAAGAATTGTATGTCTTACATTAGCACTCCTGATGAGCGCAACACAGGTTGTTAGTGTAAGTGCTTCAAGAGAGGATGAATTGAGAGAAGAGCAGGCGATCACAAGTCAGCAGCTGGATGCTACATATTCCAGAATGGATGAGCTTGCATATGCGAAATCACAGCTTGAGAATGAGATTTCCGAACTGGATTCCAATCTTGTAAGTGTTATGGTTTCTATTGATACTCTTAAAGGAGATATCGATAATAAAGAAGTAGATATTATTAAGACAAAACAGGATCTGGCTAAGGCTCAGAAGGCGAGAGATAAGCAGTATGAGAGCATGAAGCTTCGTATTCAGGCACTGTATGAACAGGGTGGGGATGCAGCGTGGTTTCAGATGATGCTTAATTCAGAAGATTTAAGTGAACTTCTGACACGTGCTGAGAATACACAGCAGATGTATGAGCAGGACAGAAAGAATCTTGATAAATATGTGAATACTATTAATGAGGTGAATAATTTAAAGACTCAGTATGAATCTGACAAAGCAGAACTGGAAGAGATGAAGGCTTCTTATGAACAGCAGTCTTATGATCTTCAGTGCCAGATCGATCAGAAGAAATCTGAATCAGCCGATTATGAGAATGAAATTGCATATGCACAGCAGCAGGCGACAGAATATGCAAATCTGTTAGCGGAACAGACAGCTGAAATTCAGAGATTGGAAGCTGAAAGAATCGCAGCAGAAGAAGAGGCAAGACGACAGGCTGAGGAAGAGGCTGCAAGACAGGCGGCAGAAGAAGAGGCAGCAGCAAAAGCTGCAGAGCAGGAACAGGACTCCGAATCAGAAGACGAAGAAAATGTAGAGTATGATGAAGACGGAAATGAGATTGAGAATACTGATGATGCGGATGATGAGTCTGAATCAGATGATGGTGTAGAATATGATGAAAATGGTGATCCTGTTGACAATGCAGGAGCTTCTGATGATGTAGAGTACGATGAGTATGGCAATGTGATTGATTCTGATAATACAGTTTCACCAGATGATTATGAGAGTGAACAGTCATCTGATTCAGATAGTTCTTCATCTTCAGGTTCAGGATCAGGATCTTCTGTAGTAGACTTTGCAACACAGTTTGTTGGCAATCCATATGTATGGGGCGGTACAAGCCTTACAGGTGGAGCTGACTGTTCAGGATTTACACAGAGTGTATATGCAAACTTCGGAGTAAGTCTTCCGAGAACTTCTTATGAACAGCAGAATGCCGGTACAGAAGTATCTTATGCTGATGCACAGCCGGGCGATTTGATCTGCTACGGTGGACACGTTGCAATCTATATGGGGAATGGACGTATCGTTCATGCATCGAACTCTGTAGATGGAATTAAGATCAGTGATAACGCAGCGTACAGAACGATTGTTTCTGTAAGAAGACTGGTATAATTAAATAAGTATAAATAATTAAATTTATAGGGGTTGAAAAGGAGTATCGCTAAGGGGGCTGATGCTCCTTTTCTTTATGTATAAGTTACCATTATTCCGCGAGGTGTTTTGGCATGAATATGCCAAAATTCCGAGACATACCGCGCGAATTTATGCGATTAGCATAAATTCTGTGCATCGCGAAGCGTGTTGCTGTGAACGGAGTGAACCGTAACCATGTATAATATTTTACCGATTTTCAGGTGGATTTTACCTTGACATAAAATTGGATGGATAGTACAGTTTATGTAACTGAAGAGATACATATAAAATTTTAAATCTGTTTTTGGAGACATCAGTGGGAAAGAATATTCTCATGAATTATCCGGATTATAGTTGAATAGTGAAAGCGAGGAATGATAAATGGCAAATGACCATGTAGAACACATAAGAATTGTACAGGAAACAGTTGCTGGCAAGGAGATTACTTTTGCACATGTAATGGGAGGGCCGGCTCCGGTCATATACCAGAAGCTTGGACTGAATCCGCAGGTGGATTACCGTTCATCTGCAATCGGAATTATGAATATGACACCGCCTGAATCTGCAGTGATCGCATCTGATATTGCGGTAAAAAGCGGAAATGTTTATCTGGGATTTGCAGATCGATTTACAGGCACACTGATCATTACGGGAGAGATTTCCGATGTAATGTCAGCGATGACTGAGGTTGTGGATTATTTCAGAGACACTCTGGGTTATGTAGTCTGCAAGATTACCAAAAGATAGGAAGTGTTGGGATGGCAGGGATGACAACCAGAGAATTACTGGAAAAGCTTTATAACCAGGATTATGAGAAATTAAAGGGAAAAAAGCTGCGTATGACCAGGGTAAGGGTTCCGGGAAAGGAAGTGTGCCTGGCGCATGTGATCAATCCTTCACAGAGCTGTATTTATCAGAATCTTGGTCTGCATATTGGAGTCCATGAGGGAGAAGACCACACAGGAGAAGCAATTGGAATGATTCGTTTTACCCCATGGGAAGCAGTGGTTGTAGCTGCTGATATTGCAGTGAAAAGTGCAAATGTGGAGATTGGTTTCATGGATCGCTTCAGCGGATCATTGATCCTTACGGGAGGTCTGACGGAAGTTCAGACTGCAGTGGAAGAAGTGGTGAAATTTTTTAGAGAGGTGCTTGGCTTTAAGACTTGTGCAGTTCACAAAAGTTAAAACATACGAAAAGTCAGTTATTCTGTACCGATGGTGCTTATGTAACTGCCGGAATAGCTGAGAGAAGTGAAAGGGACAGACATTAAATATGAAGAAAATATTTCTGATGGGCAGAAGTGAAGCAGGTAAGACTTCATTAACGCAGGCATTAAAAGGCGAAAAACTTCATTATGTAAAAACGCAGTATACGAATACGGATGATGATACCATTGATTCGCCGGGAGAGTATGCAGAGTCCAAGCATTTCAGCGTAGGGCTGGCCTGTTTTTCTTTTGAAGCAGATGTGGTGGCAATGGTACAGTCAGCAGATGAACCTTTCAGTTTGTTTGGCTATGGCAGTAATGCATTTATTCTGAGACCACTGATAGGAATCATTACGAAAATAGATTCTCCTTATGCGAATGTTCCAATGGTGCGTCAGTGGATGCTGAATGCAGGATGTGAAAGAATTTTTCTGGTAAACAATGTGACCGGAGAGGGGATTGATGAGCTGAGAGCGTTTTTGAATGAGGATGTTCCAAAGCTGAGTCTGGAAGAAGCAAAATTCAGACAGAGTCTTGGTCTGAATGAATGGGATCCGCTGCCGGAAGGTGTGGCATATTCATGCCAAAACACCTCGCGGAATAGTGGTGTGTGAACAGTAACGAATGAACAATAATAATTTGGAAAATATATAAAACATGTATGATCAAATTAAGAATGCAATGCTGGGATATAAAAATAAAAAATATTTTTGCATATTTATTAATTAATGCTTGAATATTATACATAATAACTGTATAATCATGGAAGATTATACGAACTGTATTTTCCTATGAAAGCGGTTGACGGAAGAAAATGCAGAGAGTAAGATAAGTGAATGTGTAGAAATACAAATAGGACGATGGCTGTAACGGAAAATGACCGGTCGCAGCAGATTGGAGTAAGATATGATAAAAGCAGGAATTATTGGTTCAACCGGATATGCCGGTCAGGAAATAGTAAGAATTCTTCTTGGACATAAGGATGTGGAAATAGTCTGGTATGGTTCCAGAAGTTTTATAGATAAGAAATATTACGAAGTATTTGGAAACATGTTTCAGATCGTGGATGCAACCTGTCTGGGCGAGAACATGGATGAACTGGCTGAGAAAGTGGATGTTATTTTCACTGCAACCCCACAGGGTTTATGTTCTTCTCTTGTAAATGAGGATATCTTATCAAAGGTTAAGATCATTGATCTGAGTGCGGATTTCAGAATTAAGGATGTTGCTACTTACGAGAAGTGGTACAAGATCGAGCATAAGAGTCCGGAATTTATCGACGAGGCCGTATATGGTCTGTGTGAGATCAACAGAGATAAGGTAAAGGGATGCAGACTTCTGGCAAATCCGGGCTGTTATACAACCTGCTCCATTCTTTCTTTATATCCGCTTGTAAAAGAGAAGCTGATCGATCCGAATACGATCATTGTAGATGCTAAGTCCGGTACATCAGGAGCAGGACGAGGAGCAAAGATCCCGAACCTGTTCTGTGAGGTAAATGAAAGCATTAAGGCATATGGAGTAACGACTCATCGCCATACACCGGAGATCGAAGAACAGCTGGGATATGCATACGGCAGTCCGATCATGATCAACTTTACACCACATCTGGTTCCGATGAATCGTGGTATTCTGGTTACGGCATATGCTTCATTAAAAGAAAAGGTAGATTACGATACTGTACGTGCTGCATATGACAAATATTATGCAAACGAGAGATTTGTCCGTGTTCTTGACAAGGATGTATGTCCGGAGACACGTTGGGTAGAGGGCAGCAATTATGTAGATGTCAACTTTAAGATTGATGAAAGAACCGGACGTATCATTGCAATGGGAGCACTTGATAATCTGGTAAAGGGAGCAGCCGGTCAGGCAGTTCAGAATATGAATATTATGTTTGGACTTCCGGAAGAAGAAGGACTGCTGATGGCTCCGGTATTCCCATAAAGAGTAACGGCATCGGATATCGTGGAAGAACAGATGATATAAGGCGGTGATCGGTATGGAGATCATTTCCGGCGGAGTGACAGCTCCAATCGGATTTCTGGCAGCAGGTATGCACGCCGGAGTAAGAAAAAATAAAAAGAAAAAAGACATGGCATTGCTAGTCAGCAAGTGTCCGGCGAAGACAGCTGGAGTATTTACACAGAATGTAGTCAAGGCTGCACCTGTTATGTGGGACAAAGCATTATGTGACGATATCGGCTTATGTCAGGCACTGGTTGTAAACAGTGGAGTGGCAAATGCATGTACCGGAGAAGCAGGAGATGTTGATGTGGCGCATATGGCAGAGCTTGTGGCAGCAGAACTTCAGGTACCGGTTGATCAGGTTGCGGTTGCTTCGACCGGAGTAATAGGTATAAGGCTTCCGATGGAGACGATCGCGCATGGAATCCGCGAACTTTCAGGGATGCTTTCCGATGATTTGGAAAGTGGAAGTCATGCGGCGGAAGCCATTATGACGACCGATGTATATAAGAAAGAGATCGCGGTAAAGCTGCAGATCAAAGGGAAGACAATTACCGTCGGAGGCATGTGCAAAGGTTCCGGTATGATCAATCCGAATCTTGGAACGGTGCTTGGATTCCTGACAACGGATCTGAATATCAGTCAGGAGTTATTGCAGAAAACACTGAGAAATGATGTCATAGACACTTATAATATGTTATCTGTCGATGGGGATACTTCAACGAATGACACCGTTATGATATTTGCAAATGGCATGGCAGGAAATGATGAGCTGCTTGAAACGGATGCGGACTATCCGGCATTTGCGGAGGCACTTCGATATATCAATACCTACTTCGTGAAGCTGATCGCAGCGGACGGAGAGGGAACGACGAGGATGTTTCAGGTACAGGTAGCAGGGGCGGAATCCAAGGAGGGCGCAAGAAAGCTTGCAAAATCCGTGGTGACATCAAACCTTGTAAAATGCGCCGTATACGGTTCGGATGCGAACTGGGGACGTCTGGTGTGCGCGATGGGACAGAGCGGGATCGCATTTGACCCATATAAGGTAGATATTATAATATCCAGTGAGGCCGGTTCCTTAAAAATAGTTGAAAACGGGGTCTGTACCGATTATGATGAAGAAAGAGCGACGGAGATCCTGTCGCCGGATCAGGTATGTTTTCATGCGGATATGCATGCCGGTACAGAGACAGCTTCCGCGTGGGGCTGTGACCTTACATATGAATATATCAAGATAAATGCAGAGTATAGAAAGTGAGGAAGTAAATAAGATGGTAAAGGGAGATTATACAGTAGATCAGGTAATATCAAAAGCACAGACACTGATCGAGGCTTTGCCTTATATCAAGAAATTTCAGGGGAAAACAATTGTTGTAAAATATGGCGGAAGTGCTATGTTGGATGAGAATCTGAAATACAATGTGATCGAAGATGTTGCATTATTAAAGCTGGTTGGACTGAAACCGGTTATCGTGCATGGTGGCGGTAAGGAGATCAGCAAATGGGTAGAGAAGATTGGAAAAGAGCCTGAATTTATCAATGGACTTCGTGTAACAGACGGTGAGACAATGGAGATTGCTGAGATGGTATTATCCAAGGTAAATAAGAGTCTTGTCAGCATGATGCAGAAGGTTGGTTTAAAGGCTGTGGGTATCAGTGGAAAGGATGGTGGACTGTTCACCGTTAAGAAGCGTCTGCCGGGCGGAAAAGATATCGGTTATGTAGGCGAGATCACAAAGGTTGATACAGAGGTGATCGATGCACTGGTCGATCAGGATTTTATACCTGTTATCGCTCCTATCGGTGTCAGTGAAGAATATGAGGATTATAATATTAATGCTGATGATGCTGCATGTGCTGTTGCAACAGCATTAAAGGCAGAAAAGCTGGTATTCTTAACAGATATTGAAGGTGTATTTATCGATCCGACAGATAAGTCTACCCTGATCTCAGAAATGGATATCCATGAGGCAAAGGATATCATTGAGAAAGGTGTTGTCGGCGGTGGTATGCTTCCAAAGCTTAATAACTGTATCACAGCAATGGAAAATGGTGTATCAAGAGTTCATATTTTGGATGGTCGCCTGAAGCATTGCCTGCTTCTTGAGTTCTTTACTCAGAAGGGTATCGGTACTGCAATCTTAAAAGAGCCATTATTCTAAGAAGCACATTCAATGAAAAGTTAAAAGTAAAACAGAAAAAGACCGGAGCTGTGCACCGATAACGAGAAAAATCGGATGCCGCAGGACTGGTCTTTTTCTATTTTGCTATTGTAAAAGGAATCGAAGTTCGTTAAAATGGGGGTGTGCATGAGTGTACCGGCATATCAAGGAGGTATGCAGGTATGATAATAAAGAAAAAACTGTTATATGTAGGACTTGCCGGATGGATGTTGTTGTCCGGGATTACTCTGGCCGGATGTCGGAAAAATGGCATGATACTTGAGACAACAGAGCAGAATACCGGTTCACAGAATGATACGGCATATGCCGAAGACGCCGTGGTAGGTTCTGTTACAGAAAGGGATCAGGAAGACACAGAAGCCATAATAGACACAGAAGCTATAAAAGACACAGAAGCTATAAAAGACACAGGAATCTGTGTATTTGTCTGTGGGGCAGTAAAACAAGAAGGGGTATATGAACTCCCGATAGGTGCAAGGATCAATGATGCACTTCTTGCAGCAGGCGGATTTGCAGAGAATGCTGCGGAGCAGGTGGTAAATCTTGCAGACTTTATCGAGGATGGACAGAGGATTTATTTTCCAACGGAGGAAGAGGTGCAGGAGCAGCCGGAACGCTGGCAGGATCCGGAAACAGAAACGAACGGACAGACAATGGAAGCGGGAGTAGTGAATATCAATACTGCCGGGAAAGAGGAACTGATGTCATTGTCCGGGATTGGTGAAGCAAAGGCGGAGAATATCATAACTTACAGAGAGACACAGGGTGCATTTGAAAAAACAGAAGATATTATGAATGTGAATGGTATCGGAGAGAATTTATTTCAGAAGATAAAAAACGATATTTGCGTGGGTCGGTAGAGATATAGAAACAAAGGAAAGGTGGAAATCTGGTATGAAAAAGGTATTGGTCGTAGATGATGAGAAACTGATCGTGAAAGGTCTGAAATTCAGTCTGGAACAGGATGATATGGAAGTAGACGTGGCATATGATGGCGGAGAGGCGTTTGAGAAGATCAAAAACAATGATTATGATATCGTTCTGTTAGACATCATGATCCCGGTTTATACCGGAATTGAAGTATGCCAGATGGTGCGTGAATTTTCCAATGTTCCGATCATTATGCTGACGGCCAAGGGTGAGGATATGGATAAGATCCTTGGTCTTGAATATGGTGCAGATGATTATATCACCAAACCATTTAACATACTGGAGGTAAAGGCAAGGATCAAAGCCATCTTAAGAAGAAGCGGAAAAAAGGCAGAGCCTGTAAAACCGGTAAATATTTTAGAAATCAATGGCATGAAGGTAGAATTGGATAGCCGCCGTGTATTTGTTCATGGAAAGGAACTGAATCTGACAGCAAAAGAATTCGATTTGCTTGAGCTTCTGATGGCGCATCCGAATAAGGTTTATTCCAGAAATGAACTGTTAGATACGATCTGGGGCAGTACATATCCGGGAGATGCCAGAACTGTGGATGTTCATGTAAGAAGACTTCGTGAGAAGATTGAGGAGAATCCGGGTGAGCCGGTGTATATTCATACAAAATGGGGCGTTGGCTACTATTTTAAAGGATGATGAGACAGGGAATGCGTAAAGCATTCCTATCTTACTGGATTTTTTTGGAATGGAAAAAAGTAAAGATGAAAATGTAGAAAATAAGAATAAAAATGTCTGGAAAAACAGCAGGCGGAGGATCAGTCTTCAGGTTGTTATCTTTGTAATGATCATGGCAGGTTTTTATCTGATCTCAATCAGTATGAAAACGGTTCTGCTGCAGTTGATGTTGAATCAGAGATATAGTGATTGTGAAACACTGTTGCAGGAAAACGCAAAAAATCTGGAATATCTGATCAATGATATTAATTCGGAAACAGAAGGTACAAGCAAGACTTTTCATGGTATGAACACTCTGGCGTACAGCCTGTCTGCCAGAGTTATGATCGTAGATACTGATTACAGGGTAGCCTATGACAGCTTTCGTCTGTTGAAGGATACCTATATCATGAATAATGATATCTATGAGATCATGAAGGGAGACAGAGACGAACGGCTGGTACGGGAACAGTCCTACATTGAGTATATGTTTCCTGTGGTGAACCGGGAAGGTTATATTGATGATGTAGCTGTGATCGCAGTCAGTCTGGAAAGCATGGAAAATGAAAGAGGATATTTGTCATACCGTGCCAATATCTTGATCTGTATTTTTATGGTGATCGGGGTGCTGACAGCATTTTTCATTTCTTATATGGCGGTTCGTGATACCAGAAAGATCAAGAGTCAACTTGTAAATATGAAGGATGGATTTCTGGGACAGATTTCATCGGATGGCTTATGGCGAGAAGCTGGGAGCGTTGTTGACAATATGAATGGGATATTTGCCAAATCGCAGTTGTTGGAGGAATCCCGGCAGGAATTTGTATCAAATGTATCACATGAGCTGAAAACACCGATTACTTCAATGAAGGTTTTATCAGAATCGATCTTGATGCAGGATAATGTTCCGGTTGAGATGTACCGGGAATTCATGAACGATATTGTTTTAGAGATTGACCGTGAAGCGCAGATCATCAGTGATCTGCTGACGCTGGTCAAGACAGATAAGGGATCAGACAGCCTGAATATCGAGCGGGTGGATATCAATGAGCTGATGGAGGTTATTCTGAAACGGTTGACGCCTCTGGCAGAAAAGAGAAGCATTGAGATCACATTTGAAAGCTTCCGGGAAGTGGAAGCTGATATTGATAAGGTGAAGTTTACGCTGGCAATCTCCAATCTGATCGAAAATGGAATCAAATACAACAAGCCAAACGGAAAACTGTGGGTTACGGTCAGCGAAAAGAAAGGACATCCGTGTATCAGTGTGAAGGATACCGGGATCGGTGTGCCGATGAAATATCAGAGCCGGATTTTTGAACGGTTTTTCCGTGTGGATAAAAGTCATTCAAAACAGACGGGCGGAACAGGTCTTGGACTGTCCATTGTCAAACATGTGGTGGAATATTATGGCGGTTACATTGAAATCCACAGCAAAATGGAAGAAGGAACAGAAATCGTTGTACATCTGTAAATGAATGAAAGGATATTCAAAGGTAAATATGAAGAAAAGAATCAGTATCATCATGTTGCTTATAATCTCCGTGTTGATGACAGGATGTGAAGAGCTGCATAAAAAGCCGCTTGCTTATATTGAAACAAATGCAGATGACCGACAGAGCGAAACGTCTGAAACAGAAACAAAAAAGAAAAAAGAGACAGAGCCGGAAACGGAAGCCGTGGAAGTGGTCGAGCAGGGCAGCTTGGAAACAGAACGTCCGGAAACGGAGACAGAATCTGAAACGGAAGAAGATAAAACAGAGGATGCCACTCCGGAAGGAGAACTTCCTGTCCTGGAAAAAACAGACAAGACTTCAGAAGAAATTGAGATGGAAAATATTCTCCAGAATCCGGAACTTCCGACCGGGTGTGAATCTGTGGCACTGACAATGGTTCTCAAATATCTCGGATTTGATTTGGAGAAAACAACCATAGCAGATGATTATCTTGTTTTTGCAGACCGGAATTTTGCGATGGGTTATATCGGAAATCCACATACGGAAGACGGGGCCGGTATTTTTGCACCGGGACTTGTCAAGACTGCAAATAATTTCCTGGAAGCACAGGGAAGTGAAAAAAGAGGCTTTGATATTTCAGATACTGACTTTGAAGATCTTTATAATTATGTAGCGGCAGGGATACCGATCATAATCTGGAATACCATGTATCTGGAGAAACCGGTTCCGACGGATGAAGTATGCGAGTTTGAGGGAAAAACCTATCGCTGGTTCCGCAACGAACACTGTATGGTGATGTGTGGTTTTGATAAAGAAAACGGTACGCTTCTGATTCAGGATCCGCTGGACGGACTGGTAGAACGCGATGCAGAAACATTTGCAAAATATTACGAGGAACTCGGAAAAAATGCAATGATCATTCACTAAGGGATTGCATACTCT
>OGCO01006012.1_pt1 | contig 11147 bp, 18 predicted proteins | sample 1570171 | NCBI WGS metagenome assembly OGCO01 (sample SAMEA4370583, study PRJEB24528) | human gut metagenome | reverse complement strand
GGGACAGCAAATGATATCCTTCCGAGAAATTGTACCGTTTTGATTCGAAGCAAGCTCCGACAGTGTGAAAGCCTTTGCATATTAACTGTACAGCTTTTCTGATTTGTCCCAGCTTCAATATGCTATGTGCAGTATCACATTATTTTAGCATTTTTAGCAATTCCCGTTTCATGAGGCACAAGTCAAACACATTAATCTTGTTATCTTCGCATAAATCTCCTGCTTTCCAATCCGCAAGCATTGCTTCGGGAACTGCAAGCAGCCACTTTTGCATTGTCACAACATCCGCAATATTGAATGCACCATCAGCGTTTACATCACCCACAATATGAGAATTTGTTTCAGCAAATGTTAAAAGATAAGTAAGCGGAGAATTCCAGTAAATGGTGATTTCATTTGTTGTATAACTTTCCTGATTGTCAACATAACATTTTCCTGTCGGTTTATCCTTGCAATAAACTTTAGTGGCATCGTCCTCTAAATATGGATGCACACCACCCACAAGCATACCTTTCATAGCCGTATTCTGTGCAATGGATGGTCTGTGATGCGGATGTTTTGGCGAAACTGTTCCGTAACCTGTATAGTAGCAGATACCCAGCGGATTTTCACCAAACAGATAGTCAAGATCTGATTTTGCCGCATTGAGATATTTGCAGTCGCCGGTAAGAAGATACGCATTTCCAAGAATTATTCCCTGATTGCAAGCTGTCATATTACTGCCCCAACCGCCTTTGTAGTAATTCGTAACAGAAAGTCTGTAAGCGCTTTTTTCAGATGCACTGACAAGTAAGTTGGCATTGCTTATAAGAGAATTTTTTGCTTTTTGGTAGACTTCTGAATCAGTGTCAATATCTTTCATTGTAACGATTGCAATGTTTCCGTAATCACCGAAATTTGCAGAGTCCATACCCTTTGCAACACTCATTTTTTCCAGTGCCGAAAAGTATTTTTCGTTGCCAGTAGCCCTCCACATCTGAGCGACCGCCCAGTAACGCTCGTCCTTATCAGAATTGTCGCCATAAGATCCTGTTACAATATCGGACGGATTTGTAAAAATGAAATTCGGATTTTCCTCTAAAAACATATAGGCATTTTCGGCAGAAACAAGGCATTTTTCGGCAAAATTGCTGTCGATATCCTTGTAAAATTCATAAGAAAGTGCCATTGTACCGCAGAAAGCAGCTGTTGCAGTTGTTGAAATCGGAGTTACAAATAATTCCTCCGTTTCGTTTTCGGGCATGATGTAACCGCAGAAATTCGCACAACTCACTTTATGATGTACGCCGCCATTGCTGTCCTGCATTTTAAGAAGCCATTCAATTTCATAACGTGCCTCATCGAGAATGTCGGGGATATTATTTTTACTTTCGGGAATACCTGTATTATCTCCGAAAAGTTCAGGAGCATTGTCATAAGCATAAAGCAAGTCTGCAACAGTTTTTGCACCTGTTACAACATACCTGCCGTAATCACCTGCATCGTGCCAACCGCCGGAAACGTCAATTTTTTCAGCAGTTCCGTATACTGTCGCAAGAGAGGTATGACAAGCCTTGTGACTGAAAATGTCGTCATTAACAGAAGTTCCGCAGCACTGTAAATAAAGCATTTTAATGGAATCCTCCAAAGCAGAATTATATACGGAATCGGAGATTTCAAAAGTGTAGGAATTATCAAGATTCCCGCTTGAGACGTAATAATTTCCGGATTCTGTAACGCACGAGAAATCGCCGACTCTCACTTCCTGTTTCGAAAAGCCGTCGTAAGTTTTGGCAGACAATTCGCCTGTAAATACGATTTTTCCGGTGTCGGCATTCACAACAGAAAAAGTATCGCTCTCCGCACCGACAAATACAGCCTTTTTATTGGCATCAGGTTTATAGCCTATCTGATTTGTAACAATCGGCGGTTCATAAGTTTCCATTCCGGATTTATCAACATTACTGTCGTCAATCAGTTTAACTTGCACATTATCAATATAAATTGTATGTTCAGGCAATTCAGAATCAAAATAGCCGCAGTTAAAACAAAGTTTTGTCATAATATCAGTGTCCTTGTCCATTGTAAACTCATAATCAACGGTCTGAGCTTCAGTGGTGACACTAAGCTGTTTGTAGGTGTAAGCCTGATATGTTCCACCGTTTTGCTGTATCATAAAGTCAACAGGACGATTGGTTGTTGCCGATATATCAAAGCTTACACGATAAACTCCATTTTGGTACAACGGTATGGAGTCATCAGCAAATGCCTGCACAGAATATGTAAGCTCTCCTGCCGATTTTACGTTGACAGCAAGACGTTTATTATCAAGTGAAAGCGAACATTTGCCGCCATTTGTGAAATATGTTCCCCAACCGTAAGAAGTGATGTCGAATGTAGAATTGCTGATAAGATTTTCACTTTCAGCAAGAATAGGACAGTAAGTCACAACGCTTCCTGCGATAATAGCAGAACATATAATTGCCGAAAATTTTTTCAATAATTTGGCTTTCATTCTGAAACCTCCTTGTTTAAAAATGTTGTTATAAACTTGTAAATAGCATCATATGGCGTTAAATTGTCATAGGGAAGATGAGCGTTTTTTAATGTTTCAACCTGTTTCGGCGGTACAGTTATATAAGAATCAATGCCATACAAAAATGTAAAAAACAGAGTCTGAAAATTCTTTTTTTGCGTTTCATTCATTGACGGAAAAAATTTATCAATGCACGCCATAAAAATGCCAAACGTTTCATAGGCTGTTTGCTGAATTTCAGTTATTCTTTCGGGACGGCTGTTTTCTTCAATTTCTGTATGATTCCAAGAAACAACACGGAAAAAATTCGGCTGATTATCGAATGATTTTCCGATAGCATCCGCAAATTCTGAAACTGTCATTGTTTCGTGTGAAAGAACTTTTTTCAGACTTTCACCCCAACGCTGATACTCTCTCTGCGACATTCCTAAAAAAATCTCTTCTTTTGTCTTAAAATAATTATAAATTGAACTTCTTGTCATGGTGATTTTCTGTTCGATTTCACGCATTGAAATATCACGGTAACTCATGGTGAAAAATAGTTCCTCAAAAGCGTTGATAATTTCTTCTTTGCGTGCCTTCGTCAGCTCCGGCGACCCTCGTGACATCTATGCTTCCTCCTTGTACATATAAACTGACAACACAACTTGTCATTTTTAGTATAGCACATAACTGACAAGTTGTCAAGTATTCTGTTCAGCACAAACTCGCCCTTGCATTTCATGCGGAAGTATGGTATACTATATGTAGCACCAACGGAAGGGAGGAACACCAATGCACGATACTGATAGCATTACGAAAGACTATATGAAAGACGCAGCGACTTTTGCTGACGCATTTAATTTCCTATTGTACAATGGCGAACCGGTAATTCAACCGGGACAGCTTCGAGAAATGGACACCACCATGTTAGCTCTGCCTTTTGGCGAAGACGGAGTAACTGTTCCGGAACAGAAGAGTCGAGATGTATTGAAGTTTTTAACTGCAAAAGCTGATGATAACGCAGCATACTGCATTCTTGGCATCGAGAACCAAACCGATGTGCATTATGCCATGCCGGTTCGGAATATGCTATATGATTCCATGCAGTATTCCAATCAGGTGGAAGCGGCAAGAAAATCACACAAGCAAGCGAAAAATTATGGGACACATGAGGAGTTTCTATCCGGCTTTCATAAAGACGAGTATTTGCTGCCGGTGATTACGCTTGTGATTTATTTTGGAGCGGATAAATGGGACGCACCGAGAAGTATACACAAGATGATGCTCGTTCGAGACGAACGAATTTTACAGTACACACCGGATTACAAAGTCAATCTCATTGCACCGGAAGAATTGTCAGATACGGAACTGGAGAAGTTTCAGACGGAATTGTGTGAGCTGCTGAAATTCATCAAGTACTCTAAAGACAAGAAACGCTTAGAAGAAGTTGTTGCAGAAGATGCAGCGTTCAAGAACATTTCCAAACGGACGGCAGACGCCATCAACACGATTACGCATTCAGAAATGAAATTTCCAGAAGGGAAGGAGACGGTCGATATGTGTAAAGCGATTCAGGATATTCGAAAGGATGCAATTGCTGAAGGCAAGGCTGAGGGCAGAGCGGAAGGCAAGGCTGAAGGCAGAGCTGAAGGCGAAGCAATCGGTGAAGCTAGAGGAGAAGTTAAAGGTCTCATGAAAGCCCTCGCAAACCTTATCGCCAGTGGCATGGAGGAATCCCAAGCAAGAAAAATTTTAGGGCTTTAGAAAACAAAACGATAACTTCTGAATTTCCTATAAAATCAGCCGCTAGGCTTAATTTCTGAAGCCGATTTTCAAATAGCAAACGATAGCCCAAAATCGAGTGCCTCGCAAACGATAGTTCTATATATGTACAAACAATGTCTGAAAACAGCCTTCAGAAATCAAACGATACCTTTTCCTATCGTTTGCGATTTGGCTTTCGATTTTCACATCCATGAGTGATAGCATTTCTCTTGATTTTCAGCCGAAAAACAAAAAACCTCGCAGAATTGCGGGATTTTTGGGATTATTTTGTATCAAAATGAGAGCCCTTAGGCACACGCAATACTGCACGAACTCTCCCGCAGAGCAGCGGTTACCTGCTCCAGCGGGGGAGTTTTTGTTTTATCAGTCAGATTGACCAGCACCGTGATCTGCTCCTTGTACACGATGACCTGATTCACAAGCAGCTGCAGGATTTTCTCCGTGCCCTCTGCCTGTACTTCCAGCAGACGGTGTGCGAAGTACTGGAAATGCTCCAGCTTCAGCTCCGGTGCGTCGGTTTGCAGCAGTCGCACTTCCGTTTCCAGAGCCGCTTTTTGCTGTTCCAGCTGCTGCATGGTCGCCTGCAGGGCTGCCGACGTGATGCCGTTCAGCACGGCGTTTACGGCGTTCTCCAGTTTCTTTTCCGTTTCCTGCAATCGCCGCTGTGCAGCCGTCAGATCGGCGTTTTCGTGGGTGCTCTGCTGGTATAGTGCATAGGTGGCATTTGCGATCTGCTCGCACGCCTCCGGAGTAGTGTACTGTGCGATCGCATCCAGCACAGCATGTTCCAGTTCCGCAGCAGGCAGCCAGCCGCAGCATTTGTTCGGGCAGCAGTAGTAATAATACCGCTTGTCCGTTTTGCTGGTTCCGGCTCTGCCGGTGAGCCGTCTGTCGCAAGTGCCGCAGATCGCTTTTCCGGTCAGCACATATTCATGGGGGCTCTGGGTGTGGCGGTGCTTGTGTCTGGATTCCGTCAGACGTTCCTGCACGCTCCGGAACAGCTCCGGCTCGATGATCGGGGGACAGTGGGCATCTTCTCCGGCACACTGGAACGTCCCTGTGTATCTCTGGTTGGCAAGGATTCGGGAGATGGTATCAATGCGGAACTGCTTGCCGCGGCTGGTAGTATAGCCGGCGTGGTTCAGATCGTCGCAGATCTCAGTGAATGTCATGCCGCTGTCATAACCGGTGAAGATCCGGTGTACCAGTGATGCACCTGCCGGGTCGATCTCCATCTGCTTGTCTGCTCCGATGCGGTAGCCCAGAGCCACGTTGCCGCCGGTAGTCTTGCCCTTGATGGCATTCTCACGCATGCCACGCTTGATCTTCTGGGAAAGCTCCGCACTGTAGTACTCGTTCATTGCTTCCAGCAGCCCCTCCAGAATGATACCTTCCGGGCTGTCTGTGATGTGCTCTTTGGCAGAAAGGACCTTTACGCCGTTGGCTTTCAGCTTGCTTTTGTACATAGCACTGTCATAGCGGTTCCGGGCGAAGCGGTCAAGCTTATATACGATGACCGCCTGAAAAGTCTTGTACTTGCTGTCAGAGATCATCCGCTGAAATTCCGGGCGGTTGGCAGTTGTGCCGCTGATCGCGCGGTCGATGTACTCTCCGATGATGTGGATGCCCTCAGACGCTGCAAACGCCTTGCATTCCCGAAGCTGTCCCTCAATGGACTGCTCGGTCTGCCGGTCGCAGCTGTAACGGGCGTAGATCACTGCATTCATGTGTAAATTTCCTCCTAAGACTTGATTTTTACGAGGAAATATGCTATAATAGACCTTGTTGTGGAATGGCTATTATCGCAATAGTTTTTCCTCTTGCCGCTTCACGGTTGCCGCCGTGGGGCGGTTTTTTTGTGTTATGCCGCCGGTTGATATTCCACAATGGCGACTTCGGTCATGGCTGCCTTGCACTTCTCCAGAATCTGTTCGATTTTTTGCAGCGTTGTACCGGTGTAGACCACCTCGCCGCACTGGGAGCATTTCAGGCAGGGGACATGCTTGATAATGACGATGCAATTTTCCAGTTCTGCCACGTGGGTGGTGAAGTCAGGAACCATGTCACCTTTGCAGTAAAAACAATTCATGCCTTTTTCCTCCTTGTTTTGTAATCGCTTTCCCATTTGTCTGTTGACGGATAGTATGCGGTGATGATCCACAGATATTCGCCGTCTGTTCCGCAGACCACGTGCAGATATTTCCCAGAAACGGAAAAGCCCAGTATCAGACAGCTGGGGTGTGGATAATCGTCCGGATATTGTTCGATGATCTCGCCGCCGGAAATTGCTGCGATCACATCTTCATAGCGTATCTGGCGTTCTAAGAGCCGGACAGCACTGTGCTGTGTGAGAATAACACGGTCGCTGTCCTCGGCAATTTTTCGGAGCGTTTCGATTTGTAGCAATGGACGTTTCCTCCTGTTCTATTGTTTTAGCCCTGCCGGTTTCGGTAGGGCGTTTTTCTATATTTCCGGAAACATAGACTGCCGAATTATGCGTATCCATACAATTCTGCCGGTGTACAGCCAACCATGTAGCAGTAAACTTTTTCGTCAATAGAGTCATAATTTTGTTTTGTTATGTAGTATTCGTCGGACTTTTTATTACAGATAGAAGCTACAGCCATTGGTTCAGAAATATGAAAACAGTTCGTGTAGTCAGAAACTGTTTCCAATTGAAATCCTATGATAATTTGGATAGGACAAAGAAGATTTCTTGCAAAGCAGTTTGCCTCTTTATCAGCAATTTCATTGTCATTTGTGTGTCCAAGTATGATGTGTCCTAATTCGTGAGCAAGTGTAAATTTGGTCGTTGTAGTATCTTTGAAATCATTGTAATAAATAATATATCTATTATTTAGACGATCTGCAACAGTAAATCCTTGTTCGCTAGAAGCATACTGATAGGTAAACTCGCTATGTGAAACGTTTAATTTTTGAGCTGCACATGAATACGAGCAAATTTTTATGTTAGGATAGCGTTTAATGATAGTAAGAATTTTTATTTCAGGAAATGTTCCATCATAATACTGTAGTACGTCATATGCTGCATTTGTTGCACGTCTATAATCGGGAAACTCAATCATCAAACTCCTCCTTAAACATCAGTCTTGCCATATCGAGTAGTTGTTTTCTTTTTTCTGGTGATAATTTTTTTGCGTTTCTATTTAAAATAATCAAGTTTTCATCTGAAGTATCCACAGAAGCAATTTCATTATCGTTCCAACCCATTAAGTAAGCTGGAGAAACCGATAGATATTTTGCGATCGCTTCAATTTTGTCAGATGGGATATTTGAAATGATATTATTCTCATACTTATAAATATTTTGTTTTGTTGTTTGGATCGCTTCTGCTAATTCCGTTTGGGAGATTCTTTTTTCTTCTCTTGTCTGTCTTATTCTTTCGCCAACAGTCATTGCGGTCACCTCGCTTTAATACTATTATAGCGAACTTCTTGTAACTTGTCAAGAAAAAAAGTTCTAAAAAAACGAAAAAAATGTCTTGACAAGTTACAGCTAATGTGGTATAATAGGGGTAACTTAAAAAGATACCGAGGTGATGAGCATGATTGACACTGCGAGTTTAAGAGCAGAAATGACTAGATACGGTTTCACCCAAAAGCAAATGGCGGAATCTATTGGAATATCGCCACGTACTTTTTCTAACAAGCTGAAAAAGGGGGTGTTTGGAAGTGATGAAATCGAACAGATGATTCATATCTTGAAAATTCAAGATCCTGCATCTATTTTTTTTGCTCAAGAAGTAACTTGAAAAGATACTAAAATTTGAAAGGAAGACGAAACGTGAAAGAAATCATTCCCAAAGATGCCTACGGCGTATTCGCCGACAATCACGATGTCGCACTGGTGGATAGCCGGTATGTGGCACAGTACTTTGAAAAAGAACACAAGACTGTTTTGCGAAATATTGATGCAATTCTGGGAGTAGATTCTGGATTTAGTCCGGAATTTGGTCGGCACAATTTTGTGCCGATCTCATACAAAGATCAGCAGAACAGAAAGCAGCGTTGCTACGCCATTACCAGAGATGGATTCACAGCATTGGCGATGGGATTTACAGGCAAGAAAGCCGCAAAGTTCAAAGAACTCTACATTCGCCGATTCAACGAAATGGAACGCTTTATCCGAACACTGGTTCTGACACGAAAAGAGTTCCCACTGTTGACGGAGAACATCAAGCTGCTGCATGACAATCCGAAACCGTATCATTTCAGCAATGAATGCGATATGATCAACCGTATTGTGACCGGAATGTCTGCAAAGCAATTCCGGCAGGCAAACGGCATCGAAAAGGGCAAGAGCATTCGCCCATATCTGAACGATGCACAGATTCAGCTAATGGAAACACTGCAAAAGGTGGACATTGGATTGCTGGTTTCTGTACCGGACTTTGAACAGCGGAAACGGTATCTCGAATGGTACAAGATGAAACTGGAAGAAAAGGCGGTAGGGGAGCAGACAGCAGCGTAAATGTTTTCTGACGTGCGGAAATACGCAGTTCGCATTCAGCGGTTGTGATGCTGTAAAGAAAAGGGATGGATGAGGAGGTGAAAATGGTATGGAGCAAGCAAAGGCCATAAAAGATGCCAAGGTCATCGAGGTGGTGCAAGTAGTCTATTTGGCAGGAAAGGAAAATTCCTCTACCAATCCACTTCGCCTGATTACGGAGTATCGCAGCAAGGACGGGGCGTTTTTGGCTGAGTTCGATTCGCATCAATACCAGAAAGAAGAGCAGTAGCCTTTTCATAAGCAATGTCGGTTTCAATTGTCGCAACAACAGCATCGATAAACAATTTCAATTCTTGTATAGAGTACTCAATGTGCCGCTTTTCATAGTGTGTTTCATCGTTACCGATCCATGCGGATGCCTTGGAAAGAGCTTGTATTTTATCAGATTTGATGTAGCTGTTGATACAGTTTGCAAGAAATGCTTTTTTAATTTCTTCTTCTTTGTCGGGATCCTTTTCGATGGCATAGTCTTTGATTAGAATTTCGAGTGCTTTTCTGTAGCCCATGCCGCAGATTTCATTTAATCGGTTATGCTCTGCAAGAAGTGCCTCATTGTATACGCTGCAAAATCTAGGGTATTTCGCTTTAATGTCCTCACTGAATTCTTTTTGCTTTGTTGGCTGTGGGTATAGTTGGTAAGCAATCAGATCGGCTGTTCTTCCGCTGTTTTCTTCGAAAGTTGTTTCTTCGTAGGCAGCAAAAGAAATCCTGTCGCACTTCGGACATTTTAGGATAACATACGGAATCTTGAGTTCTCTATAAAGAGGGTCAAAGTCGTAGAACCCGAACAGCGGGGACATTTCTAGTGTTGTATTACACATGGGGCATATGTTAGGTATATAAACCCTAGATGTAAATCTTAAATCGACGGGTTCAACTGCAGAGAAGAAAGAAATGTTTTTTATCATTTTATACACCTCCGTTTGATGTACATAGTATAGCATAATGGGTTGAAAAAAGCAACTGCTGACTTGTATAGAATAGGTCATAATGGAAAAGAGGTGAAAAAATGAAGATTGCAATTATTATCGCTGCTATCGTTGTTTGCCTCTTGCATTTGGCGGCATCGCTGTTTTGGAAGACAATGGCGATTGCGTGTATTGAATACCAACATGATAATGGCATATCAAGTGATAATATCGCTGAATACATTCCACGAGCTATAAGAATGGCACTGCTTCTTTTTATCCTTTGAAGAAGTTGAGAATGTCAATTACAACAGAAAGGAAAATTATTATGAGATGGATTGAATTGAACGACGGCAGTCTTGTAAATACCGAGAAGCTGGCAGGTATTAGTGCCGACATCAAAACTCATAAGGTGTACTATTCATTCGGCACAGGCGATGATATGGCTTTAGAAACATTCGGAACTGCCGCAGCGATGGAACGCCGGATGCAGCAGCTTAGGCAGATGCTGCTGCCACATGATGCGGCAAAGGAAATACTCGAACACACGATACCATACACGACGCCATAACGCACACAGGCTTATATCTTCCATCCGTCCTGAGCATGACGTAAAACCGCTCACCAACATCTTCAATCGCCATTGTGGCGAATACCTCCTTTCTTATCCATGCGGCAGTACTGGCAATGCTGCCGCAGATGGGGCGACGAGTATCAGCCGGGTGCAACTCCCGGACGCTCCACAATTTCACAAGGTGAGGTGATACATATGGCTGACAAAACACAGGTACAGGTAAGAGAAGTCAAGCAGTTGCTGCGGGAGTTGCTGAAAATCTCTGGAATGTCTGAAACCAGTATCAAGCTTGGAATCACGTACATTCAGGGACTGTCGGACGGAGAAGCAACGCAAACAAGCACAAAGGCGTGACAACAGAAAGGAGTATAACATGGCAAAAATCAACCTGAAAGAGATGCCAGTTGAAGTTCGTTCTTCCGGCAAAGAACCGCAGAACGATTTCTTCGCAGCTTTTCTGGAGTACGTGAAGCAGCACGCCGATGAAGCGATCGCTGCGGTAGAGGCGCAGAAAAATGCTGCAAAGTAAATACGTGAAAGGAAGTATCATCATGGAAACCCAGAAGAAACACATTGAGTTTCACATCAATATCGACGAAGCAGCGGATCGGCTGAATGTGCAGATCGTCGCAGAAAAGCCGACTGTGGGCGAAATGCTCACGTGCCTTCTCGGTACTGTAAAATGTGTTGCAACGACTGTCGCTGAAAATAGAAGCGAGGACACGCAGAAGACACTACACAGCTTTGCTACCATGGTTTTGAAGCTGGCGGACGAAATGCAGGACGAGGAGGACAACCGATGACCCTCAAAATGACCGCCGAGGAATACGACGGCGTGATAAAATACCTGCTG
>OGCO01006011.1_pt1 | contig 11149 bp, 8 predicted proteins | sample 1570171 | NCBI WGS metagenome assembly OGCO01 (sample SAMEA4370583, study PRJEB24528) | human gut metagenome | reverse complement strand
CAATCGTGGTGGTTGCCATGTTAGCTGCTTGTTCTACTAAGGATTCTGTATCGGAGGTTCCAGACAAGGATGACAGCGATGCCATCGTTCCTCCGGCTTCTGTTCTTCCATTTGCTGATGTGGTGGATTTAAGTGAATACTTTGTAGATGAGCCTGTGGAATTCTCTGAGAGTACGCCAAAAGGAGAACTTGTGTGCGTCAATATTGATGAATCTCAATATTCAAAAGCAGACGATACCATTCTGTTGCCCAATGAAAAAACAAAGGCAATGGCCGTTCATTGCACTTGGGCCTCTGCTTCCAGAACAATCTATATTGGATTTATCGATGAGGTGTCTGAAGAGGTGTATACCCTATCTGCCGTTGGTGGTGCTCTTACAGGAACGCTCGATCTGAGTTCCCTTCCAGAAGGTGAATATCGTCCCATCATGTACAGCAGCGACAACCAAAATATCAATGCTGTTATGCTGTATCAATTCCAATAGTCTCAAGTTGAAGAGAGGTGCCGTTCTACCAAGAACGGCACCTCTCTTTTCCCTTTTATGATATAGCGATGCCAAAACAGACCGGCTTCAACGACAGATTAGCTCGGCTGTCGTGACAAAACAATCCGGCTATGCGACAAAACAGACCGGCTATTTCTGGACAAAACAGCTTGGCCTTAACACTTATATTGACGGAATAACTATATCTTTGTTCCTTATCTATTCTCAAAAAATTTTCTAAACCAGCTCCGCTTTCCTCCCGGCTCCGGCTCCCGGCCCTGCTGATCCGCTCCGCTCTCCCCGGAAAGAAGCTGCTGCTTCATTGTTCCCGCGTGGAGTGCCTGGGCCGCTGCCGCTGTCTGCTGGGCGGCTACCAGGGCCTCAGTCAGCTTTGCAATCTGCCGGTCTTTTACTTCAAGCTGCCCTTGCAGCGTGTCGATAGTTGCCTGTAAAACGCAAACTAAATCGCCAACTTCGTGGTTTTCGGTTTGCGTTTTAGTTTGCGATTGGTTTTCGATTTCGGTTTGCGATTTTTCAGAAAAAGCCTGTTTTATCAAGGCTTCCTGGTGTTCATCAATCGCAAACTGGTTTCCGTTTTTTCGTAAACCTGATCGCAAACCCAGGTTTGCGATTTGCTTATTTACTGCTGTCTTTGATACCCCTATCTCGTCCGCTATCTGCCGGATTGTTTTCATACCTTCACGAACAGGCCCACAGGACACACGCCCTCAAACCCAGGCGTAGATATGTACCAGCAGCCGGGGCCTGTTGGCTCCCAGGCTACTTCAAGGGTAATCTCGTGCCAGCCATCAGGAAACAAGGCGGTAAAACCCTGCCCTGCGTGTATGCCGTCCCCTTCCAGGAGCAGCCGAGGGTGCGGATCATCGTCTGCCAGATCGGGGAGCTGCAACTGCGCGATCCTCTCTTTATCCCAGCTCATAGACCTTTCCTCCTTCCCCTAAAATAAATCGCTATGCGATCCCGTCCGGGTGAGATATAAAATCAGCTCGTCCCCGTCCACTTCGTAGATCAGCAACCAATCCGGCGTAATGTGGCACTCACGACACCCCGCATAGTCCCCGGAAAGTTGGTGATCCCTGTTTTTCTCCGGCAACGGCTCCCCCGCAGCCAGTTTTTTAATAATATCGGTCAGCAAAGGAATATCAAAGCCGCGCTTTTTCACGCGCTTCAAATCCTTCTGAAACTTTGTGGTTGGTCTTATGTTATACATCGGCAAGCAGCTCCTCCATCATCTGATCGACATTGGAATAGGTCTTGCCAAGGCTCGGATCGGCCTTCATTCTCTTTACTTCCTTGATTGCTTCGACGGTTTCAGCGTTCGGTACATCACCGCTGATTTCAAAGGGTATTCTATACTCCCTCACAGCCTTACGCGCAAAAACATTGAACGCCGTTGTCATCGTCATTCCCATATCAGCACAGAACGCCTCAAACTGCCGCTTCAAGTCTGCGTCCATACGAATGTTAATATTTGTATTTGCCATAGGTAGCAACTCCTTTCACTCTTATTATATCCATTGTATAACTTTTTATTTACAATGTCAATATATATTCCTGGCCGTTTACCCAAGCACTGGCCCTTAAACTTCTACCCTGGTATGTTCGCATTTAGAGGGCAAAAAAGCCTTGATTTATGCGGCTTTCCGGGCGCAGTAGAGAGGGGGCCGGTATTTTACCCTCGGAGGGCTGAAAACGGCTTCTAAAGCGTAACAGGGGCCTTTCTGGGCCTTATTCCTGGCCCCCATCGTGTAGCGCGTCCAGGAGCCAATCGCTCAACTCCTGGGAAGGGGACACCCGCACCGTTATATGCCCATTTTCAAAGCGCACCGCTGGCGGCGGGCAATCCCACCACTTACGGACGGTTTTCGGATCAAGGCCAGTTTCCCGGTGACAGTCGGCCTTGCGTCCCTCCGGGTGCTGCTGCCGCCATTCATAAACCCGCGCCTGGGCCGTTCCGCTGCCTTTTGGCCGCCCATTCCCTTCTCTCCAATTCGTACCATTGGCCTTATCGTTAATCTCCTGGATTGCTCTCGCGCCCTGCAAATGTACTGGCTGTTTGCGCCAGTTCCGCTTATTGACAGGCATAGTCAGGCCGGAGAGCTTCGCTATATCGTCCCTGGGGAATGTCACATAGTCCTCGTTGAACATCTCAAGGGCGCACACCACATCATCTTTTGTAAAGCGGTTTATATCCTCCACGCTCATATCATCGTAGGGCCGAAGCAACGCGAAAGCGTCCCGGCGCAGCTCGTCCTCGTCTATCCCGCATTTCTTCGCATAAATCGCCAGCGTCATAATGCCATAGAAACGATGGCCCACCCGGATTTCATCGGCGATCCGGTGCAGCCACCAGTCGTAAAGGTCACGCTTGACCGTCCAGCGGCCCCGCCGCTCCTTCTTGATGATCCGCCGCTCATACCAATCCGGGTACTTCTCTTTCGCCTCGGCCAGCGACAGTCGGCTCTTTCTCATAAGCCCCTCAAGCCGCTGCTGTTCCCCGTTGCTGTCCGGGATATAATCAAGCAGCCGCGCCAGCTCCACCGGCCCGCCGAGCCGGAACGCCCTCACAGGGTACTCACGCCCCAGCTTCGAGCCAGAGCCGACCACCCGAAAGCCCTGCAAAATCCCCTGCATTTGCGGCTCCTTGATGGTGGAGGTAAACTTATTCCAAATCTGCCGGGTGAGGGAATATTTCAGCTCTTTCAAGCATTTCTGGTTGTACGGGTACATAGGCACCGGCTCTTTCAGCACATAATACAGGTGAAGCCCTGTCCCGCTGTTTACAACAAAGGTTGCCTGGGGCAGAATATCCTTGTTCATCTGGTGCAGCGTGTCCCGGAGCTGGGGCATACCCACCCCATCCAAGTCAAAGACCAGGGCATAGAGATACCGGGCATTTTTGCCGCACCGCCGCCGTCCAAAATAGGAGATCGGGGACATAATCGTGAAATCGGTGTCTTGCAGCTCCCGCAGCTCGTCCAGCTCGTCAGTGACGGTACATCGTTTCGCTTTACCGTCCCCCTCGATCTGCAGGGCAATCCCGGTTGCCTTGTCAACCTCACTTTTGGCCACTGTCACCGCGATCCCGTTTCCCTTCCTGTCCTCAAAATGGCCCTTCCTCTCGAAAGATCCTTCCGGGAAGATCTCACGATAAAACTCATACGGCTCCACCGGCTCTAAAAACTTCTCTAAATGCTCGTTCTTTTCCCTGTAAAGTTCCCGCAGCCGTTCCAGTGCTACTTGCTGATCCGCCATTCCTTACACCTCTTTTCGTACATTCTGCAAACCCATAGGGGGAAAAGGGGGAGCCAAAGAGCGGCCCCTTCGGGGCCTTAAAGAGAAAGTCACCTCCCCCTTTTCCCCCTCGCTCTGGGGCATGGAAATGATGGAAAACCTTTCAGGTTTACCACATTCCCACACCCCGCCGCTCACCCCCATAACCCCCTCCGACTTTCTCCCTGTCCGAGAGAAAATATTTTTATTATTTATCCTGGCCTAAAGACCATAGGGGGGCATATATTATCAATACATTTTATTCCCTATTTTACGACACACTAACTCCCTGCTATCCCCTATACCCACAGGGGGGCATATATTATCAATACATTTTATTCCCTATTTTTACTGTTATTATAGCCTGTCCGGGCGGCTCTTGCAAGGCCCCCGGACAGGCTTCTTTTACAACTCCATACCGCCCCAGGTGTGGCCCCGTTCCTGCTCTCTTTCCGGCTGCTGCACCTCTGGCACAGGTAGCAGCTCCCGCGCCTTTTCGACCAGGGGCCGGAACTGCTCCGGCAAGTGCTGATCCAGAAAGTCCAGCACCGCCCCGATCCCTTCCTGGAGCCGCGCCGAAATCCCACGCTCCCAGCTCAAATCTTTTTCCAGGTATTCGACCTGCACTTTGAGCTGCCGGTTTTCATTTTCAAGCCGCTTCCGCTCCTGGGCCTCCTTCAGCTTTTCTTTCATCGAGGGGATTTTCTGCTGAAGCTGTTGGTTTTCTACCTTCAGCTCCCGCACCTTCTGCTCTGCCGCCGCACCCCGGATCACCGCCGCCTTCAGCTCCTTCACCTGCTCCACCGTCACACCCTTGACGGCCCCTGTCAGCGTCTTTTCTGGTTGTATCGCGTCCAGATCGGGCTTGACCTTCTCCACCGCTTTCAGCAGCTTCACATTCCCTTGCAGGGCCTTTCTCTGCTTTTCCAAGGCCGCGATCTCCTGCTCTGCCGCTATCACCTGTTCCTGGACAGCTTCAAGCCGCTGGGCCGCTGCCCTGTACTCTGGCAGCTCCATATGAGGGCGGCCACCGCCCAGGCTGATGATCTCAAACTCGTGCGCCTGGGCGATTTCCGTTAGGGCTTCTTTCTCCCGTTCCATCCAGGCTTTCCATTCCGTCTGCTTCCGGCCAAGCCCCTCAAATCCTTGCTGCTTTAACGCTTGTTTCATTGATACCCTCGTTGAGAGGCCCCGGCTCTGCTCCGTTGCCACCGGCACGAAGTCCACATGGAGGTGGGGCGTGGCCTCGTCCATGTGCAGCACCATATTGAACACCCGCAGATGAGGATTGCGCTCCTGGAAGGACTCTGCAAATTCTTTGAGAGCTGCCGCCGCCCGTTCCCCTCCAGGGGAGCCGCACCCGCAGTCCGTCAAGTTGCCGATCTGAAAGATAGCCTCGTGAAATAGCTTCTCCTGCTTGCTCTGCCGGATATGCTCATAGTAGTCTGGTATCTTGTCCCTGGTCTTTTTCTTTTTGGCATTGTAGGCGGCCAGGGCTTCATCGAAAAGTTCGTGGTACACCTTTTTCAAATCCTCGTTGCAAAAGGTGACATTCTGCCCCGACCTGCTTCGGTCTACATTCGCCGCTGAAAAGCTCCTGTTGTTGTGCCGGATACTTCCCCGGCCCGTCATTCCCGAAATGGTTGTGCCTATAAAATCACCCGTCCCTTTCCTGCAAAAGCCTATATCCTACTACTCCTATTTTACCATAACTGGCCGCAGTCCACAACCTCTTTGTTACTTTCTTGTGAGAAAGTAACGCAAAAGCACTTTCACACCGCCGCCCCTTCGGGGCTGGCAGTATGAAAGTGCTTTTGCGCCCTGCCGGGGGCTAAAGTGGCTGGCCTCTCGCTGCAATTTACCAGCCACTCCCGGCCAGCTCCGGCTGGGACTTCGGCCACGCCGCCGGGTAACTCCCCCACTTCACCTACTCGATAAATGGGAATTTGTCATCTTAATTCGTTACCTTTGGCATCTAAAAATTCAAATTGCAGAGTGGAATTTGTATGGTCAGAAAGATAGAAGAATACATACGGATAAGTATCATCCAGGATTACTTCTTCGTACACTTCATTCCCAGTTGTAAATCTAACAGTTTTACAGTTTGTATTGTTTACTATAAACGCATATCCATCACCCCATTGAATATATGCAATGTCTCCGATTCTATCATCAATGGGCTTATGAGTTCTAATAAAAGTGTATTCAGTAGCATTCTCTTTTACCTCAACTTCCATAGGCAAATAATAATGCTTCTGATATTCGTTTCCTGAGATAAACCAAGCGATTGCTCTATTGTCATTGCCGCACATTCCCGCATACTGTATATCAATGGTATCGGAATCTGAAATTGGTATTTCTTCTCTTGCCTTTTCTATTAGTTCATCTGTGCCTTTGAGTGTCTTTCCACAAGCTGATAATGATAAAACCATAGTTATTAAAAAGATTATGGCTAATTTTTTTCTCATTTATCCACCTCATTCTAAATCCCGATTTGTCGAGCTATCTTAACCTCGAAACAACTTGCTAAACCATCCCCGCTTCTGATCTGGCTCTTGTTGATCCGCTCCGGCCTCCCCGGTAAGAAGCTGCTGCTGGATCGTCCCCGCGTGAAGAGCCTGGGCCGCTGCCGCCGTCTGCTGGGCAGCGGCCAGCGCATCAGTGAGCCGAGTAATGGTCTGAGCCTGCTGCTCGATCTGCCGGTCTTTCACTTCAAGCTGCCCTTGCAGTGTGTCGATGGTGGCCTGTAAAACGCAAACCAAATCGGAAACTTCGTGGTTTTCGGTTTGCGTTTTAGTTTGCGATTGGTTTTCGATTTCGGTTTGCGATTTTTCAGAAAAAGCCTGTTTTATCAAGGCTTCCTGGTGTTCATCAATCGCAAACTGGTTTCCGTTTTTTCGTAAACCTGATCGCAAACCCAGGTTTGCGATTTGCTTATTTACTGCTGTCTTTGATACCCCTATCTCGTCCGCTATCTGCCGGATTGTTTTCATACCTTCACGAACAGGCCCACAGGACACACGCCCTCAAACCCAGGCGTAGATATGTACCAGCAGCCGGGGCCTGTTGGCTCCCAGGCTACTTCAAGGGTAATCTCGTGCCAGCCATCAGGAAACAAGGCGGTAAAACCCTGCCCTGCGTGTATGCCGTCCCCTTCCAGGAGCAGCCGAGGGTGCGGATCATCGTCTGCCAGATCGGGGAGCTGCAACTGCGCGATCCTCTCTTTATCCCAGCTCATAGACCTTTCCTCCTTCCCCTAAAATAAATCGCTATGCGATCCCGTCCGGGTGAGATATAAAATCAGCTCGTCCCCGTCCACTTCGTAGATCAGCAACCAATCCGGCGTAATGTGGCACTCACGACACCCCGCATAGTCCCCGGAAAGTTGGTGATCCCTGTTTTTCTCCGGCAACGGCTCCCCCGCAGCCAGTTTTTTAATAATATCGGTCAGCAAAGGAATATCAAAGCCGCGCTTTTTCACGCGCTTCAAATCCTTCTGAAACTTTGTGGTTGGTCTTATGTTATACATCGGCAAGCAGCTCCTCCATCATCTGATCGACATTGGAATAGGTCTTGCCAAGGCTCGGATCGGCCTTCATTCTCTTTACTTCCTTGATTGCTTCGACGGTTTCAGCGTTCGGTACATCACCGCTGATTTCAAAGGGTATTCTATACTCCCTCACAGCCTTACGCGCAAAAACATTGAACGCCGTTGTCATCGTCATTCCCATATCAGCACAGAACGCCTCAAACTGCCGCTTCAAGTCTGCGTCCATACGAATGTTAATATTTGTATTTGCCATAGGTAGCAACTCCTTTCACTCTTATTATATCCATTGTATAACTTTTTATTTACAATGTCAATATATATTCCTGGCCGTTTACCCAAGCACTGGCCCTTAAACTTCTACCCTGGTATGTTCGCATTTAGAGGGCAAAAAAGCCTTGATTTATGCGGCTTTCCGGGCGCAGTAGAGAGGGGGCCGGTATTTTACCCTCGGAGGGCTGAAAACGGCTTCTAAAGCGTAACAGGGGCCTTTCTGGGCCTTATTCCTGGCCCCCATCGTGTAGCGCGTCCAGGAGCCAATCGCTCAACTCCTGGGAAGGGGACACCCGCACCGTTATATGCCCATTTTCAAAGCGCACCGCTGGCGGCGGGCAATCCCACCACTTACGGACGGTTTTCGGATCAAGGCCAGTTTCCCGGTGACAGTCGGCCTTGCGTCCCTCCGGGTGCTGCTGCCGCCATTCATAAACCCGCGCCTGGGCCGTTCCGCTGCCTTTTGGCCGCCCATTCCCTTCTCTCCAATTCGTACCATTGGCCTTATCGTTAATCTCCTGGATTGCTCTCGCGCCCTGCAAATGTACTGGCTGTTTGCGCCAGTTCCGCTTATTGACAGGCATAGTCAGGCCGGAGAGCTTCGCTATATCGTCCCTGGGGAATGTCACATAGTCCTCGTTGAACATCTCAAGGGCGCACACCACATCATCTTTTGTAAAGCGGTTTATATCCTCCACGCTCATATCATCGTAGGGCCGAAGCAACGCGAAAGCGTCCCGGCGCAGCTCGTCCTCGTCTATCCCGCATTTCTTCGCATAAATCGCCAGCGTCATAATGCCATAGAAACGATGGCCCACCCGGATTTCATCGGCGATCCGGTGCAGCCACCAGTCGTAAAGGTCACGCTTGACCGTCCAGCGGCCCCGCCGCTCCTTCTTGATGATCCGCCGCTCATACCAATCCGGGTACTTCTCTTTCGCCTCGGCCAGCGACAGTCGGCTCTTTCTCATAAGCCCCTCAAGCCGCTGCTGTTCCCCGTTGCTGTCCGGGATATAATCAAGCAGCCGCGCCAGCTCCACCGGCCCGCCGAGCCGGAACGCCCTCACAGGGTACTCACGCCCCAGCTTCGAGCCAGAGCCGACCACCCGAAAGCCCTGCAAAATCCCCTGCATTTGCGGCTCCTTGATGGTGGAGGTAAACTTATTCCAAATCTGCCGGGTGAGGGAATATTTCAGCTCTTTCAAGCATTTCTGGTTGTACGGGTACATAGGCACCGGCTCTTTCAGCACATAATACAGGTGAAGCCCTGTCCCGCTGTTTACAACAAAGGTTGCCTGGGGCAGAATATCCTTGTTCATCTGGTGCAGCGTGTCCCGGAGCTGGGGCATACCCACCCCATCCAAGTCAAAGACCAGGGCATAGAGATACCGGGCATTTTTGCCGCACCGCCGCCGTCCAAAATAGGAGATCGGGGACATAATCGTGAAATCGGTGTCTTGCAGCTCCCGCAGCTCGTCCAGCTCGTCAGTGACGGTACATCGTTTCGCTTTACCGTCCCCCTCGATCTGCAGGGCAATCCCGGTTGCCTTGTCAACCTCACTTTTGGCCACTGTCACCGCGATCCCGTTTCCCTTCCTGTCCTCAAAATGGCCCTTCCTCTCGAAAGATCCTTCCGGGAAGATCTCACGATAAAACTCATACGGCTCCACCGGCTCTAAAAACTTCTCTAAATGCTCGTTCTTTTCCCTGTAAAGTTCCCGCAGCCGTTCCAGTGCTACTTGCTGATCCGCCATTCCTTACACCTCTTTTCGTACATTCTGCAAACCCATAGGGGGAAAAGGGGGAGCCAAAGAGCGGCCCCTTCGGGGCCTTAAAGAGAAAGTCACCTCCCCCTTTTCCCCCTCGCTCTGGGGCATGGAAATGATGGAAAACCTTTCAGGTTTACCACATTCCCACACCCCGCCGCTCACCCCCATAACCCCCTCCGACTTTCTCCCTGTCCGAGAGAAAATATTTTTATTATTTATCCTGGCCTAAAGACCATAGGGGGGCATATATTATCAATACATTTTATTCCCTATTTTACGACACACTAACTCCCTGCTATCCCCTATACCCACAGGGGGGCATATATTATCAATACATTTTATTCCCTATTTTTACTGTTATTATAGCCTGTCCGGGCGGCTCTTGCAAGGCCCCCGGACAGGCTTCTTTTACAACTCCATACCGCCCCAGGTGTGGCCCCGTTCCTGCTCTCTTTCCGGCTGCTGCACCTCTGGCACAGGTAGCAGCTCCCGCGCCTTTTCGACCAGGGGCCGGAACTGCTCCGGCAAGTGCTGATCCAGAAAGTCCAGCACCGCCCCGATCCCTTCCTGGAGCCGCGCCGAAATCCCACGCTCCCAGCTCAAATCTTTTTCCAGGTATTCGACCTGCACTTTGAGCTGCCGGTTTTCATTTTCAAGCCGCTTCCGCTCCTGGGCCTCCTTCAGCTTTTCTTTCATCGAGGGGATTTTCTGCTGAAGCTGTTGGTTTTCTACCTTCAGCTCCCGCACCTTCTGCTCTGCCGCCGCACCCCGGATCACCGCCGCCTTCAGCTCCTTCACCTGCTCCACCGTCACACCCTTGACGGCCCCTGTCAGCGTCTTTTCTGGTTGTATCGCGTCCAGATCGGGCTTGACCTTCTCCACCGCTTTCAGCAGCTTCACATTCCCTTGCAGGGCCTTTCTCTGCTTTTCCAAGGCCGCGATCTCCTGCTCTGCCGCTATCACCTGTTCCTGGACAGCTTCAAGCCGCTGGGCCGCTGCCCTGTACTCTGGCAGCTCCATATGAGGGCGGCCACCGCCCAGGCTGATGATCTCAAACTCGTGCGCCTGGGCGATTTCCGTTAGGGCTTCTTTCTCCCGTTCCATCCAGGCTTTCCATTCCGTCTGCTTCCGGCCAAGCCCCTCAAATCCTTGCTGCTTTAACGCTTGTTTCATTGATACCCTCGTTGAGAGGCCCCGGCTCTGCTCCGTTGCCACCGGCACGAAGTCCACATGGAGGTGGGGCGTGGCCTCGTCCATGTGCAGCACCATATTGAACACCCGCAGATGAGGATTGCGCTCCTGGAAGGACTCTGCAAATTCTTTGAGAGCTGCCGCCGCCCGTTCCCCTCCAGGGGAGCCGCACCCGCAGTCCGTCAAGTTGCCGATCTGAAAGATAGCCTCGTGAAATAGCTTCTCCTGCTTGCTCTGCCGGATATGCTCATAGTAGTCTGGTATCTTGTCCCTGGTCTTTTTCTTTTTGGCATTGTAGGCGGCCAGGGCTTCATCGAAAAGTTCGTGGTACACCTTTTTCAAATCCTCGTTGCAAAAGGTGACATTCTGCCCCGACCTGCTTCGGTCTACATTCGCCGCTGAAAAGCTCCTGTTGTTGTGCCGGATACTTCCCCGGCCCGTCATTCCCGAAATGGTTGTGCCTATAAAATCACCCGTCCCTTTCCTGCAAAAGCCTATATCCTACTACTCCTATTTTACCATAACTGGCCGCAGTCCACAACCTCTTTGTTACTTTCTTGTGAGAAAGTAACGCAAAAGCACTTTCACAC
>OGCO01006007.1_pt1 | contig 11159 bp, 10 predicted proteins | sample 1570171 | NCBI WGS metagenome assembly OGCO01 (sample SAMEA4370583, study PRJEB24528) | human gut metagenome | reverse complement strand
GGACAAACGGTTTTCAAGACCGCCTCGTTATGACCACTTCGATATCTCTCCATATGTTGTTGACTGCGTTCGTTGTGTTCTCACCGCCGACGCAAGTGATATTCTAGCATCAATACCCGCATCTGTCAACAACTTTTTTACATTTTTTTCAATTTTTATTTTTATCTTCCCAGATTTCCCATAAAACCCGCTAAAATACGGCATTTTTCAATCACAAAACATTCTTTAATGTTTCAAAAATGCTTCCGCGATATCAAGATCCTCCGGTGTTGTGATCTTAATATTCTGATAAGATCCCTCTGCCAGAGCAACCTTTGCCCCTGTCTCCTGCTCTACTACCATGGCATCATCTGTAATTTTGCTCATATCTTTCTGACGAATGCTGTCATGAGCCTCACGTATCAGTGAATACGAAAAAATCTGCGGGGTCTGAATTGTCCACACACACTTTCTGTTTGGAGTTTCTTTTACATATCCCTCTTCATCAGAAAGTTTGACTGTATCTTTAGAAGGCATACCAATCACACATGCACCTGTTTCCTTCACTTTCTGCAGACCACGTTTAAGAATTTCTTCTGTCACAAAAGGTCTTGCACCGTCATGGATCAATACATATTCACAGTCTCTGCATTCACAAAGACCTGCATAGACAGAATCATAGCGTTCTTTTCCTCCCGGGATTACTGCCGATACCTTTGTAAATCCATATTTTTGCACGATTTCTTCTTTACAGTAGGAGATAGATTCCTCTCCTGTCACAAGAATAATATCCTGAATCAGCGGACTTTCCTGAAAACAGCGCAGGGAATAATACAGAACCGGGTATCCCTGTATCTCCAGGAACTGCTTCTGTACTTTACTGTGCATTCTTTTTCCCTGCCCTGCTGCCAGAACAATGGCCGTATTTCTTTCTGACATCTCAACGCTCTCCCAGTTTAAGATTCGGCACAGCATTCAGATCCCAGCCATGACGTGTACCTTTAATATATTCATAATAAGCAGCTACTCCAATCATTGCTGCATTGTCTGTACAGAAGATCGGTGACGGCCGATAAAAACTGTAATTATTTTTCTTACATGCTTCTTCCATTGCCGCTCTTAACGTTCCATTCGAAGCCACTCCGCCTGCAATTGCAATCTTAGTCATCCCATAATCTTTGGCTGCAAGCATTGTATGCTCCACCAGCACATCAACTACCGCTTTCTGGAAAGATGCTGCCAGATCTGCTCTGTTTATCTCTTCTCCGGTCATCTGCGCATGATTAATATAATTCAACACTGCTGATTTTACACCACTGAAGCTGAAATCGTACGGACAATCTCCAATTTTAGCTTTTGGAAACTCAATTGCATTGGGATTTCCCTCTTTAGAGAGCTTGTCTACCTTTGGTCCTCCCGGATATCCCAGTCCGATAGCTCTTGCAACTTTGTCAAAAGCTTCGCCTGCAGCATCATCACGGGTACGTCCCAGGATTTCAAATTCTCCATAATCCTTAACGATCACAAGGTGTGTATGTCCTCCTGACACGATCAGACATAAAAATGGAGGTTCAAGATCCGGATGTTCAATATAATTTGCTGACACATGGCCCTCAATATGGTGGACCCCTACCAGTGGAAGCTTCTTTGCATAAGCAATTGCCTTCGCCTCAGCAACACCCACAAGAAGTGCACCTACAAGTCCCGGACCATAAGTGACACCAATTGCATCCAGATCATCAAGAGTTACATCTGCATCTGCCAGTGCCTGTTCAATTACCTGGTTAATCTTTTCAATATGTTTACGGGAAGCAATTTCCGGAACTACCCCACCGTATAAAGTATGAAGAGCGATCTGTGAAGAGATCACATTTGACAGAATAGTTCTTCCGTTTTTGACAACAGAAGCTGCAGTCTCATCACAGGAACTCTCAATTGCAAGAATTAATGTATCTTTCATTTTCTGTTCCTCATATATCCGACGGATAAGTCATCCGTTTTACTACTTGTTCATAATCAGTTTCAGTGACATATTATTCCTCAAAATTCAATTCCAGACTCTTTCCGTCTTTTCCCGGATATGCATTTGGAAAAATTTCACGAACTTTATCCATAAACTCATCTGGTCTGACCAGAGATGGACTGTAATGTGTCAGCCACATCTCCTTTACCCGGGCATCACGAGCCAAAACCGCCGCCTCGCGGAAAGTCATATGCTTGTATCCGCGTGCTTTGTCTGCTTTGTCATCTTCTCCGTACATTCCTTCACAGATAAACAGATCCGATTCCTTTGCATTTCGCAGGATAGATTCTGTTGGTCTGGTATCTGTTGTATAAGTAAGCCTGATTCCTTTTCTCGCAGGTCCAAGTACCATCTCCGGTGTATAGGTAATACCGTCTGCTTCGATGGTCTGCCCTTTCTGGAGCGGATTCCAGTATTTCAGTGGAATATCCTGCTCTTTCGCTCTCTCAGCCGAGAATTTTCCCTGGCGGAGAATCTCAAGGGTATATCCATAACAGAGTACATTATGGTTCACTTTAAAAGCCGTAATACGATAGCCATTTAATTCAATGACCTGCTCCGGCTGTGTAATCTCAATAAATTTAATTTCAAACGGAAGCTCCGGTGCAATGACGCGAAGTGCATTGACTACTCTCTCCAGACCTTTGGGACCTACCAGAGTCAATGGTTCTGTGCGGTCTGCATTTCCCATAGTAAGAAGAAGTCCCGGAAGCCCACTGATATGATCTCCATGATAATGAGTAAAACAAATCACATCAATAGGTTTAAAGCTCCATCCCTTCTCCTTAATTGCTACCTGAGTACCTTCACCACAGTCAATGAGCAGACTGCTCCCGTTATATCTTGTCATAAGCGCAGTCAACCATCTGCGAGGCAGAGGCATCATTCCACCGGTTCCAACTAAACATACATCTAACATATATTCCCTCTATTTTCCAGCTTCCGGCAATTCCCTTAAAAGGTGTATGGTCCGGCTGCTGATTTTTTCTGCTTTCATTTCTTTTTCATTCGGGATGTCTGGTCATAAGCAGCGCATCCTCCACAGGATCACTGTAATATGCCTTACGTATTCCATCTCCGGTAAATCCCATACGTTCATAGAGACGAATTGCAGTCTCATTTCCCACACGTACTTCCAGATGGATTGTCGTAACCTCCCTCTCTGCTGCAAGGCGGATCAGGCTCTGCATCAGAAAAGCGCCAATTCCTTCTTTTTGTCTGTCCCTGCGCACAGCCACATTGGTAATATCTCCCTCATCCAGAACCATAAGAAGACCGCAGTAACCCAGAATCTTTTCTTTCTCTTCCACCACCAGAAACATGGCATCATCCCTGGTCAGAAAAGTAAAAAAACCTTCTTTTGTCCATGGCACATGAAAAAGATCCTGCTCAATCTCCATTACCTGATCCAGGTCATCCACAAGCATTTCCCGCAGGATCATATTTTTGTACCTGCCGGTTTCTGCTCTTTTTCTCTCTCTGCACGCTCACGCTCTGCCTGGGAAACGCGGAGATATTCCGGGATATGTTCCATAGCAGTCTCTGTGCGTCCTTCTTTATAATAAATACTGCCAAGAGCTGCCACTGCCGCTGCTCTCTGTTTATTTACATGAGCCGGTGCAAAAGAATACGGAACCTGCAGTTTCTCTGCGATCAGTTCACGAAATACAGGTACACCGTCTCCCAAAAATGTAGCCATCTCTCCTCTCTGATTCAGTTCTTCCAGCAGTTCCTCGATCGGTGCTGCCCACTGTTCTTTCAAAGTCATAAGCTGATGCTCTTCAAATCTGTAAATTCCTGTATATACCTGCTTTCTTCTGGCATCCATGATCGGACAGATCAATCCCTGTGCATCATAAAGATTATATGCCAGTGCATCTACTGTCGGTACTGCTACCAATGGTTTCTTCAGGGCAAGTCCCAGGCCTTTGGCTGTTGCCGAGCCGATACGGAGTCCTGTAAAGGATCCCGGTCCCGCTGCCACTGCAATAGCATCTACGGATTCCAGTTCCAGTTCCGTCATCTTCACAATCTCATCTAACATCGGAAGCAAAGTCTGAGAATGTGTTTTCTTATAATTTACAGTATACTCAGCCAGTAATGTATCATCTTCCACAACTGCTACAGATGCAACAATTCCTGAGCTGTCCAAAGCTAAAATTTTCATTTCTACCTCCTAACTGTTCTCCGGACCAATCACTGTAATCCTTCTATAATCAAAGCCTTTCTCCAGATCTTTCTCTATGGTTACTTTGATCAGCTTTTCCGGAAGGATTTCTTCAATCAGATCAGCCCATTCGATCAGACAGATTCCCTGTCCGAAGAAATAATCGTCATATCCGATTTCTTCCATTTCCTCAATGTCACCGATACGGTAAACATCAAAATGATATAAAGGAAGACGTCCGCTTTCGTATTCCTGAATGATCGTGAATGTCGGGCTGCAGATAGGCTCTGTGATTCCAAGCCCTGCCGCAACTCCCTGGGTAAATACGGTTTTTCCAACTCCAAGATCACCTGTCAGAGTATAAATCTGACCCGGTTTCGCATTCTCTCCGATCTTCTTTCCCACCTCAAATGTTTCCTGTGGTGTTTTTGTCTCTATAATCATCTTTTCCACCTTTTTCTTGCAGAATTGTTCTTTGCATATTATAATAGAGCGAACAGCGAAATACAATACTTTTTGAAAAGGAGACTTGAAACTATGGCAAATCCGATAGTTACAATTACCATGGATAATGGCGATGTGATGAAAGCAGAATTATATCCTGAGATTGCACCGAATACAGTTAATAACTTTATCAGTCTTGTAAAAAAAGGCTTCTATGACGGACTTATTTTCCATCGTGTGATCAACGGTTTCATGATCCAGGGAGGATGCCCGGACGGAACAGGTATGGGCGGTCCGGGATACAGCATTAAGGGTGAATTCACTCAGAACAGATTTAAAAATGATCTGAAACATACTGCAGGTGTTCTTTCCATGGCACGCGCCATGCATCCAAACTCAGCAGGAAGCCAGTTCTTTATCATGCACAAAGATGCTCCGCATCTTGACGGTGCTTATGCTGCATTCGGCAAGATCACTGAAGGAATGGATGTTGTAAACCGTATTGCAGAAGAAGATACCGATTACAGCGACCGTCCGCTTGACGAGCAGAAAATCAAATCCATGACAGTAGAAACTTTCGGTGTTGATTATCCGGAACCGGAGAAATGCTGATTCGCTGACTGTTTATGCCCCATGCAGTTTTCAGGCTGCATGGGGCATATTTTATCAGTCCGTAAATACTTTCACTTCACCGTCAATCACTGAATAGTAAAGATCTTTCTCTTTCTTCATCTTCGCTCTTCCATTTGTTCCCTCGGTGATTGCTTTTTCTACAAATGCAATCTGATCCGCCGGAACCAGCAAATGCAGAACTACCCTGTCAGTGTATTCAGAATCAAGGATCGGTAATTTCTGTTCTCCGGCAATATACTGGATCTTGCCTATCCCGGTATAATCCGTAACTACTTCCATAGAAATTCCGTAGGTTTTCTCAATCACTGTGCTGGCGGCAAGACCTTCCTGCAGACTCCTGGAATATGCTCTGACAAGACCTCCTGTTCCAAGAAGTATCCCTCCAAAATATCTGGTAACTACTGCTGCCACATTATAAATATCTTCCCCCAGGATTACATCCAGCATTGGTCTTCCCGCAGTGCCTGACGGCTCACCATCGTCACTGCATCTGGTATATTCCCTGTTCTTTCCCACCGAATATACATAGCAGTTATGTCTGGCATCCCAATATTTCTTCTTCATTTCCTCTATAAAGGCCAGTGCCTCCTCTTCGGTCTGTACAGGACGCACTGTAGCAATAAATCTGGATTTCTTTTCCACGATCTCGCCTTCCCCGCCCTCGTAAACTGTCTTATATTTCTCAAGCATGTCTCATACTCCTCTTTCCGTTCTCTTATTGACTCAGTGTACCATGAATTACAAAAATGTGCCAGCACAGTGTATACTAATCCTGTAAAAAAACACAATAACCATTAAAAAGATCCAAAAGCAATTGTGAATTTTTATTTTTCTGCTTTATTTACTTATTCTTATTTGATATAATAGAACGGATTATAAAGGAGGTTTAACATGAACTACGGTAAAAAGTCGACTGCAAAGAAACGGACGGCACTGATTTCCCGTTCTTCCATGATGGGAAAGCGCGCCAGAGTTTCTTTCATCAGAGTCCTGTTCGTATCACTGATAGCACTCTGCATCGCAGTAACCTGTCTGGGTGTGGGGTCATTCAGGGGTGTAATTGATACTGCTCCTGATGTTGATGATATTGATATTATGCCACTGGGCTATGCAACCTTTCTCTACGATGATGCAGGGAATCAGATCCGTAAACTGGCTGCTCCGGATTCCAACCGACTGCCTGTCACTCTCGATCAGATACCTGTTGATCTGCAGCATGCAGTTGTCGCAATTGAGGATGAACGTTTCTATGAACATAACGGTATTGACGTAAAAGGTATTCTTCGTGCCGGAATGAAAGCTCTCACTACCGGAGATTTCTCAGAAGGTGCCAGTACGATCACACAGCAGCTTCTTAAGAATAACGTATTTACCAACTGGACCAGTGAATCTACTCAGCTGGAAAGATTTACGCGAAAAATCCAGGAACAGTACCTTGCTGTCCAGGTTGAGAAAAAAACTGATAAAGACACCATTCTTGAGAATTACCTGAACACAATTAACCTGGGTGCCGGTTCCTACGGTGTACAGGCTGCCGCACGACAGTATTTTGACAAGGATGTATGGGATCTGAATCTTTCTGAATGTGCAACTCTGGCAGGTATCACACAGAACCCGACGAAATTTAACCCGATCATCAATCCTGACAGCAACAGGAAGAGACGCAAGGAAGTTCTCCAGCATATGCTGGATCAGAACTATATTACTCAGGATCAGTATGATGAAGCTCTTGCAGATGATGTTTATTCCCGTATCCAGGCCGCTCAGGAAAAGAACTCCAGCACTGAGAATACTGTTTACACATATTTTGAAGATGAACTGACAGATCAGATCATCAACGACCTGATGAATATCAAAGGTTACACCAAAAAACAGGCAACCAATCTTCTCTACAGCGGCGGACTTAAAGTATATACAACACAGGATTCCAAGATCCAGAATATCCTGGATGAGGAATATGCAGATCCTTCCAATTATCCGGACACTGTCCAGTATGAACTTGACTATGCCCTGACGGTTACCGATCCTAATGGAAATCAGGTAAACTACAGTAAGGAAATGTTGCAGCTTTATTTTCAGAATGAGGATCCCGATTTCGATCTTCTGTTCGATTCCCCGGAAGATGGACAGACTTATGTAGACAAATATAAGGCAAGCATACTCGCCAACGGAAGTAAAGTTCTTGCAGAGCGTGTCAATTTCGCACCTCAGCCACAGTCTTCCATGAGTGTGATCGACCAGCATACCGGCTATGTAAAAGCTCTGATCGGTGGTCGTGGAGAGAAAACGGCAAGTCTTACACTGAACCGGGCAACGGACACTACCAGACAGCCTGGTTCTACCTTTAAGATCGTGTCCACTTATGCACCTGCTTTAAATGAAAAAGGCATGACTCTTGCAACAACATTTGAAGACGAACCTTATGAATATCCGGATGGTTCCCCTGTAAACAACGCAACCCGTTCTTACAACGGAACAACCACGATCCGTACTGCGATCCAGAATTCCATTAACGTTGTAGCCGTCAAGTGTCTGGAAAAAGTAACTCCTGAGCTTGGATTGAAATATCTGGACAACTTTGGTTTTACAACCCTTGCTCATGGAACAGAGGCTGACAAAGATGCCAATGGTAATGTATGGAGCGATGCAAACCTTGCCACTGCGCTTGGCGGCATCACCCGCGGTGTCACAAATGTTGAACTGTGTGCATCCTATGCAGCCATCGCAAACGGTGGAAACTACATCAAACCGATTTATTATACAAAAATCCTGGATCACAGCGGAAACGTCCTGATCGAGAATACTGCTGCCGAACGTTCCGTAATCAAAGAAAGTACTGCTTTTCTTCTCACCAGTGCAATGGAGGATGTTGTAAAACAGGGTACAGGTACAGCCTGCCAGCTTGACAATATGCCTGTTGCCGGAAAAACAGGTACAACCGAAGCCTATAACGACTTGTGGTTTGTGGGTTATACACCATATTATACATGCGCAGTATGGTCCGGTTATGACAACAATGAGAAATTACCTGATTATGCGCGTAACTTCCACAAAGCTTTATGGAAAAAGGTTATGACTCGTATCCATGAGGGACTTCCTTCCAAAGAATTCGAGAAGCCTGCAAGTGTAGAAAAGTTAAGTGTCTGCGAGGAAACCGGACTTCTTCCAAGAGCCGGCTGTCCGGTGATCACTGAATACTTTGACGTAGGTACCATGCCTACTGAATACTGTGACCAGCATTTCTATGACAGTGATGATTATGACTATAATTATGATACAGATTCCTCTGATCAGACTGATAACACCACTGACACTGATAACAGCGAAAACTCTGATAATGGAGATACCGACAACAGTGGTGACAGTAACAATACTGATGACAACGGTAACAGCGGTGACGATGGTACTGATAATACCGGCGGAAGCGATGACAACGGTGACGGTAACGAGGATGATTCCTCTTATCAGGTCGACTATTATTAATGCAAAAATACCGGTACAGGAGCACCTCCGAATGATGTTCCTGTACTGCAAAAAATCCACAGTCCTGTCAACTCAGGACTGTGGATTTTTTATATATTTTCAAAATTGATTCTCAGATATTATACTTCTTTAATAACCATACGCGCAGATCCGTAAATACCTGCATCATTTCCGAGAGTTGCAAGAATGATCGGTGTTTTCTTGCATGCTGTAAAAGCATATTTCTCATAGTATTTCTGAATACAGTCGATCAATGGCTGTCCGGCTTTGGAAACACCACCGCCGATAACGATGGCTTCCGGATCTGTCACACATGCAAACATGGCAAGTGTTCCGCCAAGCATTTCTCCTACCTGTGCCATAACATCGCAGGCTACTTTGTCGCCCTCTTTAAAAGCATCCAGAACATTCTTTGCTGAAAGTTTTGTAAATTTGCGAAGAACAGTCTGCTCATCTGTAGCAGCCAGAGTTCTCTGTGCCACGCGAACGATACCTGTTGCAGACGCATACTGCTCCAGACATCCACAGTTACCACAGTTGCAGGCTTCCTTTTCTTCATGGTCAACTGCTGCATGACCGATTTCTCCACCTGCACCATGAGCACCGCCAACAATTTTTCCATCAACGATGATTCCACCGCCGACACCTGTTCCAAGAGTTACAAGAATAACGTTCTTAGCTCCTGCTGCTGCGCCTTTCCATGCTTCGCCAAGTGCTGCTACATTGGCATCGTTTCCTGCTTTGGACGGAAGTCCTGTCAGTTCTGTCAGTTCCTTAGTAACTTCTTTAAAGCCCCAGAAAAGGTTTACCGCACATGGCACTTCCCCTCTCTCGTTAACAGGTCCCGGTACCCCGATTCCCACACCGTCGATTTCTTCTTTATCCAGCTTACGCTCTGCGATCTTGTCAAGGATTGTCTTTGCAATATCCGGCAGGATTGCTTCTCCACTGTTCTCCTTACGTGTAGGAATTTCCCATTTCTCAACTAAGACTCCGTCTGTCTGAAAGAGTCCACATTTTACAGATGTACCACCAACGTCAATTCCAAAACAATACTTTCCCATAATATCTGATATCCTCCAAATTACTTTAAATTATTTTTCTTCACGTTTCTTTGCAAGGTTTGCCTGAACACGTTTGTACAGTTCTTCCGCTGCATTATATCCCATCTTCTTCTGTCTGTGGTTAACCGCTGCAGATTCAACAATGATCGCGATATTTCTGCCCGGACGGATCGGAATATTATGACTTACGACTTTATTTCCAAGAAATTCCGTGTACTGGTCTTCCAGTCCCAGACGGTCATACTCCGTATCCTTGCTCCACTCTTCCAGATTGATGACCAGATCGATGTTCTGATCCAGCTTTACACATTCTACACCAAACAGTGATTTTACGTCAATGATTCCAATACCACGCAGCTCGATAAAATGTCTGGTAATATCCGGCGCCCGTCCAACCAGCGTCGCATCACTGACCTTCTTGATCTCAACCACATCATCTGCAACCAGACGGTGGCCTCTCTTGATCAGCTCCAGAGCAGCCTCCGATTTACCGATACCACTCTCACCCATGATCAGAACACCTTCGCCGTATACATCGACCAGTACAGCATGTACGGATATTCTTGGTGCCAGTTCTACATGGAGCCAACGATCTACCTCATGTACAAATGCAGATGTAACGGCACTTGATGTGAGGACAGGCACTCCGTGCTTCTTTCCTGCTTCTATAATAAATTCATATGGTTCCAGATCTCTGCAGAATATCAGACACGGCGGCTTATATGAGAAAAATTCATTTATGATCTTGATATTTTCTTCCTCTGTATGCATCGCTGCAATATAGGCATGTTCTACATTTCCGCATATCTGGATACGTCCTGCATCAAAATGTTCAAAGAATCCTCCAAACTGTACCGCCGGGCGGTTCATACCCGGATCCTGGATCAGCACCTTATCGGTATCGATCTCCGGTGTATAATTCTTCAGATTCATTTTCTCTATGAGTTTGGATACTGTTATACTATAAACCATCTTCTCCTCCTGTTTTCCCTAGTTTCAGTTCTTGTTTCATTATATTCTACAACCTATTTATCGTCAATTCATCAATTTATTTTTTCAGGAAAAAAGCCACCTGTTTTCTGAATCTTATGTTATACTGATTTTTATGTGTGAATCTGCTGTTTTTAGAATACGCAGCGGAAAGGATATGAATTCAAAGTATGTTTAATTTTGAAGAAGAATTAAAAAAACTGCCTCATACACCGGGTGTCTATCTGATGCATAACAAGACCGATGAAATCATCTATGTCGGCAAAGCCATTGATCTGTATAACCGGGTACACCAGTATTTTCAGTCAGGATATAAACGCTCACCTAAAATCGAAAAAATGGTCAGCCACATCGCGTGGTTTGAATATATCATCTG
>OGCO01006002.1_pt1 | contig 11176 bp, 14 predicted proteins | sample 1570171 | NCBI WGS metagenome assembly OGCO01 (sample SAMEA4370583, study PRJEB24528) | human gut metagenome | reverse complement strand
GTGTGGTACTGGCGTCTGACGGATATCCGGTATCCTATGAAAAAGGATTTAAGATGCGCTCCTACTGGAGCGACCGCAGTTTGGCAAAACAGATCTGAACGATAAGACCTGCACCCGGGCAGCTTTTTACAAGCTGCCCGGGTTTTTGCATACCACGGGACAAACCCTCATAGAGTGTAGCAAAGTGAGAGGTGATGCAAGTGAATGACGCGGCATTTTCCGCCTGCCTGTCCCTTCTGCCAGAGTCGCTGCGGGGTGCCGTACAGACGGCATCCGGTACCCGGTCGGAGCGATGGGAGGAGATCCGCCTGCGCACGGGGCGGGGACTGAGTCTGGCGGATGAGCGGGGGGAACAAATGATCAGCATCCCGGGGACCGTAGACGAACGGGATCTGCGTGCAGTGCTGGAACGGGCCACCCGTGCCTCCTACCAGAGTGCGGCGGAACAGCTGAGTCGGGGATTTTACACGCTGAAGGGCGGCCACCGTATTGGTGTCAGCGGTGCGGTTTACCGAAATGAGCAGGGGAAAGCGGCGTTTCGGGAGTTGTCTTCCCTCTGCATTCGCATCGCCCGGCCATGCCCGGGCATCGCGCATCCTCTGCGCCGTTCTTTGCTGGAGGGCAGTCGGTTTCCAAGCACATTGATCCTGGCTCCTCCGGGCGCGGGCAAGACGACGCTTCTGCGGGAGGTGATACGCCTGCTGTCCGATGAGTGCGGCCTGCGCACCGCCATAGCGGACGAGCGGGGCGAAGTGGCTGCGCTCTGGCATGGAGCACCCCAGATGGATGTGGGGCGGCGCACCGATGTGCTGGACGGTATTCCTAAGGCGGAGGGATTGCTGATGCTGCTGCGCAGTATGACGCCTCAGGTACTGGCGGCGGACGAGATCACCGATCCGGCGGATGTGAGCGCGCTTTCGGCGGCGGCAAACTGCGGCGTATCTCTGCTGGCCACCGCCCACGGCGGGAGCCTTGAGGAACTGAAGCGGCGGTCAGTCAGCCGTACACTGCTGGAGGAGCATATCTTTCAAAGGCTGATTCTGATCGAGCGAAATGCGGACGGCTCTCGTCATTACCGCATGGAGCCGTTCCCATGCTGAGGTTGCTGGGAGCGCTGAGCGTGTTCTGGGCCCTGAGCTGGTGTGGCTTTCAGAGGGCGCTCTGGTACCGACAGCGGGTGGAGTGCATTGCCGCATGGCAAAACGCGCTCCGGGAGGGGGAACGCCAGCTTTGCGATCTGGGCATCCAGACCCCGGAGTGGCTTGGGTGGATGCGGGAACAGAAACTGTTGAGCGCATTCGCGGAGCGGTGTCAGATCGGCTTGGAGCGCTCGGACAGCCTTTCGGCAGCTTGGCGGGCTGCACTGATTCAGGCGGAGTTCCCGTTGGAAAAGGACGAGCTGAATGTGCTGGCGTCGGTGGGCGAGGTTGTCGGCCGCTACGACAATGCCGGTCAGCGCGCGGCGCTGCGCTCTGCGCAGGATCGGCTGGAATTATATGCCCGCCGGGCCGGGGAGGAAAAGCAAAGGCTGGGGAAGATGTGGCCGGTGCTGGGGCTGTCCGCCGGGGCGCTGGCAGTGGTTTTGCTGTACTGACTGCGGAGAGGAAACCATATGGATGTGAGTCTCATTTTTAAAATTGCCGCCATTGGTATCGTGGTGAGTGTGCTCAATCAGGTGCTGGCTCGGTCGGGCCGGGAGGAGCAGGCCACCATGACCACCCTTGCGGGGCTGGTGGTGGTGCTGATGATGGTGGTGCGGCAGATCTCCGACCTCTTTGATCTGGTGCGCGACCTGTTCGGGCTGTGATGGAGCTGATGGCAAAGGCGGCGGGCGCGGCAGTGGTGGGCAGTCTGTGCGCATTGGCGCTCCGACGCTATGTGCCGGAGCTGGCGCTGGTGCTGGGCATCGTCACGGCAGGAACCGTGCTTTTGCTGGCGGCGGGTGCGTTTGCTCAGGTGCGGGAGGGGTTTGAGTGGCTGGCAGAACAGGCGGGCCTCTCAAAGTCGCTGACCGAGCCGGTGGTGAAGGTGGTGCTTATCGCAGTGCTCAGCCGTCTTGCCGGTCAGGTGTGCCGGGACGCGGGAGAGGGGAGCGCCGCCCTGTGCTGCGAACTGGCGGGCACCTTCACCGCCCTGTGCGCTGTCCTGCCATTGCTGCGGCAGGTGCTCTCGCTCATCGGGGAGATGGCCCAATGAGGCGGACAATGCGTCTGGCGGTGACACTGTGTGTGGCTCTGCTTCTCTGCACACTCTGGGCCGGGGCGGAGGAGTTGACCGAGCAGCAGCGCTCCAGCTTGGATACCTCTGCGCTGGAACAGACAGCACCGGAGGAGCTCTCCGGTGTGGATGCGCTTTCACTGTTCGATTTGACGGAGGGGCTGAACAGGTTGAAGGAGACGGTGCTGGAAGAGGCAGCCTCCGTTGTGGCGGGCGCCGTTTCCGCAGCAGGAAAGCTGCTGCTCATCGTTCTGCTGTGCTCCGTAGCCGAGAGTGCCGCCGATGCGGCAGGCGGTATGAGCGCCCAGGCAGTGCGGCTGTGCGGCGCGGCAGGAGTGACGCTGACTGCTTTTGGAGACCTGAACGCGCTGGTTGGGCTGGGAAAGGAGACGATCGAGCGGTTGTCCGTCTTTACAACGGCGCTCATTCCCACGCTGACCACGGCGGCGGCAGCCAGCGGCGGTCTGACCTCAGCCCCTGCGCGGCAAGTCGCAACGCTGTTGTTCTCCAACATTCTGACCGGCCTCATTTCCTCGGTGCTTCTGCCCCTGACTTACGTCTATGCCGCAGCCTGTGTGGCTTCGGCAGCCATGGACGGCGGGCGGCTTCAGAGTTTGTGCCGCCTTCTGTGCTGGACGATCACCACAGTGCTCACCGCCGCCGTGCTCTGTTATACCGGCTATCTGACCATTGTGGGCAGTGCGGCTTCGGCGGCAGATGCCACAGCCATGAAGGCGGCTCAGATGGCCGTTTCCGGGATGGTGCCGGTGGTGGGCGGCATTCTCTCCAGTGCCACTGAGAGCGTATTTGCCGGGGCGTCCGTCCTGCGCAATTCCATAGGCCTGTTCGGCGTGTTGGGCGTGTTGGGGTTCTGTGCGGTTCCGTTTCTGCGGCTGGGGGTTCAGTTCCTCGTTTATAAGCTGGCGGCGGCACTGAGCGGTGCCCTGTCCGACCACCCGGCGGCCAGGCTCATTCAGGAGCTGGGCAGTGTGTTTGCACTGGTCATGGGCATGGCCGGAGCCTGCGCACTGGTGACCCTTCTGGCGCTCATCTCCACGATCACGGCGGTGACGCCATGATGGAGAGTGTGCGTACATGGGTGCTGTCTATCCTGGCGGCGGCCCTCCTGCTGGGACTGCTGGAATCCTGCGCCCCCAAAGGGCCGGTGCGCTCAGTGGCGAAGCTGGCGGCGGGTCTGGCGCTCTTTCTGGCAGTGGCTGCGCCGGTGGAGGAGCGCCTGCCAGACTGGCTGGGCCGGGCCTTTCAGGAGGAGCTGGCCAGTGTGACGGCCTTTTCGGACACGCTGATTGAGACGGATAAAACTTATCTGGAAACCATCATGTCCCGGCGTGTGGCGGAATATATTGTGAGCGAAGCCGAGAGGGTGGGAGCGGCGGTGACGTGCAGTGTGGAGTGCGGCTGGACGGAGGAAGGGATTCCAATCCCGTGTTTCGCTGTCGTTCGAGGCGGCCTGACAGCCGCACAGCGCACAGCGCTGACGGCTTATGCGTCCCGGCAGCTGGGTATCGCGGAGGATCAGATCCGATTTGAGGAGGATGTGGAATGAATGGTAGGCCGGATCTCAGCCGTCTGGCGGCCCGTCTGGCAAAGTTCAGGCTGCCCGCGCTGATCCTTTGCCTGGGCGTGGTACTCATGCTGCTGCCCGGAAAGAACCGGACGACACAGCAGATCACGGCCGACGCCGCTGCGCAGACAAGCGAGCGCTTCGACCTTACGGCGCTGGAGCACCAGCTCTCCGGCGCACTTTCAGAGATCAGCGGCGTGGGGGAGTGCACCGTGGTGCTTACCCTCCGCTCCAGCGGGGAGCAGGTGCTGGCGCAGGACACCTCGGAGGGCGCCTCCTCCGATACGGAGACCGTCATTATCTCCACCGGCACCGGCACAGAGGAGGCGGTCAGCGTCAAGACCATTTACCCGGAGTTTCAGGGGGCGCTGGTCATCTGTGAGGGAGCGGATCAGGCGGGGGTAAAGCTGGATGTGCTGAAGGCGGTGTCCGCAGTCACAGGACTGAGGAGCGATCAAATTTCAATTTGTCAGAGAAAGTGAGTGTGTGCAATGAAAGTCTGGAAACGCAATGCTGTGGTGGCGGCCATCGTGCTTTTCGTCTGTGTGGCGGTCTATCTGAACTGGTCCTATGGCCAGAAGGATGCGCTGGCCTCCGGCGCGGCGGGTTCCAATGACACCAAGACACTGGGAGAGGCCGAACTGGTGGGCGGCGACGGCGCTGTTGACGTCACCTCGGATCCGGCGCAGGCGGACGCCCCGGCGGAGATCATTGAGACGAACTATTTTGACGCGGCCCGCCTGTCCCGGCAGGAGGCGCGGGATGAGGCGTTGTCCATTCTCCAGTCCACGGTGGATGACCCCAACGCGGATGCGGAAACCATTGCGGCGGCGTCGGAAAGCATCACCGCCATGGCCTGCGCCACTACCACGGAGTCGGAGATCGAAAATCTGGTGGCGGCAAAGGGGTATGCGGACTGCGTGGCCTATATCGGGGATAACAGCGTCAGCGTGGTCGTCTCCGCCCCGGAGGGCGGGCTTCAGGCTGCGGACGTGGCGAAGATCACCGATATCGTCATGGGGCAGACCAGCTTTGCCGCCGATCAGGTCAAGATCATTGACGCGGAGCAGTGAATCTCCTTCCGGTGAAGCCCGCCGCAGAAAATGGCGGGCTTCACTTTGTGCTTGTAATTTTCGGCCTGTGTGTTAAAATAAAGAAAAAGTCTGCAAATGCACAGGAGGTTATCCGCCATGAGCGAGAATAAAGAATACGTCAGCCAGATCGAGGGCCAGAGCAATGTCCACATTTCCGGTGATGCGATCTGCACTGTGGCGGCCGTGGCGGCTGTCGAGGTGGAGGGCGTCGCGGGCCTGTCCAATCTGGGCAGTGATGTGGCCGGTATCGCCGCAAAGAAGAACCTTTCCAAGGCCATTCGTTTGCGCACTGAGGAGGACAAGCTGATGGTCGACGTGTCCCTGCTGGTGACGTTTGGCAGCAGCATCCCCACCGTGGCCAAGAATGTGCAGAACGCCGTGCTGTCCAATCTGGAGTCTGTCATCGGTCTGAAGATCGGCGGGGTCAATGTCTATGTCTCCGGCATTGCCTTTGCCAAGTGATTTCAAGCGAATATGCATCAAGCGGGACGGTTTATCGCCGTCCCGCTATTTCTTTCCGGGAAAAGTCTTTTCTTTCGTGGGGAAAGCGTGTATAATAACGCTGAATTAGACTTTGCTTTTTTTATGGATATGCATTGTATATAACCGAAATGGGGGAGAACGATATGACCAGAACAACTGCCCGTGAGATCGCCGTCCACCTTGCCTATGAGATGGGTTACAGCGACTGCTCTGCGGAACAATTTCTGGAGGAAAAACTGAATCGGGACTATTTTGCGTCCATGGCTGAGGCGGAGGAACTCTACCGGGAGTTTCCGGACAAGGAGCAGCTTGCCTACATCCGCCAGGTGATCGAGGGCGTGGGCCGCCACGGCTATGAGCTGGACAGCGATATTGAGCGCTATGCCAAGGGCTGGAAGTTCAGCCGTATTCCCCGGGTGGCCGCGGCCATCATGCGGGTCGCCATGTATGAGATTCTCTATATGCCCGAGGTGCCCAATGGCGCTGCCATCAATGAGGCAGTGGAGATCGCCAAGCACTATGAGGACGACAAGGTCGTCTCCTTTATCAACGGAATTCTTGGCTCCTTTGTCCGCGCCGAGTGCGCTGAGCCGGAAGTCAGAAACGTTGAGGTACAGCCGGAGACTGAGGCTCAGAAATGAAAACCGTTCTGGGCTTTGATACCAGCAACTACACCACCTCTGCCGCCGTGTTCCGCGCCGACGGCACGGGCTGCAATGAGGGGCGTCTGTTGGATGTGCCGGAGGGCGGACTCGGCCTGAGGCAGAGCGACGCCCTTTTTCAGCACGTTCGCCGTCTGCCCGAGCGGGTGGATGCCCTGCTGGAAGCGGGGGAGCTGCCCGCGCTGTCAGAATTGGCCGCTGTCGGAGCTTCCACCGCCCCCCGGGCAGTGGAAGGCTCCTATATGCCATGCTTCCTCGCCGGAACGTCTCAGGCCCGGGTGTTGGCGGACGTGCTGGGGGTGCCGTTTTTCGGCTGCTCCCACCAGCAGGGGCATGTGGCTGCCGCCAGCTGGAGCGCCGGTCACCCCGAACTTCTGGACGCGCCCTTCCTGTCCTGGCACCTGTCCGGCGGCACGACGGAGCTCCTGCTCACCGAGCCGGTGGACGGAATGCCCCATATGACCATTTTGGGGGCGACGGAGGACATCTCGGCCGGTCAGCTCATTGACCGCACCGGAAAGCTGTTGGGTATTCCGTTCCCGGCGGGTAAGGCGCTGGATGCCCTGGCGGCCGAGAGCGACAGCACGGACAGCTTCCCGGTCAAGCTCCGGGAACTCAGCTTTTCCCTCTCCGGGGTGGAAAATCAGGTAAAACAGCGTCTGGAGCGCGGTGTTCCTGCGGCAGATGTTGCGCGTTTTGCACTGAACACCGTAGTCAGACTCATCCGCAGGGTGACGGAGCGGGCCCAGAAGGAGTACCCCGGCCTGCCAGTGCTGTTTTCCGGCGGCGTGGCCTCCAATGCGCTGCTGCGCCGGGAAATGGGGGAGCAGGTGCTTTTTGCCGAGCCGCGCTACTCCACAGACAACGCCATGGGCGTGGCGATCCTGACCCTCCGGGCGCTGGAAAGGGGCCTGATCTGATGGGCGGCTATGCTGTGGAGCCTAAGGTGCTGACGGTCAGTCAGCTCAACCAGTATTTAAAGACCCGCTTTGACAATGATCCCGCTCTGGTGAGCGTGGCCATTCAGGGCGAGATCTCCAATTTTAAAAAGGTGTCCAACGGACACTGCTATTTTTCCATGAAGGACGCCACGGGGATGCTGAAATGTGTCATGTTCCGTTCCGCGGTGCAGTACCTGCGCTTTAAGCCGGCGGACGGCGACCAGGTGGTGGCCTTCGGTCGGGTGACGGTATACCCCCGGGACGGCTGCTATCAGCTCTATGTGGACATGATGGCGCCCAAAGGGGTGGGCGACCAGTCCGTGGCCTTTGAAAAACTCAAGCAGAAGCTGGCCGCTGAGGGCCTCTTTGACGAGGCACATAAGAAGCCCATTCCGGTCTGCCCGGACCGTATCGCGGTCATTACATCCATCACCGGCGACGCCATGTGGGATATGATCCGCATTCTGGGCCAGCGCTGGCCTATGGCCAGGATCGTGTTTTTGCCTGTCGCTGTACAGGGCATCAAGGCGCCTGCCGAACTGACGGGAGCGGTGCGCTACGCCAACCGCTGGAAGGTAGCTGATGTCATCATCCTCGGCCGCGGCGGAGGCTCAGCGGAGGATCTGCTGGCCTTCAACGACGAAAAGCTGGCTCGGGCTATCTATGATTCCGAGATCCCCGTCATCTCTGCCGTGGGGCATGAGCCGGATGTGACCATCTCCGACTATGTGGCCGATCTTCGGGCGGCCACCCCCTCTGATGCGGCCCGCAGGGCTGTGCCGGAGCAGAAGGAGGTTCGCGCTCATCTTGACCAGCTTCAGCTGCGGCTGGGGCGAGTGATGGGAAATCAGCTTGCCCGCCAGCGGCAGAAGCTCCAGCATCTGGAGCGCAGCCGTGCGCTGAGCCGCCCGTTGACCTTTGTGGAGGAAAAGCGGATGCTGCTGGATCGGCAGCAGGAGAAGCTGGCCGGGGCGCTCCAGAAGAGCGTTGCCGTGCACCGTACGCGCTTTGCCGCCCTGTGCGCAGCTCTGGATTCACTGAGCCCGCTGAAGGTGCTCGCCCGAGGCTACGGACTGGCTCAGCGGGAGGACGGCAGCGTCATTACCGCCGCTGCCCAGGTGTCGTGCGGCGATCATATTGACCTGACGCTGAGCGGCGGAACGCTCGGCTGTACTGTGACAGAAAGGAAGCTGAACAGCGATGGCAAGCAAAAACCCGACCTTTGAGGAGTCCATGCAGCGGCTGGAGCAGATCGTCACCCAGCTGGAGCGGGGCGAGGCTCCGTTGGACGAATCGTTGGCGCTGTTTGAAGAGGGGATGAAGCTGGCCAACAACTGCTCCAAGCAGCTGGACAAGGCGGAGCAGGCCGTGGTCAAGCTCACCAAGACGGCGGACGGTTCCCTGGCGGAATCGCCGCTGGAGGAACAGGGATGATGGATATTAACCCCGTCCTGACGGAGCTGCGTGCCCGGGTGGACGAGTATCTGGAACAGTGTTTTCGGGAGAAAACGCCGTACCACACTTTGCTGGAGGCCATGTCCTACAGCCTGACTGCCGGCGGCAAGCGGGTGCGTCCCATCCTAACCATGCAGTTCTGCGCCGCCGCCGGCGGCGATGCGGTGAAAGCACTGCCGCTGGGCTGCGGCGTGGAGATGCTGCACACCTATTCGCTGATTCACGACGATCTGCCCTGTATGGACAATGACGACCTGCGCCGGGGCAAGCCCACCAATCATGTGATGTTCGGTGAGGCGAATGCGGTGCTGGCGGGCGACGCCCTCCAGACTGCCGCCTTTGAGACCATTCTGACCGCCGACTATCCCGCTGAAGTGCGCGCCGCCGCTGGGCTGGAGCTCAGCCGGGGCGCGGGAAAAGATGGTATGTGTGCCGGACAGGTGCTGGATATCGAAGGCGAACAGCGCCCTTTGACGCTGGACGAGCTGAAACTGGTCCACCGCAAAAAGACCGGGGCTTTGCTGGAAGCGGCCTGCGTGATCGGTGCCATCGCCGGTGGTGCCTCTGAACTCCAGATGGAGGCCACCCGTCGCTACGCCGCCGAGATCGGTATGGCCTTCCAGATCCGGGACGACCTGCTGGATCACTTCTCCACCACGGAGGAGCTGGGCAAGCCGGTGGGCAGCGATGAAGAAAACCACAAGACGACGTTTTATACGCTGCTGGGTCGCGAGCGCTGTGAGGCGGAGATCCATGCCTGCACAGAGCGGGCCAAGGAGATCGTCTCCGGGGCGTATACGGACAGCGCGTTCCTGTGCGCCATGGCCGACTGGCTGGCGGGCAGAAAGAATTAAGCGAAAAACGCAGCTGGAAAATGATAAAGGGAGAGGATGCCTGTGTCCGAATGGAAGGGCAAAAATCTCACCGCGATGAGCAATGACGAGTGTTTGCGGGTGTGTGACGAGGTGCGGCAGGAGCTGCTGCGCACCGTCTCTCAGACCGGAGGCCATCTGGCCTCCAATCTGGGCACCGTGGAGCTGACCGTGGCGCTCCATCGCGTGTTTGACTTTGAAAAAGATCGGCTGGTGTTCGATGTGGGACACCAGTGTTATACGCATAAAATGCTGACCGGCCGTGCCGATCAGATGAATACACTGCGCAAGCTGGGCGGCCTGTCCGGCTTTCCCAAACCCCATGAGAGCAGGAGCGATGCCTTTATTGCGGGCCACGCCTCCAACTCCGTCTCTGTGGCACTGGGCATGGCCCGGGCCAGAACACAGCTGGGGGAGGATTACCGGGCCGTCGCTCTGATCGGCGATGGAGCCCTGACCGGCGGATTGGCCTACGAGGGTCTGAGCGACGCAGGCCAGAGCGGGGAAAAGCTGCTGGTCATCCTGAATGACAACGGCATGAGCATTCGCAAGAACGTGGGCGGCATCGCAAAACTGCTGGCTCGGCAGCATCTGGGCGAGGGTTATTTGAAATTCAAGCGGGGCTATGGTTCGCTGATGCACACGATCCCCGGCGGAAAGCATATTTACAATCTGACCCACCGAATCAAAAAGGCCATCAAGGGCACGATTCTGCCCAGCACGTTCTTTGAAGAACTGGGCTTTGATTATATCGGCCCGGTGGACGGCCATGACTTAAAGGATCTGACCCGCCTGCTGCGATGGGCGGACTCACTGGACGGCCCCGTTCTGCTCCACGTCTGTACGACAAAGGGAAAGGGCTACAAGCCCGCCGAGGATACGCCGGAATACTACCACGGCGTCGGGGCGTTCGACCTGGCAAAGGGCGTTTCTACCAAACCGAAAACCGACTATTCCGCCGTGTTCGGCCAGTGCCTGACGGAACTGGCCGACGAAGACCGGCGTATCTGCGCGGTCACTGCTGCCATGCAGTCTGGCACCGGATTGGACTGCTTTGCGGAGCGGCACCACGACCGGCTCTATGACGTGGGCATCGCGGAGGGTCACGCCGTCGCCATGTGCGCCGGCATGGCAAAGCAGGGAATGCTGCCCGTATTTGCGGTTTATTCCACGTTTTTGCAGCGCTCCTATGATATGCTGCTCCACGATGTGGCACTCCAGCAGCTTCATGTGGTGTTCGGTGTGGATCGGGCCGGACTGGTGGGCGCCGATGGAGAGACCCATCAGGGTGTGTTTGATCTGGCGTTTCTATCCACCATCCCCCATATGACGGTGCTTGCTCCGGCCAGCTATGCCGAGCTGCGCAGTATGCTCCGCTCGGCGCTTTACGACTATTCCGGTCCGGTGGCTGTGCGCTATCCCCGGGGCACGGAGGACGCGTCCTTCACGCAGGATACCTCTGGCGCACCAGACTGCGTCATCCGGGAGGGAACGCAGTTTACTCTGGCGGGCTATGGCAATCTGATCAGCGAGCTGCTGAAGGCGGCTGACCTGCTGGCGCAGGAGGGTATCTCCTGTGAGGTGCTCAAACTCAATCAGCTGATCCCGCTCCATGCAGAGCAGGTCGTTGCCAGCGTAAAAAAAACGCATCATTTGGCGGTGGTGGAGGAGGTCATCGAGGCCAATTCCGTCGGCCACGCCATTGCGACCGCCCTGGCTGGTCAGGGCGTCGTCGCAGAGCATCTGATCCTGCTCAGCTCCGGCATGGAATTTGTGCCTCACGGCAGTGTGGACGAGCTGCGCAGACTGCTGGGCATTGACGCCCAGTCCATTGTAAACAAAGTAAAGGACGATAAGGGAAAAACGA
>OGCO01005999.1_pt1 | contig 11182 bp, 9 predicted proteins | sample 1570171 | NCBI WGS metagenome assembly OGCO01 (sample SAMEA4370583, study PRJEB24528) | human gut metagenome | reverse complement strand
ATGGAATTAAAGTCAGTGAAGAATATATGGAAAAAGAAGATATCCGTATCACGACGGTTATTGTTGAAACAGAAAATGCCGCCCGCAAAATGGGAAAACCGAAAGGGATATATATTACATTAGAAGCATCTTCCATGAGTCAGGCAGAAGAACGGGGACACCGGGATGTATCTGCACAGCTGGCACGGGTGCTTCGTCAGATGCTGCCCCATCAGGAAAAAGAGCTGTCCGTTTTGATCGCCGGTCTGGGAAATCGTATGGTTACGCCGGATGCACTGGGACCACAGACTGTGGATCATCTGTGCATTACCAGACATATGTTAAAGGAATACGGTCATTACGCTTATGAAGATCCGGATACGCCGCTGATCAGCAGCATTGTTCCCGGCGTCATGGGTCAGACAGGTATGGAAACAGTGGAGATCATTCAGGGAGTGGTGGAAAATGTACACCCAGATCTTCTGATCGTCATTGATGCGCTGGCGGCAAGGAGCGCCAGACGTCTGGGAAGAACGATCCAGATCACAGATACAGGGATCAATCCCGGTTCCGGAGTCGGAAACCACAGAAACAGTATTACGAAAGAATCTATCGGTATCCCTGTGATTGCCATTGGGATTCCTACTGTTGTGGAAGCGGTAACGATTGTGAATGATTCTATGACCGGATTTTTGGATGCGTTGGAAGAAATGGATTCTGTGCAGGCACTGAACAGATCGTGGAAAGCGCTGGATGAGGCAGAACAGCGGGAATTGATCCGGGAACTTCTTTCGCCACAGCTGAATAATATGTTCATGACGCCAAAGGACATCGATGCCGCCATTGCGCAGATGAGCTTTACCGTGGCAGAAGGCCTGAATATGGCATTCCTTGGAGAGGCAAGATTATCTTAGATTATAGATAGAATATTTATATGAACTGCAATATTTAGACACACAATGGTGTCATAGTAATGTGACTATAAAAAATATAAATATTTTCAAAAAAGGGTATCATCAAAAATAAAACAGTCATAAAAGAGAATAACGCTTCATATAATATACTCTGACAGGCTGCGCAGTGGCAGCAGGAGTAGATAGGAATGAAACGTTTGATTACTTTGAGGGATAGAAGAGAGCGAAAACGAAAAAAGAGAGCAATTCAAAAATTTTTATGCAGTCTGGGGGTATTTGCCGTCATGCTGGCAGTGATGATCTGGCTGCAATACGGAAACACTTTTGAAAATATCCGATATGAGACCTGTTTTTCCCTGTTCCGAAATATTTCCCCGACATTGGCAAGGGAAAAGGTATTATGTGAAGATTCGGAAACGGATTATGGGACGAGTACGCAAAGTACCATTACCTATGAAGCGATTCTGGCACAGGAGGCGGCAGATGAAGGACAGCCGGGAGACAGTTCCACGGCGACAGCGCAGGCAGATGGGCAGAACGGACAGCAGGAGCAGAATACAGTTCAGACAACTGGGAACCTGTCGGTAGAAAAATTGAATGATTTTGATTATCTGCTGCAAAAATGTTATGTCGTTGACAAAACCACAACGATTACTGCACAGCAGTTGAATGCATCGGAATTGCTGGCAAAAGACTGTACCTTAAAAGGGGATGCGTCCAAACCGCAGATCCTGGTCTATCATACCCATTCTCAGGAAGGATATGCAGATTCGGTGGAAGGGGATGAGGCGACATCCGTAGTGGGCGTGGGAGATATGCTTACAGATCTTCTGACACAAAAGTACGGCTATCAGGTCATCCATCACAAAGGACAGTACGATGTCAATGACCGGGATCATGCCTATTCCAATGCGGCGCCTGCCCTGCAGGAGATCCTTGCAGAAAATCCTTCCATAGAAGTAGTCATCGACCTGCACCGGGATGGAGTCCCGGAGGGGACGCGTCTTGTGACAGAACAAAACGGTGTACCCATGGCGCAGATCATGTTTTTTAACGGACTCAGTCGAACCACGGCGGTGGGGGATATTGATTATCTGTACAATCCTTATATTGAAGATAATCTGGCATTTTCTTTAAAAATGCAGCTGGCGGCCATGAATACATATCCGGGTTTTTCACGACATATTTATCTGAAAGGATATCGATATAACATGCATTTCTGCCCCAAATCTCTTTTAGTAGAAGTGGGAGCCCAGACCAATACGGTACAGGAGGCAAAAAATGCCATGGAACCGCTTGCTGATATTCTGCATCAGGTACTGTCCGGGAAATAAGCTGGGTTGCTATCATTTTCTGGACAAATAAAGAAAAGCCGTGCTATACTAACTCTGATTATAATCTTGGGATATTGTGTTCATGATAAAGTGTATTTAAATAGGTTGTTATTATGAATATAAGAATTTGAAGATTGTGAGATAAATGTGTAACGATAAAAAGAGAAAAGAGCAGGGGGAACATACTGTGACAATAGACCAGAGTAAAATCAGAAATTTTTGTATTATTGCCCATATAGACCACGGAAAATCAACACTGGCAGACCGTATTATCGAGCAGACGGGATTGCTGACCAGCCGCGAGATGCAGTCTCAGGTGCTTGATAATATGGATCTGGAGCGGGAGCGTGGAATCACGATCAAGGCACAGTGCGTCCGTACGATCTATAAAGCACAGGATGGAGAGGAATATATCTTCAATCTGATCGATACTCCGGGACATGTGGATTTTAATTATGAAGTATCAAGAAGTCTGGCTGCCTGTGAGGGCGCGATCCTGGTTGTGGATGCTGCACAGGGAATCGAGGCCCAGACTCTGGCCAATGTATATCTGGCGCTGGATCATGACCTGGATGTATTTCCGGTTATCAACAAGATCGATCTTCCAAGTGCAGATCCGGACCGCGTGGTCAATGAGATCGAGGATGTGATCGGCATTGAGGCACAGGATGCACCGCGTATCTCAGCCAAAACCGGGCTGAATGTTGATCAGGTCTTAGAGCAGATCGTTACGAAGATACCGGCACCGGCAGGAGATCCGGAAAAGCCGCTTCAGGCGCTTATATTTGATAGTATTTATGATTCTTATAAAGGTGTTATCATATTTTGCCGTTTATTCGACGGTGTGGTAAAACGTGGAACATCCATTCGGATGATGGCAACCGGAGCAGTTGCAGAGGTAGTGGAAGTAGGAATCTTCGGGGCTGGCAGATTCGTTCCATGTGATGAGTTATCCGCAGGAATGGTAGGTTACATTACTGCCAGCTTAAAGAATGTCAGAGATACCACGGTCGGTGATACCGTTACAGATAACGACAATCCATGTGCAGAGGCTCTTCCGGGATATAAGAAGGCACAGCCTATGGTCTATTGCGGACTTTATCCGGCAGATGGAGCCAAATATCCGGATCTTCGTGATGCATTAGAGAAGCTGCAGTTAAATGATGCATCCTTAAGCTTTGAGCCGGAGACTTCGATCGCACTTGGTTTTGGTTTCCGATGTGGTTTCCTGGGACTTCTCCATTTGGAGATCATACAGGAGCGGTTGGAGCGAGAGTTTAATCTGGATCTGGTTACGACTGCACCGGGTGTTGTTTACCGTGTGCATACAACAGACGGCAAGATGATCGAACTGACGAATCCATCCAATCTGCCGGATCCATCGAATATCGAATATATGGAAGAACCATTTGTATCCGCAGAGATCATGGTCACTACAGAATATGTGGGTGCGATCATGCAGCTATGTCAGGAACGACGTGGCGTATATCAGGGAATGGAATATATGGAAAAAACCAGAGCACTGCTTCGATATGACCTTCCGTTAAATGAGATCATTTATGATTTCTTTGATGCTTTAAAATCCCGTTCCCGTGGTTATGCATCTTTTGATTACGATCTGAAGGGTTACGAGAGATCGAATCTGGTGAAGCTGGACATTCTGATCAACCGCGAGGAAGTGGATGCCCTGTCCTTCATCGTCTGTGCAGATTCCGCTTACGAGAGAGGACGTAGGATGTGTGAAAAGCTGAAGGACGAGATTCCCAGACACCTCTTCGAGATTCCTATCCAGGCAGCCATCGGCGGCAAGGTCATTGCCAGAGAAACGGTAAAGGCTATGCGTAAGGATGTGCTGGCGAAATGTTACGGCGGTGATATTACCCGTAAGAAGAAGCTGTTGGAGAAGCAGAAAGAGGGTAAAAAGCGTATGCGTCAGTTCGGCAATGTAGAGATCCCGCAGAAGGCATTTATGAGTGTTCTGAAGCTGGATGATAAAAACTGATGAAGTAATTGAAGGAGCAATATGAATAAAAAGGAACTGGAATTATACATTCATATTCCCTTTTGTGTAAGAAAGTGCAGCTATTGTGATTTCCTGTCTGCCCCTGCCACGGAGCAGACAAGGGAAGCCTATATGGCTGCACTTTTTGCAGAGATCGGGGGAAGAGCAAAAGATTACAGTGACCGTACCGTGACCAGTATATTTATCGGAGGAGGTACGCCGTCGCTGTTGTCCGGGGAACAGATCGGGCAGTTGATGGACCGTATCAGAGAGCAGTTCGCAATGGCACAGGACGCGGAGATCACCATGGAGGTGAATCCGGGGACGGCCAGCGCAGAGAAACTTCGGAATTTTTACACGGCAGGAATCAACCGTCTCAGTATCGGTATGCAGTCTGCCCAGGCAGAAGAACTGAAAAATCTGGGCAGGATCCATGATTTTGAAGGTTTCTGCCAGGTGTACCGGGAGGCCGTGGAGGCAGGATTTACGAATATCAATGTGGATATCATGAGCGGACTGCCGGGACAGACGCTTGCAAGCTATCGGGACACGCTGGAAAAGGTGCTGCACTTAGAACCCATGCCGCAGCATATCTCTGCCTACAGCCTGATCGTGGAGGAGGGAACCCCTTTTGCGGCCATGGCAGAGAGGGGAGAATTGCCCTTGCCGGAGGAAGAGACGGAGCGTGCCATGTATGAGGAGACCATAGAGGTGCTGGCAAAGTACGGGTTCCATCGGTATGAGATTTCCAACTATGCCAGGGATGGTTATGAATGCAGACATAATGTGGGCTATTGGATCCGCAGGGATTACCTGGGATTCGGTATCGGTGCGGCATCCCTTATCGATAATGTGCGGTTTCAGAACGAAAAGAGTCTGGGAGCTTATCTGGCACATCCGCTGGAAAGCAGGGAAGAGGAGCAGACACTGACGGTACAGGACCGGATGGAGGAGACCATGTTTCTGGGACTGCGGCTGACAAGAGGAGTATCCTGTGTGGATTTTGCAGAACAATACGGCAGGACTGTGGAGGAAGTCTACGGAGAAGTGATCGCCCGGAATGTGGCGGATGGTCTTTTGACCGTTACGGAGAGGAAAGAGAATCAGAAAAAAGACCGGCTCCTGGCACTGACAAAGAGAGGGCTGGATCTGAGCAATTACGTGATGGCGCAGTTTTTATTCTGAGGAACGTGGGAGACTGACAGGCACTTGTGGACAGAAAATCACATAAACTATCATAAGCAACTGTCCACGGAGGGATTTTTTGAAGACCTTTCAGCAGCCATTAACCGCAGGAGAAGAAGCGTATTATATCCGCTTGCTCAGGGAAGGTACCGTGGAAGAATCCAGACAGGCCAGGGAGATCCTGGTGGAGAGGAATCTGCGCCTGGTGGCACACATTGCCAAAAAATACCAGAATGTTGAGGAAGACATGGAGGACCTGATCTCTATCGGATGTATCGGACTGATCAAAGCAGTGAATTCTTTTGACTCAGGAAAAGGAAGACTGGCTACCTATGCCTGCAGATGCATTGATAACGAACTTCTGATGATGCTGCGCAGCCGCAAAAAACTTTCCAGGGAAGTCTCCCTGTATGAACCTATCGGACAGGATAAGGAAGGAAATGCCATCCATCTGTTGGACGTGATCGAAGAGAAGCAGAAGGACGTGGTGGAGGATCTGGAGCTTGACAGAAATATCAGGCGCCTGTTCCTGGCTCTGGACCACTGTCTTACGGAGCGGGAGTATCGGATTCTGGTGATGCGCTATGGGATCCTGGGCTGTAAAGAACACACACAGCAGGAGGTGGGAGATGTTCTCGGAATTTCCAGAAGCTATGTCTCACGCATGGAAAAAAGAGCATTGCATAAGCTGGCGGAGGCTCTGCGTGAGGACTAAACATCACCTTGTCAATTAAGGAACACTGTGATATATTTATTTCTATAAGTGACTAAAGATAAGGGGGGGACAGGGATGCATTTTGTAAGAACGGAAGACTTGAAGACGGGAATGCGTCTGGCAAGACCTGTTTATAATAAGAAGAGTATTCTTTTGTTTGACAGAAATTCCCTTTTGTCATTACAGGCAATAGAAAGTATTCGTAATTTCGGATTGATCGGTGTCTATGTACTGGAACCGGCAGAACCGCTTCCACCCCTGACTTCAGGCGGTCAGTGCCATCGAAGAGGAACAGGATCGTATCCTGAAGACCAGAAAGCAGAACCGTACCCAGTCCATCGCAGATATGGTCATCCGCAATTACGGACACTTGGATGAGAAAATCAATTTCTACCAGAATCTGAGAAGCCGGGAGGATTATTTCTCCAGACATTCCCTGAACGTGGCAATACTCTGTGCCATGATTACCCATGTGATGAATATCAGACGGGAAGAACAGTATCATACCGTATGTGCTGCCATCCTTCACGATATGGGAAAAGTGAAAAAACATGATGATGTGTATTACGGGGCACCTTATACCAGAGAGGATATGCTGCGGAACTGCGAGACACAGGAAGAGGCCTACGGTATCATCGAGGAGGCTTTTGCCACCGACGGATCCGGCATCCGCAGGATCTGCCAGCAGGCAGCCAGAAAACAGCTGAACCTGTTCCCGGAAGACGGAGAGAAGAGCAGGTATAAAATGCTGGCCGGAGCCAATGTATTGCTGGTGGCGAACCGTTATGATGAGATCACGGCCATGACATTACAGGGAACGGCACAGTCTGAGGTGAAGGCTCTTCAGGAACTTCTGGAGCACCCGGAGGTATATGATCCGGAGACGGTACGGGCATTGATCCGTTCCATCAATATCCTTCCGCCCGGTGCCAGCGTGGAACTCAGTACGGGAGAGAAAGCACTGGTATTGAATGAAAATGAAGAAAGTGTACTGCGGCCGACAGTGGTAAGCTTCCGGGATAACAGTATCCTGGATCTGTCCCTTCCCGGGAATGAGGACATCCAGATCGTGGATGTCATGAAGACCATGGACAACCGGTACATATTCAATAAATAGTGAGGAGCAATTATGCCAACAATCGAAGAAATACTCAGAGCCGCCAAGGAAGCGGGAGCAAGTGATGTACATCTGACGGTAGGTATCCCACCCAAAATGCGTGTAAACGGCAATCTGATCACCATGGATTATCCCAGGATGCTTCCGGCAGACACGCTGGAAGTACTAGTCAATATCATGACGGAAGTGCAGAGAGAACGTTTTGAGGAACGGGGAGAATACGATATGTCTTTCTCTATTCCCAACTGCGGACGTTACCGTGTCAATGCCTACAAGCAGAGAGGTTCCGTGGCTCTGGCGTTTCGACTGGTAGGAACCGTGGTGCCTTCTCCGGAAGAGCTGGGTGTACCGGAATCCGTGGTGGAACTATATCAGCGCAAACGTGGTCTGGTACTGGTCACCGGACCTACCGGAAGCGGTAAATCCACGACGCTTGCCGCCATCATCGACAAGATCAACAACAACAGAGATGCCCATGTCATCACTCTGGAGGACCCTATCGAGTATCTGCATCAGCATAAGATGTCCATGGTCAACCAGCGTGAGATCGGCATAGATTCCAATAATTATGCCAATGCTTTAAGAGCGGCACTCCGTGAAGATCCCGATGTCATTCTGGTCGGAGAGATGCGTGACTTCGAGACCATCAGTGTAGCTATTACGGCAGCGGAGACCGGACATCTGGTATTGTCCACCCTGCATACGATCGGTGCAGCCAGCACCGTAGACCGTGTGATCGATGTCTTCCCACCACATCAGCAGCAACAGATCCGTGTCCAGCTGTCCAACACACTGGAAGCAGTCATATCCCAGCAGCTGATCCCGACAGCGGACGGCAAGCACCGTGTGGCAGCTTTTGAGGTCATGCATGCCAATCATGCGGTCCGCAACCTGATCCGTGAGGGCAAATCCCACCAGCTGGCCAGCGTCATGCAGACCAACCGGAAACTAGGTATGATCACCATGGATGAGGCTATTGTTCAGTTGTATTTTGAAGGCAAGATCGACAGGGAACATGCGATCCAGTTCGCTCAGGATCCCGACAGCATGGAAAATAAAATTTAAAGGAATGATCCGGAACCGGCTATATAGGAGCAGACCAGACGACGCAGCGGAAAGCGTACGGTTTTGTGAATCTGTAGTGAGGTTCCGGAGGATTTTTCACCAAAAGACGTTTTCATTTAAAATTTCTGATATTAATTCTAAGAAGATTCCGGTAGTTTCACTGCCCTTTTGCGGGCTCTTATGATCACCCATTGTATGAATTGTTTTGTTAAGTCTGATTATTTTTGTCAGATTCATTCGTTTTATCTGTTTCTGTTTTGTTTCACTGTTATTTCCATAATAAATAAAACATTTTAAAGGAGGTATTTTATGTTTACTACAGTTTTTTCGGCTGCAGTCTATGGTCTGCAGGCATATCTGGTCCGCGTGGAAGTGGATCTGGCAGGGGGACTACCATCGTTTCAGCTGGTGGGGTCGCTGGGGAGTGAGGTGAAGGAATCCCGGGAGAGGGTGAGTGTGGCCATGAAAAATTCCGGTTTCCAGATCCCACCGGCACATATCACAGTAAATCTGGCTCCGGCAGGTCGACGTAAAGATGGTACCGCCTTTGATCTGCCTATAGCTGTGGGACTTTTGCGGGATATGGAACTGGTACCGGAGAAAGCGCTGCAGGATACATTGTTTTTGGGAGAACTGGGCCTGAATGGGGAGATCAAGAAGGTGAAGGGTGTACTTCCCATTGTTCAGGAGGCGGCAAAAAGCGGTATCCGAAGGGTGGTGGTGCCCGGAGAAAATGCCATGGAGGCTGCGGTGATACCGGGGATCACGGTCTGGGGTGTGAACTGTCTGAACGATCTGCTGGCGGCACTGAACCATCCGGAGCTGGAAACTGAAAAAGTGTATCAGCCGAGGATCCGGGCGGAGGACTTGCTAAGGGAAGGAACCGGACAGGATACGGGAGATTTCCGGGAAGTGGCGGGACAGGAGAATGCTAAACGGGGTGCCGAGATCGCTGCGGCGGGATTCCACAATCTGTTGATGATAGGGCCGCCCGGGGTGGGAAAATCCATGGTCGCCGGGCGAATTCCCGGAATCCTGCCGCCTCTGACACTGAAAGAAAGTCTGGAGGTGACAGGAATCTTCAGTGTGGCGGGACTTCTGCCGCCGGGACAGGCACTGATCACAAGGAGGCCTTTTTATGCACCACACCATACTGTGACACAGGCAGCACTGATCGGCGGGGGAAGCGGCATCCCAAGACCTGGTATGGTATCGCTGGCCCATCGGGGTGTACTGTTTCTGGACGAGCTTCCGGAATTCCGGAAAAACGTGCTGGATGGCATGCGACAGCCTATGGAGGAGCGTAAAGTGCAGATCGCCAGAAGTGCCGGGATGGTCACTTATCCGTCGGACTTTATTCTGGTGGCGGCTATGAATCCCTGTCCATGCGGGTATTATCCGGACCGGAATAAATGCCGCTGTACCCAGCCCCAGATCGAGAAATATCTGGGAAAGATATCGGGACCGATTTTAGACCGGATTGATCTATGTGTGGAACTGCATCCCGTGGATATTCTACATCTGCAGAAAACGAAAACGGAAAAAAGCAGTGAAGATATGAAGCGGCAGATCCGGCATGCAAGAGAACGGCAGGCGGAGCGTTTTGCAGGAACGGATTGCCGTTTCAATGGGGACATCCGGTCTGCACAGGTGGAAGAATATTGCCCGTTGGGAGAGGAGGGTCAGAAAGTCATGGAACAGCTGTATCGTACGCTGCAGCTCAGTGCCAGAGTTTATCACCGGATTCTCAAAACTGCCCGAACCATAGCTGATTTGGAGGACCGGGAAGAGATCACGGGGGAACATTTGCTGGAGGCGGCATGTTATCGACCTTCGGAGACGTATTGGAATTAATTGTGTGCCGGAACCGGGTACATTAAGTGTCCGGCAAGAAAAAGGGGCCGGTACGAAAATAACGGAAAACGTGCGGGCTGTGTGAAAACAGGGAAAGGGACAGGTATGTTTATGGCGGAGGAAGAGAGAAAATATGCATATTTTTTGTGCAGCACCTATACAATCGGGGGCGTGCGGGCAGAACGGCTGCTTGCACGCTTCGGGTCACCCCGGGCGGTATATGAGGCGGAGACAGAGGAATGGAGGGAGTGCGTGGGCAATTCTGCGGCGGAAGCCTTGGAACGGCAGAAGAAAAGCGGAGAGTGGGAACGGGAATATGGACAGCTTTCGGAACAACAGATCCACTTTCTTTTGCGGGAGGAGAAAGGATTTCCTGGGAAACTGGCAGAAATTCCGGATCCGCCTTACGGCATTTTTTACCGGGGAAAACTGCCGGATGAGAACGAACCGGCGGTGGCGGTCATCGGTGCCAGAGAGTGTTCGGAATACGGCAGATATGTGGCCGAGGAACTGGGACAGTATCTGGGAAGAGCGGGAATACAGGTCATCAGCGGAATGGCCCGGGGGATTGACGGGATCAGCCAGCAGGCAGCGTTATCTGCGGGAGGAACTTCCTATGGTGTGCTGGGATGCGGAGTGGATATCTGTTATCCCGCACAGAATCGAAGATTGTATGAAGAACTGTTGGAAAAAGGGGGATTGCTCTCCACCTATACGCCGGGAACAAAGCCGCTGCCCCAGTATTTTCCACCAAGAAACCGTATTGTCAGCGGACTGTCGGATGCTCTGATCGTCATTGAGGCCAGACAGAAGAGCGGGACGTTGATCACGGTGGATATGGCACTGGAACAGGGCAGGGACGTCTATGTGGTGCCGGGCAGGCTTACGGACAGGCTCAGTGACGGCTGCAATCATCTGCTGACGCAGGGAGCGGGAGTGTTTTTATCTCCAGAGAGTTTTGCAGAGGATTTTTTGCGGAGCTGGGAGGAAAAACAGGGACTTTCCGCAGATGGCTCC
>OGCO01005998.1_pt1 | contig 11188 bp, 11 predicted proteins | sample 1570171 | NCBI WGS metagenome assembly OGCO01 (sample SAMEA4370583, study PRJEB24528) | human gut metagenome | reverse complement strand
TTGGTTGGTCAGCAGGCTCACGGTCACCTGTTTTACGCCGGGCACCTTGGATACGGCTCGTTCCACATGGGCGCTGCAGGCGGCGCAGCTCATGCCGGTCACATTAAACTGTTCCATGTTGACCTCCAATCTTTCTCTGTGCTTCTGGTTAGGGTTATCTTTCCCTAACCACATCATCCATAATCCCCTAATTTCCTATCAGGCAAGGGGGATTTTCGCTTCTGGGCTCATGATACTGCATTCTGCCAGTTCTGTCAAGCCGTCCAACTGCATGAAAAAATCCGAGGAAATTTTCTTCCTCGGATTTTTCTCGTCTGTTTCAAAAGCCGTCAGTACACCACAACGGCGCTGCCAATCTCCAGCGTGTTGTACACGGTCCTGGCCGCTGCCTTAGGCATATTCACGCAGCCGTGGGAGCCGTTGGTCTTGTAGATCTGGCCGCCGTACTCGTGCCGCCAGCCGTCGGCGTCGTGCATACCCACGTTGCCGCAATAGGGCATCCAATAGGTGACGGGAGAGCTGTAGCCCATGGTCTCGATGGTGCCCAGGACGGCCGGGCTCTTCTTTGCGTCGATGGCCCAGACGCTGCCCTTAGGGGTGCCGTTGCCCTTGCTGATGTTGCCGGTGACCACCGGGGTCTCCAGAATCTCCTTGCCGTTCTTATAGCACCACAGGGTCTGCTTGCTGATGCTGATCTCCACGTAAGTGCCGCCGATGTCGTCCTTGGCGCGGGACTTGGCGCTGTACAGGTAGGCCGGTTCGATCTTCTTCTCTGCGCCGGACTCCAGCAGGGGAATGAGTTCTTCCGTGGTCTTATCCCGGTTGATGCACCAGCCGTAGTCACCGCCGGTGAGCTTTCTGGTCTTGCCGTCGTGGCATTTCACCGCATGAGTCAGGCCGAAGGTGTCGGTAGCGTAGGCCAGCTTGGTGGTGACGAACTCTTTGACCTTGGTCTTATCCAAGCCGTAGTTGCCCTTGTCGTCCTGGGCGATCATGGCCATGATGTCCTGGGCGGTGACCTCGATGGTGCGGTCGTCAAAGTCGTATGTAATCTTGGCCTTCAGGTAGCCGTTGACCTTCTCCAGCTGTTCCTTCAGGTTCTGGTCGTTCTCGTACACGGAAGGCTTTTTGTAGCACTCGCTGGCCTCGAAGTCGATCTCAGTCACGCCAGTCTTGATGCCCTCCTGGATGAGCTTGAGGGCCTTCTCGTTGTCCAGCTCCCGTCCTTCGCTCTCCTTCTGGATCTGGAACTGGGTGTCGCCTGCGACGATCTGGGCGTCGGTGGGCGCTTCTGCATAGGCGGGATTGAAGGCGCTGAGGTGGCTGATGACGGTCTCGAATTTGGTCTCGTCATAGCTCATGTTGGCCTGGACGGTCAGCTCGGTGCCCCGGATCTGGGACCACAGCCAGCCGTAGGGGGAGATGCTGTCCAGCAGGGCTGCCACTTGCCCGTTGTCCACGTAGGTCAGGTCGATGTCCCCGCCGTTGATGGTCTCGGTCTTGCCGTCCCGCTCCTTCAAGGTCAGCACATAGTTCTTGGCCTGGAGGTTCATGGCGGTGTTCACTTCCTGGACGGTCTTGCCGCTGCAATTGAGGCCGTTGATGGTGGTACGACCCAGGAAACGGCCTTTATAGGAGCTTGCGATGGTGAAGTACACCACCAGGAGCAGCACCACGATGACGCCGATGGCAGCCAGCAGCAACCCCTTGGGACTGCTCTTGACTTTCGTGCCTCCCCTGGCACGGACGTGCTTGCCGGAACTTGCTCTTTTGGGTTTCATCGTAAACACCCCTTCTTTCTATGGTGAATCGGCAGATGACGCAGGTCATCCTCTCCGCACAATTTCACGGATGTTATTAACCTACCACAAATCTGCCAAAAACTCAAGTAACAAGTCATTACAATGGGTGACAAGAAGGGGAACAAGGGTGTTATTTACGCCCGCCTGCTGCGCTCTCTCATGCCCCGCAGCAGCACCGCCAGCATGACTACGGTGACGGCGGTCATGGACAAAAAGGCCAGGCGCAGACCGTAGATGCCGCCCTCCCCTGCCAGCGTGTCGCTGACCTGAGCGGAGGCGGTGTGGAGGATACCCACGAAGACAGCGGAGCCGATGGCACCGGCGATGGTGCGCAGGGAGGTGAGGAGAGCGGTGCCGTGGGCGGTGTGGGCAGTGCTCATGCTGCTGACGCCGAAGGTGACGAAGGGCATCATGAGGCAGCCGATGGAGACGCAGCGGATGACGTTGAGCAGCGCTGGGACAGCCAGGCTGGTGCCCACTCCCACCAGGCACATCCCGGCGTTGCTGACCAGCAGGCAGCAGGTGCCCACGACGGCCAGGCGTTTCATACCGAACCGGTCATAGAATCGCCCTGCGAAGGGGCTGACGATGGCCATGGCCAGGGAGCCGGGCAGGGTGACCAGGCCGGAAACGGTGGCGCTGTGGCCCAGGATGGACTGGACGTAGAGGGGCATGATGACGGAGGAGCCCATCATGACGAAGTAGAGGAGCATACTGCCCAGGACGCTGAGAGCGTAGTCGTGGCCGGAGAGGATGCGCAGGTTCAGGAACGGGGTCTCCGCTTGGAGCTGCCGCCGGGTGAAGAGGACACCGGTGACCAGGCCGATGACCAGGGGCACCAGGGCGTTAGGAGCGGTGATGCCGTTGGCGGTCAGGTTGCCCACCCCCAAGGTGATGCCGCCGAAGGCCAGGACGCTGAGGAGGAAGGAGGGCAGGTCGAACTGCTTGACCTGGGTCTCCAGCACATCGTCGAACATGGCCACGGCCAGGACGAAGGAGGCCAGCAGGATGACAAAGGCGATGGCGAAGATGGTGCGCCAGCCCAGGGTGTCTACCAGCACGCCGGCGATGGTGGGGGCGATGACCGGCGCAGCGCCTACCGACAGGCCGTACCAACCCATGATGCTCCCCCGGCGCTCCGGCGGGTAGATGGTCAGGAGGACCACCTGAGCCATGGAGGTGGTGATGCCGTTGCTGCACGCCTGCAGGATGCGTCCGGTCATCATGAGGGGGAAATTGGGGGCGACCATACAGACGGCCAGGCCGGTCAGGAAGAGGCCGATGGCGCTCAGGTAGAGCTTTTTGGTGGGACAGCGGGTGATGAGGAAGGCGGTCAGGGGCATCATGATCCCCATGGCCAAGGAGTACCCACTGGTGAGCCACTGGCCGCTGGAGACGGAGATGTGCAGGTCGTGTATCATGGGCGGCAGGGCGGTGGTCAGGGCGGTCTGTAGGAAGGAGGAGGCGATACAGGTGACGATGAGGTTGACGGTGATCCAGGTTCTTCGGGTTTGATTCATACTCTTTACTCCAACATTTGTTGACTTTATCGGTTGCGTATTTTATGATTTTATCACGGGGGTTCCCCCGACGCAATCAACAATCTTTCGCCCGGTGTCGGGTTAATGGGAGGGCACATGAACACCAAGAACAACCAACGCTTCCGCGCCATGGATGTGCGCCTGAAGGCCACCATGCTGCACCTATTGCAGGAGACGCCCTTCGAGTCCATCACCGTCACCAAGGTCTGCCAGGTGGCCGGCGTCAACCGCTCCACCTTTTACGCCCACTACACCGACCTATTTGATATGCTGGGACAGATAGAGACCCGCCTGCGGCAGGAGCTGTCCGAGACGCTGGCGGAGGTGGACGTCCTCTCAAAAGCGTCACTGACCCTCTTTTTGCGGCATGTCCGGCAGCACCATTTTTTCTATCAGGCCGTGCTCCGGCATCATCCGGAATCAGTGCGCTTTCTGGACGCCGACACCATGTATCAGCACGTCATCCTCCCCTACTGCCGGCGGAAGGGCGTCACTGGGGCGGCAGAGGCAAAGTACCTGTTGACTTTCTTCCAGGCGGGGTTCACCATGGTGCTGCGGCAGTGGGTGGAGTCTGGGTGCGCGGAGAACGAGGATGCCATGACGTCGCTGTTATTCTCCTGTTTCCCGTCGTGACATCTCCCGCCATTTTTGCTATGATAGGGACAGCGTTTTTTCCCGTGTGCTTTGATTTGGAGGCTTTATGGAACATAACTACCGTATTTTGATCGTCGAGGATGACCCGGTCATCGCCCGTGTGGTGCAGAACCACCTGGAGGGGTGGGGATATGTGGCCCACTGCGTGACGGATTTCTCCGATGTTTTGACCCAATTCACCGATTTCGACCCCCAGCTGGTGCTGCTGGACATCTCCCTGCCCTTTTTCAACGGCTACCACTGGTGCGCTGAAATTCGCAAGCTCTCCCACGTACCCATCCTCTTCCTGTCCTCCGCCTCGGACAACCTGAACCTCATCACCGCCATGAACATGGGCGGCGACGATTTCGTAGCCAAGCCCTTCGAGCTGCCGGTGCTCACCGCCAAAATCCAGGCATTGCTCCGCCGGGCCTATGACTTCGCTGCGCCCACCACCCTGCTCCGCTGCGGGGACGCGGTGCTGAACACGGCGGACGGGAGCTTGCAGGTGAAGGGGCAGCGGGTGGAACTGACCAAAAATGAGTGGAAGATTTTGCAGCTGCTGTTGGAGCAGAAGGGCAAAGTGGTGTCCCGCCAGGCGCTGATGACTCGGCTGTGGGAGTCGGATGCCTTCATCGGGGAGAACACCCTGACGGTGAACGTGACCCGGCTGCGCAAAAAGCTGGAACAGGCGGGGCTGCCTGGGCTCATCCGCACCAAGAAGGGTGTGGGGTATGTGGTGGAGGAAGGCTGACATGAAGTTCTTTTTCTCCTATCTCCAACGGCGCTGGAAGGGCATCTGTGTGGTGTGCCTGCTGTGCGCCTCCACGGCGCTGATGTTCTATCTCTACGACTTGGATTGGGAACCCTTTACCTACATCCTGGTCTTCTGGCTCTTCCTCTGTCTGCCAGTCTTTTTGCTGGACTTCCGCAACTATCGCCGCCGTCACCGTGGCCTGGTTCAGCTGGCGCAGAACCCGGAAGAGGCCGCCCAGTGCCTGCCCCCCTCCCACAACCTGGTGGAGCAGGACTATCAAGCCCTCATCCACGCCATATCGGACAACCACACCCAAGTGACCGCCGACTACGCCGCTCGTGACCAAGAGCTGACCGACTACTACACCCTGTGGGCACATCAAATTAAAACCCCCATCGCCGCCATGGGGCTGCTGCTCCAGGAGGAACCGGTGCGGCCGGAGCTGCTGGCGGCGGAGCTGGGGAAGGTGGAGGACTATGTGGAGATGGCGCTCTCTTATCTGCGTCTGGACAGCGACAGCAGCGACTATGTGCTCCGCCGGTACGACCTGGACGCCATCCTCCGCTCCTGTGTGCGCAAGTACGCCCGGCTGTTCATCTTGAAGCGCATCGAGCTGGAGTTGGAGGAGACCCACGCCAAGGTGCTCACCGACGAGAAGTGGCTGGCCTTTGTCATCGGTCAGCTCCTCTCCAACGCCCTGAAATATACGCCGGAGCAGGGCCGTATCTCCGTCACCTGGGCGGACGCCACCCAGACCCTGACCATTGGGGACACAGGCATTGGCATCCGTCCGGAGGATCTGCCCCGTGTTTTCGAAAAGGGGTTCACCGGATACAACGGACGGGAGCAGAAAAAATCCACCGGCATCGGACTCTATCTCTGCCGACGGGTGCTGGGCAAACTGGGGCACACCATCGTCATCACCTCCACTCCCGGCCAAGGGACACAGGTGAAACTTGGCCTGGCGGCGGCGGAACAGGTGATCGAATGACGTTTCTAAGGGCAACATGACAAAATTGTAAGGTTCAGAGCCGGAATGTAAGCCAAAGCGATGGCAAGCGTTCCGGCTTTGGGTTAGGATAGAGGACGAAAAGGAGGAATGAACCATGTCTCTGTTAGAAGTGCGTCATTTGAAAAAAGTTTACACCACCCGTTTCGGCGGCAACCAGGTAGAAGCCCTGCGCAACGTGAATTTCACGGTGGAAGCGGGAGAATATGTGGCCATCATGGGCGAGTCCGGCTCCGGTAAGACCACCCTGCTGAACATCCTGGCTGCACTGGATCGTCCCACCTCCGGTGAAATTTTGCTGGACGGCAAGTCCCTGTCCAAGATCTCTCAGAATAAATTGGCCGCCTTCCGGCGGGATAATCTGGGGTTTGTGTTCCAGGATTTCAACCTGCTGGACACCTTCTCCCTCCAGGACAACATCTATCTGCCCCTGGTGCTGGCCGGTGTGCCCTATGAAGAAATGGAACGGCGCTTAAAACCCATCGCTGAGACCCTGGACATCAGCCACATCTTGAAAAAGTTCCCCTACGAGGTCTCCGGCGGTCAGAAGCAGCGTGCCGCGGTCGCCCGCGCCCTCATCACCGAGCCCCAGATCATCCTGGCCGACGAACCCACCGGCGCCCTGGACTCCAAGGCTTCGGACACCCTGCTGCGCCTGTTCGGCCAGGTGAACGGAGCGGGTCAGACCATCCTCATGGTCACCCACTCCATCAAGGCCGCCAGCCACGCCAAGCGCGTGCTCTTCCTCCAGGACGGGGAAGTGTACCACCAGCTCTACAAGGGCGACCAGACGTCGGAACAGCTCTATGCCAAGATCTCCGACACCCTGACCGTTCTCACGCAAGGCGGTGAGCTCCATGCGTAAGATCACCTTCTATCCCCACCTGGCGATCACCAATGTCCTGCGCAACAATCAGTTCTATCTCCCCTATCTGCTGACCAATATCGCCACCGTGGCCATGTTCTACATCCTGGCCTACCTGTCCTTTGATGACACCCTGGCCAGCTTCCCCAGCGCCAACAACGTGCAGCTGATGATGGGGCTGGGCTGCGTGGTGGTGGCCATCTTCTCCGCCATCCTGGTGTTCTACACCAACAGCTTTGTGATGAAGCGCCGCCAGCATGAACTGGGGCTGTACAGCATCCTAGGTATGGAGACTCGACACATCGCCCGCCTGCTTCGGGTGGAAGCGCTGTTTTTGGGGCTGTTCAGCCTGGTCTGCGGTCTGGCAGCCGGAATCATCCTGTCCAAGCTCATGCTGATGCTGCTCTTTAAGCTCCTTCACTTTCCCGTGTCCCTGGGCTTCTCCATCAGCATCGTTGGCATCGCCATGACCACCATTCTCTTTGCCGTTCTCTTTCTGCTGGTGCTGCTGCGCAACCTGATCCAGCTGCACAAGTCCAAGCCAGTGGAGCTGCTGCGCAGCTCCTCAGTAGGCGAGCGAGAACCCAAGGTCAAGTGGCTGCTGGCTCTGGTGGGTGTGGTCACCCTGGTGGCCGGTTACGTCATGGCCAACACCATCCAGTCCCCCCTGCAAGCCCTGACCCTGTTCTTCTTCGCCGTCATCCTGGTCATCATCGGCACCTACTGCATCTTCACCGCCGGCTCCATCGCCGTCCTGAAGCTGCTCCGAGCCAACAAGCATTACTACTACAAGCCCCAGCACTTTACCACCGTCTCCGGCCTCCTGTACCGGATGAAGCAGAACGCGGTGGGGCTGGCCAGCATCTGCATCCTGTCCACCATGCTCCTGGTCACCGTCTCCACCACCGTCTGTCTCTACTTAGGGGTGGAGACCTCCCTGAAGGAATCCTTCCCTCGGAACATCAACTACACCATTGCCCTGGACGAAACCCAGACTGCGGAGGATGTCGTCAAGACCATGGAACAGGCAATCAAACAGACCGGTCACCAGGCGGAAAACGTCCTGACCTACAGCAGCCTCTCCTTTCCTGTCGTCCTCTCCTCCTCCCATGAGCTGACCCTGGACGGCGACGTCATCCGCAGCACCAGCATCGTCAGCACCGTCTGTGTCATCACCCAGGAGGACTACAACCGTTACAACCAGACGCCCCTCTCCCTCTCCAAGGGTCAGGTGGCCTGCTACAGCGAGGGGGCGGAGCTGGAGAACAACTTTCAGCTGGGCGACCAGACCTTCACCATCGCCCAGCGCCTGACGGACACCCCCCTGCCCTTTTACGACGCCTTTCGCAACCTGACCAACTATGTCAGCATCCACTACCTGGTGGTGCCCGATGAGGCGACTTTGCAGGAGCTGTATCAGAAGGAGACCAAGGCGCTGGCCACGGACGATAACACCACCCGGTTGGCCGACCTCACCTACACCTACTGCTTTGACATGGATGCTGCCGACGAAGAACTGGAAACCTTCTACAACCAGCTTTCCCCGAAGTTTCACACGACCTACTCCTACGGCTGCCGCCAATTCATCTCTCAGGAGTTCTATGCCATCTATGGCGGGTTCCTTTTCTTAGGGTTGTTCCTGGGACTGCTCTTTCTGCTGGGCACTGTGCTCATCATCTATTTCAAGCAGATCTCCGAAGGGTACGATGACCAGAAACGGTATGAGATCATGCAGAAGGTGGGCGAACGGGAAGTCCGCCGCAGCGTCCACAGTCAGATCTTGCTGGTCTTTTTCCTCCCCCTGGTCACTGCCATGATCCACATCTTTGGCGCCTTCCACATGATCACCAAAATGTTGCAGCTGTTCCTGTACGCCAAAACCATGACCACTTCCTTCTTCCTGACCTGCACTCTGGGCACTCTGGCTGGATTTGCCGTCATCTACGCTCTGGTGTACTGGGCAACGGCGCACACCTACTATAAAATCGTGCGGGTGAAGCAAGCCGACCCCCGTTTTTAACGCAATCCCCTACTTTTTCTCCTATTATAAGAACCTCCACCCGTTTCTGAAACCCGGTGGAGGTTCTCTTTGTTCCCATTCGACGAAAGACACGGATTCTCCCCGCGCTGAATAGGATAGTAACAGAGTTCCCCGCTCTGTGAAAAATTGATTGAGAAAGGTGTCTTTTTGATGAAGCCACACGTTTGTTTGAATGACCTACAACCCGGTCAGCAGGCCATCGTCCAAGAGCTGCGCTCCACCGGCAGCATCCGCCGTCGGCTGCTGGACATGGGGCTGATCCGGAACACCGTCGTCCAATGTCTGGGGCGCAGTCCCGGCGGTGACCCATCTGCTTTCCTCATCCGTGGGGCGGTCATCGCCATCCGGGCGGTGGATGGGCAGCACATCTGGGTGACTCCTTGCTGAGGAGGGACGCTGGATGGGACTGACCAAACACGCTACGGGGACGGGTGCTTTGGACAGTGGCCTGACGGTGCTGAAACGGTCGCCGGAGGACCGGGTGATCGCCCTGGCTGGCAACCCCAACGTGGGCAAGAGCACCCTGTTCAACGGCCTGACCGGCATGAATCAGCACACCGGCAACTGGCCTGGCAAGACGGTGGCCAACGCCCAAGGCTACTGCTCCACCGACGCCCACGACTATGTGTTGGTGGACATTCCCGGTACGTATTCCCTGCTGGCCCACTCCGCCGAAGAGGAAGTGGCCCGCGATTTTCTCTGTTTCTCCCAGCCGGACGCGGTCATCGTGGTCTGCGATGCCACCTGTCTGGAGCGCAACCTGAATTTGGTACTGCAAATCTTGGAGCTGTCTCCCCAGGTCATCGTCTGCGTGAATCTGATGGATGAGGCCCGCCGAAAGGGCATTTTGCTGGACCTGGGGCGGCTGTCCAACCTGCTGGGGGTGCCGGTGGTGAGCACGGTGGCACAGTGCAAGGCGTCCCAGGCCACCCTGATGGACGCGGTGGATCAGGTGATGGACGGGATGCTGGACTGCACGCCCCACCTGGTCACCTACCCGCCGGAGATCGAGCAGGCGCTGTCCCTGCTGGAGATAATCATGGAGCCGTCTGGCAAGCTGCAAAAACTCCATGCCGGATTCGTTTTGCAGATAGACTTCCGCGCAGTCCTCCGTGATGTGAAAGCCCGCCGTGCTCATACCTGCGCCTCCGATTTCTTTTGCGGTTTGCGCACTGGATCGTCCTGCGTACAGTCGCTGATGTATTCCTGCACGGCAGCAGGGACGACCTTTTCGTAGAGTCGCTGCGCTGCCTTTTGCAGCTCCGCTTCCAGCGTCGAGTCGCGCTTGGCAATATATCGCCGGAGGGCACGGAGCTTTTCTTCCTCGAATGTGATTTGAATATTTGCCTGTTTCATATATCCTCCTGTCAGTATGACATTCCGCCCTGCGCCTGTTCGTCCGGCATCGGGTCTCTCCGGCGTTGTAGAGAACCAGCTCCCGTATGCCCTTGATGCTGTCGAGAAAATACGCGCCGAAGTCTCCAAGCTCCCGTCTGTACCGCATACCGGTCTCGGCCATGCGGCGGGAGAAAAACCGGGGCAGCAGAACGCCGATGCACAGATAGGCCGCCGCAGCGATCAGGGACAGATACCAGCTTGCAGCAAGGCCGGTGACCACCATCACCGCCAATGACACAAGCACGGCGATGCAGACGGGGGAAACGGTGTGGGCATAGAATACCTCCAGCGTTTCGATGTCCGCCGTGATCATGGTGAGAAGGCTGCCCTTCTGGCGGCTTTCCAGCTTGGCGGGGCAAAGGGCCGGAGCTTGGTAAAGATTTTATCCCGAAGCACCGCCAGCAGCCGGAAGGCGATATAGTGGTTGCCGTACTGCTCCAGATACCGCCCCCCCGCGCAGGACACCGCAGCCCACGCAGAGGCCCGCAATGGCGCCGTAGGACAGGGGGATGCTCTCGCCCAGCGCCTTTGCGATGCCAACAGCGCCGAAAAAAGGTACGCCCATGGCGCACAGAAAGCCAAGGCTCCCGTTCAATACCGCCAGCAGCATAACGGCGGAAAGCCTGCCACCCAAGAGCTTCATCAGCTCCGCCGCGATTTGCACGCCGCTTCTGCGGGAAAGCTCTTTTTTCATGCCTGCGCCTCCTTTATCAGCTCCAGATAGCCTTGCTCAAGCTCTCGCTGCGCGCAGAACAGCGCGGCATAGCGTCCGCCCCGGGCCATCAGTGAGGCGTGGTCGCCCCGCTCGCAGATACGGCCGTCCTCCATGTACAAAATGCTGTCCGCCGCCACCACGTTGGCCAGACGGTGGGTAATGACCGTCACGCCCGCAAAGGTGCTGAGGGAGCGGATGACCTCCATGATGATGCCCTCGCTCTCGGCGTCGATGTTGCCTGTGGCTTCATCGAAAATGTAGATCCGCTTGGTGGCGGTGAGGTTTACGGCCAGCGCCAGCCGCTGCTTCTGCCCGCCGGAGATGTCCGCCGCGTCCTCGTTCAGCACAAAATCAAGGCCGCCCCGCTCCTGCACAAGACCGTCCAGCCGCACAAGGGCAAGCGCCCGCCACATCTCCTCCTCCGCCG
>OGCO01005986.1_pt1 | contig 11211 bp, 6 predicted proteins | sample 1570171 | NCBI WGS metagenome assembly OGCO01 (sample SAMEA4370583, study PRJEB24528) | human gut metagenome | reverse complement strand
GCAGCCGCCGGAGCGGTGCTTAAGCCGTAAGGCGGGAATTGTGCGGTGTTGCCTTCACTTTTCCCTGTCGTTACGCGGTCTGCATTCCTGTTTTTGCCCACAAACTGCCCTTGTTCACGCAAAGTTTACCGGAATTTCCAGCTATTTCATGCCTTGTTCATCCGCAGTTCATTTTTATTCTTCATGATAGAATCTATCGGGGGCCCCTATTACCGCCCCCAACTGGAGGAATTGTTATGCACGAAACCCAACAGCCGCGCGACCCCAAAAAGACGACCGGCATTGTATATGCCGTGATCCTTGTGGTGTTGCTGCTGCTCAATTTCTGGGCCTTTCCCGCCATGATGAAAGGCCAGGTCAAACAGGTCGATTACGGCACCTTCCTGAACATGCTCGAAGGCGGCGAGCTGAGCACCGTTGAAATTCAGGATCAGCAGATCTATTTTGTGGACAAAAACGATACCACCTACTGCACCAACTCCATTGCGCAGGACCTGCAGCTGGTCACCCGGTTGGAAAGCGCCGGCGTTTCCTTTGGCAAGGTGTACAACCAGACCACCTGGGTGGATACCCTGCTGGGCTGGGTCATCTCGCTGCTGCCCATGATCATCCTGATCGTCTGGTTCAACCGCATGATGCGCAAGCGGGTCGGTGAAATGACCGGCGGCGCCAACAGCATGATTTTTGGCGGCGGCAAATCCGGTGCCAAACAGTATGTCGTTGAGGATGGCAAGTCCATCAAATTTGCCGATGTTGCCGGTGAGGACGAAGCCAAAGAGAGCCTGCAGGAAATCGTTGACTTCCTGCATAACCCCAAGCGTTACGAGGATATCGGTGCCAAAATGCCCAAGGGCGTTCTGCTTGTCGGCCCCCCGGGCACCGGTAAAACCCTGCTGGCCCGCGCTGTTGCCGGCGAAGCCGGTGTTCCCTTCTTCTCCATTGCGGGTTCTGAATTTGTCGAGATGTTCGTCGGCATGGGCGCTTCCAAGGTGCGTGACCTCTTCAAACAGGCCAACGAAAAAGCCCCCTGCATTATCTTTATTGATGAGATCGATACCATTGGCAAAAAGCGTGACGGTGCTTCCGGTATGGGCGGCAACGATGAACGCGAGCAGACCCTGAACCAGCTGCTGACCGAAATGGACGGGTTTGACGCCGCCAAGGGTGTTATCATTCTGGCCGCCACCAACCGTCCTGAATCCCTTGACCCCGCTTTGACCCGCCCCGGCCGTTTTGACCGTCGTGTGCCCGTGGAGCTGCCCGACCTGAAAGGCCGCGAAAGTATCCTGCGCCTGCACGCTCAAAAGGTCAAAATCGGCCCCGACTGTGACTTTGCCGTGGTTGCCCGCATGACTCCCGGTGCTTCCGGTGCCGAGCTGGCCAATATCATCAACGAAGCCGCCCTGGGCGCTGTGCGCCACCACCGCATGGCCGTTACCCAGTACGACCTGCAGGAAGCCGTGGATACCATCCTGGCCGGTGCCCAGAAAAAGAATAAGATCCTGAGCGACAAAGAAAAGTGCATCGTGGCCTACCACGAAGTCGGCCATGCCATGGTTGCCGCCCTGCAGAGCCATTCCGCCCCCGTGCAGAAAATCACCATTGTGCCGCGCACTTCCGGCGCGCTGGGTTTCACCATGCAGGTAGAGGACGGTGACCACACCCTGATGACCAAGGAAGAGATCCTGGCCAAAATTGCCACCATGACCGGTGGCCGTGCCGCCGAAGAAGTGGTGTTCAACTCCATCACCACCGGCGCATCCAACGATATCGAGCAGGCCACCAAGATGGCCCGCGCCATGATTACCCGCTACGGCATGACCGACGACTTTGACATGGTTGCCCTGGAAACCGTGAACAACGCCTACCTGGGCGGCGATGCCAGCCTGGCCTGCAGTGAGCGCACAGCCGCCACAGTGGACGATAAGGTCGTGGAAGTCGTCAAGCAGCAGCATGAAAAAGCCAAACAGATGCTGATTGAAAACCGCGGCAAGCTGGACGAGATCGCCAAGTACCTGTACGAGAAAGAAACCATCACCGGCGAAGAGTTCATGCGCATCCTGACCGCTGTTCCCCAGCTGCCCACCGGTGCCGTGGAACAGTAAAGTCTCCGCTCTGCGCGTTTTCTTTGTAAAATAACATTGCCCCCGCCCTATGCAGTTCATTTACCGCACGGGCGGGGGCGTTTTGTTGTAATTCCGTAGGGGGCGCACACCATGCACCCATCCGTTTTGTATCATCACACTACAGCGCTTTCTCACAAAGCACACCATGTAATAGCGCCATTTTATGGCCAGCCGTTACCCATTTGTAGGGGCCGCTGCTCACCTCTTTCCGAAAAACGCAATAAAAATGCTGTCTTTCTCCACATCAGGGAAAGGCAGCATTCTTCTTTATCCGTTCAGATCTTCGCCGTTGCTGGCAATCACATTTTTATACCATCCAAAGGACTTTTTCCTGTACCGTGCCGCCGCCCTGTTCGAGTACCGGGAAAAGCACCGGTGATCCTGCCGGGCTTTATTTTGCCTGTGCGCCCTCTGGGAAGATGATCTTGTTCACAAAGAAGAAGATCACCATGGAAATGCCGCCATTGAGCACGGTGGTGCCAATGTTGTAGATGAAATCCGGCACCAGCAGGCCCGCAACCGCCACCCACACGCAGTTGATGGAGTTGACGATGCAGGTGATCAAGCAGAACGCCACCACATACCAGGCGATCTGCTTGGCCAGGTTGCCCTTGCTGCGGAACACAAAGTTGCGCTGGATGGGAAAGTTTATGCATTCTCCCACCACCATGGCAACCATGTAGGCGCAAAAGTACGGCAGACCGCCATGGGCGGAATCATACCCCAGGATGTTCCACTGGAAGGTTTCGCCAAACAGCGTGACCGGGATGCCCGGCCAGCCAAAATCCACCACCGGCAGGCTGCTGAACGCCGCCGGCAAAAATTGCAGCAGCAGGTATTTGAACACCGTAACCAGGTTGGATACGATCACAAACAGTCCGCCTTCGCGCACCCACTTGGCTGCGGCGGGGTGTTTTGCCGCAAAATTATTCCATAGCTGCATAAATAGCCCCTCTCTTTCCTCAGCTGTTGCGCAGGCGTTGTTCCAGCTGTGCGTTCAGTACCAGGTTTTTCACGGCTTCTATGATCACCCGCACAAGGCCGATGATCCAGAATCCCTGTAATTCCATCACAATGCCATCCACCATGCCCATGCTGATGGCACCGCTGGTCATTTTGGCCAGGGCACGCAGCGGCATGTTGTACTGGAACAGCACATTCAGGTCCGGCTTGCCGCGCTTGTAGCTGGCGTTCAGCAGTGCGGTAAGCACCAGCCAGATCAGCCAGCCCAGCGGGCTGCGGCTGTGGTTCAGCTCGCCCAGGGTCATGTTGCGGTCAATTTTAACTTTTCCCTGCTGCACCGGGCGGCCCAGCAGGGTGGCCCATTCGTCATCCGGCACGCTCTGCACCTTGCCGCTGGTATAGTGCGGCAGATGCTTGCCCGCATAGGGGTTGGGTGCGCCGGTACCGGCCACTTCCACCACGGCGGTCAGGCGGATGTCCGCACTGGACGCGCCGACCCGCAGCTCATAGCTGCCGCCTTCCACTTCCCAGCTGTCGGTCTTGGTGTTCCAGTAGCGGAACGCCTTGTCGTCCAGCGGGATGGTCACGGTCTTGCTTTCGCCGGGCTGCAGCTGCACCTTGGCAAAGCCTTTCAGCTCCTGTGCGGGGCGGAACACTTCTGCCCCGGGTTTTGCCACATACAGCTGCACGATCTCTGCTCCGGCGCGCTTGCCGGTGTTGGTTACGGTCAGGGTCACGCCATTGGACGCGGCCTGCAAATTGCTGTAGGCAAAGCTGGTGTAGCTTAACCCATAGCCAAAGGGGAATGCCACCGGCACACCGGCGGTCTGGTAATAGCGGTAGCCGACATACAGCCCCTCGCGGTACTGCACCATGCGGCCCGGCCCGGCAAAGTTATCCTTGGCGGGGGTATCCGCATAGGCGTTGACCCAGGTTTCGGCCAGCTTGCCGCTGGGGTTCACTTTGCCGGTCAGCACATCCAGCATGGCGCCCGCCCCCGCCTGGCCGCCCAGCGCACCATACACCAGGGTACGGCAGTGTTTGAGCCACGGGGTTTCCAGCGAAGCCCCTGCGCTGAGCACCACAACGGTGTTGGGGTTGGCCTGCTGCACGGCCTTTAACAGTTCGATCTGGTTGTCCGCAAGGCGCATATCGTCGCGGTCCAGACCCTCGCTTTCCTTGATTTCATCCAGCCCCAGGCAGAGCAGCACCACTTCGGCCTTTTGGGCCAGGGCTACAGCCTCGGCCTGTTTGGCGGCATCCGGTTTGCCCTGGCGGTCAAAGCCGGGGGCAAAGCCCACGCTGGCCAGGCCGCTCTCTTTCAGGCAGTCCAAAAAGGTATCCACCTTGATGGAGTTGACCGCGCTGGAGCCAGCGCCCTGGTACCGCGGCGTCTGGGCAAAGTCGCCGATCACGGCAACCTCGGTGCCCTCTTCCAGCGGCAGCAGGTCGTTCTCGTTTTTCAGCAGCACAATGCTTTCGGCTGCGGCGCGGCGGGCCAGCGCGTGGTGGGCATCCGCATCAAAGGTGCGGCTGTGGGACTGCACGGCGGCATGGGTATCAAACACCAGCGTCAGCAGCTCGTCCAGCCGGGCGTCCACATCCGCTTCGGTAATTTTGCCGCTCTGCACAGCCTGCATCAGCTCGCGCACGGCGTCCCCGCCGGGGGCGGGCATTTCCAGCGTGGAGCCGTTCTGCACGCCCAGGGCATGGTCATTGCTGCCGCCCCAGTCCGTTACCACAGCGCCGTCAAAGCCCCACTCCCCGCGCAGGATGTCCATTAACAGGTGGCGGTTCTCGTTGGCATAAGTGCCGTTGATGAGGTTATAGCTGCTCATGATGGTCTTGGGCTTTGCTTCCTTGACCACGATCTCGAACCCGGTCAGGTACAGCTCCCGCAGGGTGCGTTCATCCACCACGGAATCCGACGCCATGCGGCGCAGCTCCTGGCTGTTGACGGCAAAGTGCTTGGGGCAGGCGGAGATGCCGTTGGACTGGATGCCCCGCACATAGCCCGCTGCCATTTTGCCGGAAAGATACGGATCCTCGGAGAAATACTCAAAGTTGCGGCCGCAGAGGGGGCTGCGCTTGGTATTCAGGCCTGGCCCCAGCAGCACGGCAACTTCCTGTGCGGCGGCTTCTTCGCCCATTGCCTGGCCGATTTGTTCGCCCAGGGCAGGGTCCCAGCTGCACGCCACAGTGGCCGCCGTGGGGAAGCAGGTGGCCGGAACACTGGGGTTCAGCCCCAGGTGGTCCGCCGCGCCCGCCTGCTTGCGCACGCCGTTGGGTCCGTCCGACAGAGTGATGGCAGGTACGCCCGCCTTTTGATACGCGCGGGTGGTAAAGGTCCCCCCGCCCGAAAGCAGCGCACATTTTTGTTCAAGCGTCAAAGCTTGCAGTTGTTTCTTTTGCATAAGGTGTTTCCTTTTCTTAAAAACAGCCTTGCGGCCCACCGCACAACCGCGCAAAGTCGGCGGCGATGGACCGCAGGGCAGCTGCACAGCTTACAAATTACGCTTTACTGTGCCTTTTTCTTCTTGTAGCTTTTGAAGGTGAGAACTTCCAGCACGACCAGTAGTACAGCCAGCAGCACGTCGACCACGATCATAGCGGTACGCCAGATGGGGGTGGAAACAGTGTTGGTCGGGTCGTAAACGCGGGAGTTGACCACGGTGTACATGATGTTCTTGCAAGCCTGACGCATAGCCTTAACGCCGGTAGCACTGGTGGTATCGGTCAGGTGGTTGGTGGCAACGTCGTAGTTCTTCAGCATCAGGTCGCAGCCGTTGCGGATGGCCCTATCGGAATCCATGTAGTCAGTGAAGTGGAAGCCGTCGGTGATGACCATACCGCGGAAGCCCCACTCGCCGCGCAGCACGCCGTTCAGCAGTGCATTGCAGGCACCGGCCCACTGGTTGCCAATATAGTTCCAACTGGACATGACGGCCTTGCAGCCGCCCACCTTGGCGCTGATCTCGAAGGGACGCAGGTAGATCTCGCGGATAGCCTGCTCGTCAGCCCAGGTGCAGAGCAGCTTACTCTGGTTGGTCTGCTGGTCGTTCAGGGCAAAGTGCTTCATGTAAGCGTAGACGCCGTAGCTCTGGGCACCGGCAATGGAGCTGGCACCGATGTAACCGGCGAGGACGCTGTCCTCAGAGTAATATTCGAAGTTACGGCCGTCAAAGGCGGAACGGTGGCCGTTCATGGCGGGGGCGTACCAGCCGGTGACGTTCATCTCGCTGCCCATGCGGCCGATGCTCTCGCCGTAGCGGCGGGCCAGGTCGGTGTTGAAGGTGGAAGCGATGATAATCTCGGACGGGAAGCCAATGGACGAAACGCCGGTAAAGTTGTTGTTGATGGCAGCGGGGCCGTCGCAGTCGATGGTCGCGTACTTGTCAACGCTGGCCTCGGCCTTGGTCTGGTAGCCGCCCAGGGCGATCAGGTCGTCCATCTCGGTGACGGTCATCTGGTCGAGCAGGGTATCCCAACGCTCGTCGTCGTAGTCAGCACCGCGCAGGTCAGCCAGCTTCAGGCCGTTGTTGGCACCGGTAACGGGCATCTCATCGTTGGGGTCGTTGAAGTCCTCAGGGTTCCAGTTGTGGTCGGTGTACATGGTGTTCATGCTCTCCTCAGACATGGTGAAGTCGGAGGGAACGGCGACAGCCTCGGCATAGTTGGCAAAATGGCCTGCACGGGACAGGGTGACGAGCTTATCGTCAGCGAAGTCGAACTTGGTGGTTGCAGCCTCGGCATCGGTGCTGCGGGGGTTGGACTCGTCATAGACGATGGTGGAAGCGACATTGTAGGTCTTGGAATCCAGCACCGTGTGGGAATCCTCGTTGATGCTGATGATATAGTCGCCCTCTTCCAGCACGTAGCAGCCCTTGTCCTTGCTGTCAAAGCTGGCCATGTCCTCGGTGTTGAAGGTCAGGGTCAAGGTCTGGGAAGCGCCCGGCTCAATGGAGTCGGTCTTGCCGAAGGTGACGAGGTTGGTGGAAGCCTTCTCAATGCCGCCATCGGTGTACGGCGGGTTGAAGTAGACCTGCACGGCGTCCTTACCGGCCACACTGCCGGTGTTGGTGACGGTGACATCCAGGGTGATGGTGCCGTCAGCCTCGGTCATGGAGTCGATTTTCTGGGTAAAGGTGGTGTAGGACAGGCCGTGGCCGAAGGGATACTGAACGGTCTTGTCATAGTCGATCAGGCCCTCGGCAGCGGCAGTCTCGTAGAACTTGTAGCCGACGTAGATGCCCTCAACATAGTTGACGAAGTGCGGGGTAACCTGCTCTGGATCACGGCCAAACAAGCCGGCAGCGGTGTAACCAACGGAATCCGCATTGGTGTAAGTAAAGTCGCCGATGTTGTTGAAGTACGGTGCAGCGGTCAGGTCGTAGACGAAAGTGTCGGCAGAGTGGCCGGAGGGGTTGACCTCACCGGCAACAATCTCGCCCAGGGCGTTGAAGCCGGTCTGGCCGGTGCCGGGGCACCAGATAACGCTCTTGATCTGGGGGTGCTCATCGACGAAGCCCAGCTCGAGGGTGTTGGCAGCGTTGTAAACCAGCACAACGTTGTCGAAGTTGGAACAGACGAGGTCAACCATGTCGCGCTCAGTCTTGCTCAGGGAGAGGTAATGCTGGCCGTCCTCGAAGTCCTTGTACTCGGTGGAGTTGTCGGTGTAGTTGACGGTGCTCATATCGGTGGGCAGGTCAGAACCCTCGCCGCCAACACGGCTGATGACGACCATTGCAGTGTCAGAGAAAGACTTGGCGTTGTCGATCAGCTCCTGGGTGTAGCTGGCGGCGGTGGGCTCGGGCAGGGTCCAGTTAGGGTTGATGTAACCCAGCGCCGGGCGCTCGGCGCAGTAAGCGGTGTAGAAATCGCTCAGCTCGGTGTTGGTGTTGATGCCGGCGTTGTGCAGGCCATCCAGCAGGCTGACGGTGGGACGATCGGCAGAGATCGCGCCGGCGCCGGAGCCGCCGTAGACAGGGCCGACAGAAGCCCAGCCAAAGACGTTCAGGTTGCTGCCGGACGCGAGGGGCAGTTCGTTGTCATCGTTCTGCAGCAGGACGATGCCTTCCTCGGCAATCTCGGTGCACAGGGCGTTGGCCTCTGCACCAGATTCTTCGGTGATAGTGCCGTTGCCGGTGACCAGGTCGAGCATGGTGCTCATAGGGCCAAAGGCAACCAGGTTGAGCATGATGCCGAAAGCCACCAGCACGGCCAGGCCAGACTGGGCGCGCACCATGAATTTGGTGGGCTTGGCCAGTTTCTTGTTGACCGCCATAGCGATCAGTACGATAATGGCGGCGGCAACCACAACGCCAAAGAAGATGAGCTGCGGGATGCAGTTATTGACCACATCGGCAACGTCGTCCAGGTTGACGCCCATGTTTGCCAGGGTAAGAAGCAGGGTGTTCATTGTTTTCCTCCTTTTATTGTGCCGCCCTCCGGATGGCGGCTGACGGGATTTCCGCTTTTATTGATGATATTGTACCAAAACAATTTTCTTTCGGCTCATTTTTTGCACAAACTGTTGTTTCCGTTGCATGTTTTGCAAAAGTTTCAAAAACATTTCATTTTTTGTTGTGCATCTCTCACAAAGCATCTCGACCCTGTTTTGTGCACCCCGCCCAAACACCAAAAATGGCCGGGTGCCTTATCCTAGACCCCCAGCCATCCATTCAGCTTTTCTGCGGCAGCAGCACCCGCAGCGTAAACCACTCATTCTCCCAGTGCAGCGTCATAGTTCCGCCGCGCTTTTCGGCGGCGGCGCGCACACCGCGCAGATCGCTGCCGCCATGGGTGTTGCGGCGCGGCAGGCCGTCCGCGCCCAGCTCCACTTCCTGCGCGCAGTAGTTTTCAAACCGCAGCATCACAAAGCCGTTCTGGGCGTACACCGCCACACGGATCAGCCGCTTTTCGTGGTCGGGCTCGGTCTCCACGCTCTCGGTCGCATTGTCCAGCGCCGTACCCACAATCGTGCAGATCTCCCCTGTCTCCAAAAAATCCAGCAAATGCCCGTCCGCCACGCAGGTCATCGTGATGTGGTACTGCTGACAGTACATGCTTTTGGCCGTCAGCAGGGTGTCCAGCACCGGGTTGCCGGTCTTGTTCTCCGCCTCGCACTGGCGGATGACGCTTTCCATGGCCGCCAGCGCCACATCCTGCTTGGCGTGGTCCCGCTCCGCCCGGATGGCCGCAATCTGCATTTTCAGCTCGTGGTAGCGCCGGTTGATCAGGCGGATGTTCTCCTTGCTCTGCTTGTACTGCTCGTACTGGCGGTGCAAAACGCCGTCCAGCTCCGCCAGCTCGCTGTGCAGGGCGGCTTCGCGCAGCTGCTCGTGCTGCACCGTCAAAATCAGCGCCCCGGCCAGGTCCACCAGCGTGCGGATGTAAAACATGTTCATGTTGGCTTCGCTGCCGTTGGCAAAGCTCAAATTGCTCACGGCAAATGCGGTCAGCGCCATGACCACCGCCACAAAAGTTCCTGCGGGCGTTATTTTCAGCTTCCCGGCCGGGCCGGGGCGGCGGTTCTCCACAAAAAGCATCGCGGCAAAAATGCCGCCGTACACCACCGCCAACAGCAGCAGCGAAAGCGGCTCCGCCCCGCCGCGCTGCGGCCACAGCACGCAGTGTAGCTGCCATTCCACGCTGGCCGCCAGCTCCGCCAAAATAAAGGCTCGCGCGCACACATAGCCCGCTTCCAGCAGCGTAATGCTGCGTGTAACCCACAAAAACATCAGCATGGAAAGAATCGCCATTGCCATGCAGGGGATCCACCACGCCAGCGGAACTTCCCCCGTGGCCTGCAAAAACGCCCCCAGCAGCACCGCCCAACCGGCTTCCACGCCCCAGATCACGCGCTGGTCCATCCGCGGCGGCAGCCTGTGCGCATACATCAGCGCCGCCAGCACTTCCGCCAAAGCGGTGTACAGGCGGGGAATATCCGGCAATGTCGTCACTGTCCCGCACCCCCAATGTAATCCGCCAGCTCCGCCATAAACGCCTTGCGCCGCGGGCGGCTGATCTGCAGCGCATACGGGCCAACCTGCACCATATCCTGCTGCACGCCGGAAACCTGCGCCAGATTGACCAGATACCCGCTGTTGCACCGTGCAAACGCCCGGCCCACCAGCTTTTCCTCATAGTTTTTCAGGGTGCCCGGCACCACAAAATCTTCTTTTTCGGTGTAAAAATGCACCTTGTGGCCTTCGCTTTCCAGGTAATAGATTTCCGCCGCGTCCAGCCGCCGCATACCGCCGTCCACCGCCACAGCCAGATAATGCCGCTCCCGCTTTTCCAGCTGTCCCAGCGCCTTTTGCAGCTGCTGCGAAAACGCAAAGTAGGGCACCGGTTTCAGCACATAATCCAACGCTCCAACGGCATATCCGCGGATGGCATACTGCGCCATGTTGGTAATGAACACGATCAGCACCCCGCCGTCCCGCTCCCGAATGCGGCGGGCGGTCTCCATGCCGTCCAGGTGCTTCATCTCCACATCCAGAAAGATGATGTCGAAGGCGGGACGGTAGTTTTCCAGCATTTCGTCGCCGTCGGTAAAGCAGGTCACCTCAAACTCGGTGCCGTACTGGCGGGTGTAACGGCGCACATAGTCGGTCAGCTGGTCGCGTACCGCGGCTTCGTCCTCGACAATGGCAATTTTAATCATGGCAGGTTCCTCGGTTTCGTTGTGCTTTTACCATAAAAGTATAACACAGCTTTTTTGCCTGTGCAACATTTTGCCGCGTCTGTGCGTTTTTTGCAAAAATTTCCTTGCAATTTTGCCCGCCATCCGCTATACTATGGGCAAGGTAAAAGGGAGTAAGGGACGCGGTCCGCCGCGCTGTATCGCTTCGTCACCACGGGCCGCACGGCCCCGGAGCATACTGTAAACACTGAGACTTTTGCCGCAGTTTTTCTGCGGCAGGGGTCTCTATTTTTATACCCTGCCGCCCAGAATTTGGGAGGTACTGTATGCAAATCTTACAAACTTTTGCCGGATTGTTCAGCAACTTCGGCAACCTCACCTGGCAGATGGTGGTCATGTGGGTCATCGGCGGCCTGCTGATCTACCTTGCCATCGCCAAAAAGATGGAGCCGAGCCTGCTGCTGCCCATGGGCT